>Ga0209798_10001223_pt1 | contig 15579 bp, 8 predicted proteins | sample DOMMetBare3Fresh_FD_187475 | JGI IMG/M metagenome (GOLD analysis project Ga0209798, IMG submission 187475) | Wetland sediment microbial communities from St. Louis River estuary, USA, under dissolved organic matter induced mercury methylation -... | ecosystem: Environmental > Aquatic > Freshwater...
GCTGTAGCTGCCCTTCTGGGTGAGCGGATCGGCCGGGCTGTAGGTGACATCCGGGCTCGAAGTTGGAATCCCCGGCGTCGGATCGTCCACATACAGGATACTGTCGATTGCCGTGCGCGCGGTCGTATCGGTGTTTATCCAGCGCACACCGGCGCTCGCGAACCAGTTGTCCGAGCCGAAATTCGCCTTCAGATACAGCGCATTGGTGTCTTCCCGCACATCGTACGACTGGACCGGGTTGAATTCCGGCAGGGTCGCGGAGGCATCGTATACCGCGCCGGTCGGAATGCCGTTCTCGTCCAGGATCGGCTGACCGTCGAGGGCGCGCAGCGCGTCCAGGTAGGCGGGTATATCGAACGATATGAAGGTCCGCGGGTAGTTGCCACCCCCATTGCGCATGAAGTTCGGCAGCGACACCGAGCGCACCACGTCTGCGCCCAGGCTCGCAAACGTGACGCCATACAGGTTGCAATATTGGCAGGAGCCGCCATTCGTGTCGTTCTCGATGGTGTTGCGCACCTTGCTGCGTTCAGTGTTCGATGCGCCGAATTCGAGTGCCTTGAACACCCCCGATTCCATCTCCCACGTGCCACCGAGCGTAAATCCGGTCACTTTGTCGTTGATATCGGTTCCCGAGAGACCGATGTAGTGCAGCCCGTAATCCGCGTTGCCCAGTTCCCCGTTGGCAAGCGCCGTCGCAAGATCGCGGCCGTCCTCGAGCGTCACGCTGATGTCAGGCAGACCGTTGGAATTCATGTCGACGCGGCCGGTGTGATTGCCGGCGATGCCCGAAACAACCCACGTGTCCTTGCCGCCGGAATCGCGGGTCGATTCGGAGCGGTACGCGTCCAGTGCAAATCTCAGGCGGTCACTGGCCTGCCAGTGGCCATTCCAGCCGAATTGCGTCGTATCGACGACACGGTATTCCGTGATGGTTGAGATCTCCGGAATAAGTTCTGCAACCGTCATGCCTGTAACCCAGTGGTCGACGATGCTGACATCGCTCCAGCGATGCAGGCCCGTTGACTCATCGAGGATGGAGTCCTCGACGTAATACGACTCGTGATAACCGATGGTCGGCGCATCGAGCCGCGTGAAGAGCGCGTCGACACTCATCTCAAAGGAATCGCTGACTTTCCATTGCCACATGCCTGTGACGCCGGTGCGCTTCTTCTTCTGGATGCGGGCGCCAAAACTCGTGCAGCAGAGGCCGAGCAGGTCGCTCTCGTCAGCGGAGATCGTGCCATCTCCGTTTGCGTCGAACGCACCCGGCGAATCGGGGTTGATAAAGAACTCATGCACCGCGTCGGATCGGTCGGTGACGTCCTGGTAGGTGGCGGTCAGCAGCAGACCCATGCGCTCGTCGAGAAAGGTGTCGCTATAAACGCCACTCAGCTTGTAGCCGTCCTTTTCCGACAGATCGTTGTAGTCGCCGTCGGTGGAAAAGCGCAGGTGCCGGCCCGGCTGGTCGAGCGGCTTCGCCGAACTCAGGTTGGTCGTGCCGCCGATGCTTCCCTCGATCTGGCTCGCATCCGCCGACTTGTAGACATCCGCGCCGGAAATGACTTCCGATGGCAGTACATCGAACGCGAATTCGCGGCCGTCGCCGTCGGTTGCGAGGATGCGTCCGTTGAGCGTCACGATGCTGTACTCGGGGCCGAGGCCACGCACGCTCACGTACTGCCCTTCGCCACCGCGCGTGCGCGAGATGGTGATGCCCGTGATGTGCGAGAGCGAGTCCGCGACATTTGCATCCGGAAAGCGGCCCAGGTCTTCGGCGACGATCGAGTCCTGCACGATGCTGGCGTTGCGCTTCAGGTCGCGCGACTCGATCAGCGCGGCACGGGTGCCCGTGACGATGACTTCCTCGAGCTCGACCGCAGTCGCGGATCTGTCCGTAATGGCGGCCTGATCTTCAGCGGCGCCGGCGGCTGCGCCCAGAGCGAGTCCGACAGCGGCGATCGGCACGCAGCAAACAGCAACGGCGATTTCTTTCTTTTTCATCGAGGCACCCATCCCCAGTTAGCCGATCCGGCGATGCTAGTTGACCAGAATAGAAAGAACAAGTAACTTTCATTTACTTTCGTTTGGACTGTGGTCGAACCATGATTATTTCAACGGCTGGCGTCCGCGCCGCTTCCGGTCACCCCACGAGGGCGGAGGAACACGGCAAGCGGGAGCTTGCCCTCGAGGTGCGACGCCGCCGGATTCGCGAGCTGCTGGAGGAGCGTGCGGAGGTGACCGTGGCCGAGCTTGCGCAGCAATTCGCCGTCTCGCCGGTCACGATTCGAAGCGACCTGGCCGCGCTCGACGCAATCGGTGCCCTCATCCGCGTCCACGGCGGTGCCTTGCCGCGACACGACAGCGACGAGTTGCCGATCGACTTCAAACAGGGCCTGCATCGCGCGGAAAAAATCCGGATCGCGGCAGCGGCCGTCGAGCTGATCCGCGATGGGGAAACCGTCATTCTCGATTCCGGCACGACGACCGCCGAGATCGCGAAACAGATTCGCGGCCTGAAGCGTCAATCCATCAACGTGATCACGAACGCGTTGAACGTCGCCGTGCTGCTCGCCAGCGCGCCATTCGTGAACCTCGTGATTCCGGGCGGAGTGCTGCGCCGCAGGTCCTGGTCGCTGTCCGGACCGCCGGCCGAACAGGCCATACGCGCCTTGCAGGCGGACGTGTTCTTCCTGGGCGTCGATAGTCTCGATCCCGAGGTCGGCCTGATGACGCCACACGTGCTCGAAGCCAAGCTCAATGCCGAAATGATCCGGATCTCGCGCAAGATCGTCGCGGTGACCGACTCGTCGAAACTGCTGCGCCGCAACCTGTCGGTGATCGCGCCCGTGGAACAGGTCGACCTGTTGATTACCGATCGCAACGCCGACGCGAAATGCGTCGAAACAATCCGCGCGCAGGGTGTTGAGGTCAGGCTCGTCTAGAAGAAAGGCTGCGAGCCGGCATCACGCAGATTCGCGGCCCATTGGATCACGGTGCTTGTCAGACCATGGCGCCCGGAATCAGAGCGGTGCGTCACCGGGGCAGAGCCCGACCGTCGCGCCCCGAGCAAGGAACTGGTCCATCGCGTCTGGGAATCCTACGCGCAACGTCTTTGCGGTCTTGCCCTTGCCCTGGCAAACGTAAACCTGGTCGATTTCCAGCCGGAAGCCGTGGTAGTAATCTGCCGCGAGCGGTATTGCGGTTCCGGCCAGCGTCTTGCCTTGCGCCGAAACATTCGCACCGAGTAGCAGCCAACGCGAAGCCTCGAGTACGCCCTGCCGCTCGAGGAACTTGGTCAGCAGCATCCAGCCCATCTTCGGCGTATAGATCGCCGCTTCGTCAATGCCGGCCGCCGGCAGCCGCACGGCACCGGTGATCACCTTGCCGTCGTCCGAGACCGAGAAGGCGACGGTCTCCGGGTCATCGCAGACTTCCTGATAGATCCACCAGTCAAAGTAGCAGACCGTGACCGGATAGCGGCCGAGGCTCGTCACGCCCTCGCTCGAGGTCCACATGTATGCGTCCTTGAGCAACTTGCCAGCGTACAGGCCCACAGCGATGTTGCCAGCCGAGTTGATCCCCATGACTTCGCCAACCCAGCCGCCCATCGCATTGTCGCCGCCCGGGTCGCGGAGCAGCATCTGTTCGTTGCCCTGCCAGATCGAGCCGATGCGCTGGCCGCCGGCTTCCGGGATTTCCTCCCAGCCGCCGACGATGGCGCCGTTCGCGGAGACGGCATTGGCTCGCGCTGCACCTTCGCAGTCGTATGTACCACCGCTCCACGGATCCACGCACTGCGCATTCTCGCTGACCTTGGACAGGAGCCGCATGCCCGTCCTGGCGGTCCACTTGTATGCGTAGGCGTTCCGGCAGTCGACGAAAGCGAGGCCGACAGCTGTAGAGCCATTTCCCGACAGGTCAAAGAGGCTCGTCTGGGAGCCGCCGCAACCCTCATAGTTCCCCGCGATGGATTTCCAGCCGCCGGACTTGGTCCAGAGCGCAGCACGCTCCTGGTCGATCGGTCCATAGGGCGTCTCGATGGGAACTCCGAGCGTACCGCCGACCACGCGGCCATTGCCCGAGATCGCGCCGAGGAAACCGGACCCGCCCAGATAGGACTGCCCGTTGGTCTTGTTCCAGGTCCAGAATGGAGACTGGAACGTGCCGTACACACCGACGAGCTGCTGCCCGTTATCGGACAGGTTCGACACCAGCACATACGGTATGTGGGTGAAGGTCGGCGCGCGCCGAATGCCATTCAGCGCGATCTGGATCTGGCGGACTTCACCGGCCGCGACCGTGATCAGCGTCGAGGCGCAGGCATCGTCCACAGTGGCATCGCCGCTCTCCCCCGAATCCCAGTACTCCTCGGGGCCGAGCAGGATCGCCTTGGGCGTGCTGTAGCCGCCCAGGCCGATCTCGTCGATGTAGACGATGTAGCTCGCGCCCGGCACGAGGCCGGTCATCACGAAGTTGCCGTCGGGGCCCAGCAGGCCCTGCGTCAGGTCACCCGAGATGCGCGACATGGCGTCGAACGGCTTGCCCTGATCCACGCGCCGGGCGATGACGTTGATGCCGGTGAGTTGGCTCGTGCCGTCCTTCGCGACGATGCGACCCTTCAGCGTGCCGGTCGTGGCTGCGTAACCGGGCGCCGGGTAAATTGATGACAGCGCGGCCCTGTCGTCGGCCACGTTCACCGTCGCCATCTGCGGGCTGTTGTAGCGCGCGCTGTCGGGGTACGGGTTGATAACCGGATACATCGTTTCGATGTCATCCGCAGCCGGATACACAGGGACCACATGACCGCACTGATCCGGACCCGCCTGATCTGCGCCGTCGGGAATGCCAAAGTCCGGATAGCCCTGGTTTCGCGCGTAGAAGCCGTTGGTCTGCGTGTGCGCGAGATTGATGGCGTGGCCGAACTCGTGAGTCACCACGCCGGAGATCGGGCCTGTGCTCGTGGCGCTGAGGAACGAGCCGCCAATGACCTGCCAGCCTTCGATGATCTGCGTCGGATTCTGGTCCGAGAGATACTCCGGCGAGGCGATGCCGAGTACGCCATAGCCGTTGCCGCCCGTCAGTTCCATGATGACCGAGTTGTCGGCGTCGTAGATGGTCTGGATGCCGCCGCCGTTGTACTTGCCAATGTAATTCCAAACGTTAGCGCCGGTGATGTTCACGGGCGACCGACCCGAAACCACTGCGCGGAAACTCGACGTTGATACGCTCGACCATTGCGCGACCGTGCTGGCGACGAGGTCGTCCCCGGCCTGCTGGTCGAGCACCGGATAAACGGGATTGCCGTTGCCATCGAGCACGCACTCGTAGGTGTTCGGGTCGCGCAGGCACTCGGATCCCACGTTGAGAGGGCCCTTGTCGAGGTAGACCTTGACGGTGCCTTCCCAGCGGGCGGGCTTCAGCGAGTCGCCGACCGGCACCAGCCAGAGCGGACCACCGGCGAATGCCGGGCCAGCGATGACGCAGGCGGCGGCCAGGAAGGCGCAGCGCAGCACACAGGCCGCGAGACGATCAATGCTTCGCATTGGCGATGCTCCCGTGCTGGACCCAGTTGCCGTCGACGGCACGGTGGAGGAATCTCTGCAGCACATCCGAATTCACTGGGCCCTTCGTCGTGTCGAACAACTCCTGCTCGGAGCTGTCGAGGAGCCCTCGGTTCACCTGCACGCCGGTGAAGAGGCCCACATTGTCGTAGCCGTTCATGGCCACGCCGTTGGCGAGGCTCAACTTGCCCTGGCCGAGACCTACCGTGGTCTGCAGCCCGGTCCTCTTCGCTTTCGAGTACATGAAGAGGATGGCAGCTTCGTTTGTGCGCCAAGTCGGAAAGCCCGTCGGGTGGCCGAGATAGGTGCGGCCGTCGGCCAGCTTGCGCGGCTTGTCGAGGCCGAACTGGCGAAACGTATAGGTTTCAGCCCGCTCACCGCGGATCGTGTCTGAGACCTTCATGGTGACTTCCGTATAGGGAAGCCCCTTAGCGTCGAATCCGTCAGTGACAGACTGCACCTGCCCGGCAACGATCGTCTCGGCGTGCGTTAGGAGGTCGACAACCGTCAGCGACGTGACGCTCGTCGCGTGACCGGGTGCGCTGGTAGCCAGCAGCGCGAGTGTCGCGAGGCAGACGCATGTCAGGGCGCGCATCCTTCGGCCAGAAGTGGTTGGCTCCATTTGACAGAATCCTTCTGGGATGTTGAAACGAACGTGCCCGGTAAAAACTGGGCGCTCATAGAATGGCGACATCCTTCATTTGTGCCAAGTGAGAATTGCATTCCTTGCGCGCGATTGAGCTTCATTCGGGCGCGTGAAGTGGACCAAAGAAGAAGCCCCCGACGTTTCCGTGGGGGCTTCTCGCGGGGACCTCGTGCACTAGCTCGAGGGCCTGACGCTACCCAGCCTCAAGAGTGTACGGCCGCAGCTCGTCGACTTGATCAAGTCCTGAATGTTTCTAAAGCCTTGATTCCATTGACGCCCGTGAAATCATGTAGAAAATCCGCGTATCTCATATAGTGCGCGAGGGAGGGGTTGAGGTGGCGCAGACCGCTTCGACCAAATGCAAGTGACCGAGTCTCCGCGCGGCCCGCAGAAGTCCGCCGAGGGTCCGATCGGGGATTTCCTCGCTCGGTTGTCGTCTGACCAGGCGGAATCTGCCTGGAACGAATTCCTCAGGCGCTATTCATCGCTAATCCTGCATGTCGCGCGTCAGTATGAGAGCGACGAAGAACGCACAAGCGATTGCTTTCTCTATGCCTGCGGGCAACTCAGTGACAACGCTTTTCGCCGGCTGCGCAGCTTTCGCCCGGACGGACCGGCGCAGTTTCGAACCTGGCTGGCCTCGGTCGTCTCCAACCTGTGCATCGACTGGCGGCGGAAATTGCATGGCCGCTACCGGCCGACAGCAACCATCGCCCGTCTTCCTGATCTCGAGCAGCTGGTGTATCGCTTCATCTATACGCGCGGCATGACGCGGGAGCATTGCCTGCGTGTGCTGCAACCGCGGTATCCCGGATTGACCGACCTGCAACTCTCGGAGATCAACGCCCGGCTGTTTTCCTTGCTGACCTCCAGACAACGCTGGCAATTGAGTGCGCGCTCGCATGGCCCGATTTCGCTGGACGAGGCGTCACACCCGGACGAGGACGATGCGCCGATACAACCTGAAGATCCGGGACCCGGCCCCGAGGCACTCGCGCAGACGGACCAGGAACGCAGCATGCTGGAAGCCGCGCTGGAGCGGCTGGAGCCCCGGCAACGCCTGCTGTTGCGTCTGCGCTTCCAGCAGGACCTGACTCTCGAAGAGATCGCGCTCCTGACTCGCATACCGGACCCCTTCCGCGCGAACCGGGAAATCCAGGCGGCGCTTGCTGCACTCGCCCAGTTCATAAAGCCCTGGGAGCCCTGAATGGCAGCGCAAGAACCGCCGGTCTGTCCGTGTAGAACACCACGTGGGGCTTCGACTACACATGCATCCTGACGACCTGACCGCGCGATTGCGTCTGGCGACCATCGGCGATCGCCAGCGTGCAGCTACGTGCCCGGACGACGGCCAAATCGCTGCTTACGTGGATGGCACGCTCGGTCCCGAGGACTTCGAACGGATCGAAGGCCATTTGGCCGACTGTGAAGCCTGCACCAGCCTGGTCGGTGAATTGAGCCGGCATCGCCGTGCAAGCGCCACCGAGCCCGTGCCGGAACTGTTGCTGGCCCGCGCCCGGCGGTTCGGAAAGGCCTCCCGCGACGGCTGGATGCGCTTTGCGCCGCAGCTGATGGCGGCCGCCATTGCAGTCGTCTCGATATCCGTCCTCATTCACTACCTGCAGGTTCCGGAATCGAGCTCCGGAACGCAGGCGCTTTCCGAACCGCGCACGACCCGTAGCAATTCGTCCGGCGCAGCTCAGTTGCGTGTGCTCTCCCCTGTCGCTGGCCAGGCAGTCGCCGCAGGTCGACTGGTTTTCCAGTGGACCGCGGTTCCGGGAAGCCGCTACTACGAAGTGCATATCGTTACCGATTCAGGCGAACTGGTCAGTGAACAGCGCATCGCCGCGACTAAATGGCGCCCGACCGCCGATCTTCATCTTCGTCCCGGCGCCGAGTATTTCGTCCGCATTGACGCCTACCCCGCCGCGTCCAGGGCAATCAGTTCCGTACACGTTCCGTTCAGCATCGCGGACCCTCACTGACATGCCGGGCCGGGCCGCCAGTGTCATAGCGTTCGCGGGGCTCTGCCTGCTCTGCGCCTGTGGCAAAGCGCCGGAAACCGAACCGCTGGATCCAGACCTCGAACGCGCCATCACCCTCTACCGCGAGGAAGGCGCTGAAAAAGCGTTGCCGGAATTTGAACAGCTTGCGCAGGAGTTCAAGTCGCGGGCACAGCGCCGGGACGAAGCCGCCGCGATCCATTACATCGGTGAGAGTCATTGGCGTCTTGGCAATTTCGACGACGCACGCAGTCACCTCGATCGCGCGCTCGCGATGGAACGCGCCGCTGGCTACCGAATGGAAGAAGGGAAAACGCTGAATTCCCTCGGCCTGCTGGAGTGGGACCTCGGTAACTACGAGCCGGCGAAAGAGAAGTTTCGCAGTGCACGCGTCATCGGCCGTGGACTGGGCGACAGGAAGCTGGAAGGCGCCAGCCTCAACAACCTTAGCCTGGTCTATGACGAGCTCGGCGATTACCGGACCTCGCTAAAGCAGTATCACGAGGTACTGACGATTTACGAGGATGCGAATTTTCCGCGTGGACTGGGCGACACGCTCGGGAACATCGGCGGCGTCCATCTGCTACTCGGGCATTACCGGGACGCCCTTGGCTATTACGAGCAGGCTCTGGAAATCAGCCAACGCCTGAAATCCAAGCCGTCCATGAGCCAGGACCACGGGAACATTGCCCTCTGCCATCTCGGGCTTGGTGACATCGACGCCGCGCTAGACCATTTCGATCAGGCAATTGCATTTGCGAAACAGGCCGGCATGCAGCAGGACGAAGCCTATTGGATGCGCGGCAAGGGCAACGGCTTGATACGCACCGGACGATACGACCAGGGTCTGGAGCTTCACCGGGCTGCACTGGCTATCTATGAGGAACTGGGAGCCCAGGCGGAACTGGCAGAGGCCGCGCACGACATGGGCCAGCTGTATCTGTTGCTCGGCGACCCGGATTCCGCCGAACAGCACTTCAAGCGCGCGCTCGACCTTGCGCAGACCATCGGCCTGTCACGTGGCATCACACAGAATCTGCTGGCATTGGGCGACCTGCAGTTCCGGCGCGAACGTCTGGCGGATTCTGCGACCCTCTATGAACAGGCCAGGTTGCGAGCTGCGGAGTCGGAAGAGCAGCAGTACGTCGCGCAAAGCCTGCTGAGGCTTGCCCTGGTTCACCGCGAACAAAAGCATACCGATGAGGCAAGCAAGGAAATCGGCCGGGCTCTAGTCATCGCGCGTGAGATTGGCGCACGTCCGGTTGAATCCGAATCGCTGTTTGCCCAGGCGGAGATCGATCGTCGCCGTAGGCGACTCAAGGAAGCGCTGGCAGGTTTTGATTCGGCCGAGGTGACTTTGGGTAAGTCCCGGGATCCGGATCTCTTGTGGCAGATTCAATACGGCAGAGCGTTGACTTACAAGGCGCTTGGCAACAAAGCAGCTGCCATCGATGAGCTCATCGAGGCAGTCAAGTTGATTGAACGCGTCCGCAGCCAGCTGCGCGAGAATCGCTTCCGCGCCGGCTATGTGCAGGACAAGCACGAGGTTTACGTCGAACTCGTGCGGCTCCAGCTGGACCTGGGGCGCACCGAAGACGCTTTCCTGACGGCAGAAAGACTGCGGTCCAGACACTTTGCCGAGCAGATTGGAGAGCATGAATCGCCGGCACTTTCCGGAGATGACCGACGCGAAAAGTTACGACTGCGTGCACGCATTCGACAACTGCAGCGCGCACTCCTGGATGAGGAAGACCAGGGACAGCCCACGAGCCGACAGCTTGCCATGGCGACACTATCCGACGAGTTGCTGCTGGCGGAGCGGGATTACCAGACATTTCTCGATGATCGCGCCGGAGCGCAGCCGGATGAAGGAATGCTGGCCGCGATTTCCAATGTGGCGGACGTCCAGAGCAGGCTCGCCGATGATGAGGCCTTGCTCGAATACGTCGTCGGAGCGGAAAGTCTATTTACGTTTGTCGTGACGCCGCGCGGGATGCACGCCAACTCGAAGCCACTTCATCGCAGCGACCTCGGTTCCCGTATTTCGCTGCTCCGAGACATGACCGGTCGGCCAGGTGACGATCGCTGGATCAAGCCCGCAGCGGGTCTGTCCGCGATCCTCATCGAGCCGCTACAAAAAGCCAGGTGGCTGCAAGGCGTGCGGCAGCTTTACATCGTGCCACATGGTGTTTTGAACTACCTGCCGTTCGCGCTATTGCCACACGCCGGTACTGGCAGCAAGCAATTGCTGATGGACCAGTACACCGTTGCATTCCTTCCGACCGCCGCTGCCCTGCTTCGCGCCTCGCGCACACCGGATGGACCGCGCTCATTGCTCGCGATGGCCCCGGGTCGCAGCCGCCTGCGTCACGCGCCCGAAGAAGCGCGCTCCATCAACGCGCTATTTAAGCCGAATTCACAACTGCTGATCGGCGAGGGTGCCACCGAAAGCCAATTCAAGACTCTGGCGAGCGGCTACCGCGTGCTGCATCTCGCCACGCACGGATTCTTCAACAAGCTCAATCCGCTCATGTCAGGTGTTGAGCTCGAAGCAGATGGCGCCAATGATGGTCTTCTTCAGGTGCATGAGGTCCTCGATCTTCATCTCGCAGCCGACCTGGTCACACTGAGCGCCTGTGATACGGCTCTGGGGAGTGGCCAACTTACGGAAATGCCGGCAGGTGACGAATTGGTCGGCTTGACGCGTGCATTTCTTTCTGCTGGCAGCGATTCGGTTCTGGCAACGCTTTGGGAAGTGGATGACCAGTCCTCGGTACGCCTGATGACGAGTTTCTACGCACATATGAACGGCTCGACCAAGCCGGAAAACATGGCGAGCGCATTGGCGCGCGCGCAGCAGGAGCTGCGATCTACTAAGGAAACGGCGCACCCCTATTTCTGGGCGCCGTTCACGTTGGTTGGAAGGGTGAGTCAGATGGTCGGTCACGAAGAAATCAAGGTCGGGAGAGCAATGTCATGAATGCCTATAAGCAACACGGTCTTTCGACCATTCTATTGGTCCTTTGGGCGCTGCTGCCATTGAGCGTCACTGCGGCACCACCGGTACAGGTGACATCCGCTGATCCCGCTTCGGCTCCGCAGGGCACGATCAGTCTGGATGTCGCAGTGGGTGGCAGTGGCTTCGACGACTCAGCTGCGGTCATGTTCCTCGTCACTGGCACGACCAATCCTGGCGGCATCACGGTAAAGAATGTCGCGGTGCTCAGCTCAAAAAAGCTGATCGCCACCGTTGAAATTGCAGACACTGCAGTCGTAAACAATTTCGACATCCAAGTGCAGCTTTCCGGCGGCCGCAAGGGTAAGGGCACGAGCCTGTTCGCCGTGCTGAAAAAGCCAGGTTCCAGTGATAGTGACACATCCAATCAGTGCATCGACGCAGACTCGCGGGGATTCCCGTCCTTCGTCTTCACCAGGCAGACAACTATCAATGGTGTGAACACCTGGGGCATCTACATTGCGGATGACGACGCACAGTGCGAGAAACTTGTCGGGTCGTATCCATACAGTCGCGATGTCGACTTCTCGTACGACACGGGCACTGCGACCGGCCTGCTCGTTCACTCTTCCAATGGCACGGGACTCTTTGCAGCGACCCTCGCTGTGTCCTTCAATGCCGATGGATCTCCGGTTGTGCAGGCGAGCGCCTTTCAGTCCCTGCTTCCGGTAACGGCGGTGCCGGACCCGCAGCTGGCTGGCTGGGGGCCATTGCAGTACATCGGCTCTGCGGAAATATCCCACGACCGTACGGCCATCCTTTTCCGTGGAACCGCTCAGGGAACATATGAATCAGTCATCTGGACTTGCCCGCTGAATGTGGCTGACGCCACGGTCAACCCAGTTGACTGTCAACCGGTATATCGTTCTGCGAATCTTGTCGCGAGCTGGGGCGCACGGGACGGAACAATCTACTTGCTGAAGCCGGCGAGTTCAGGATCAGGAACCTCCTTGTATCGACTGACCCTCGCGACGAACTCGGTCGCCGAGGTGTGGAGCAGGGGGACGTTGTTCACGGTCGGCAAAGCCACTCTCGATTCTGGTGGTTCCGAGCGCGTCGCTGTTTACGAGCCTGATTTGGCCTCCTTGTGCTCCAAGGTCCTCGTCATCGATGCTGACTCCTGTGCCGATGGAGGCAATAACTGCAACATCCTGAACGGTGGCGGCCACCCGGCCCGATCGTTGACCTGGTTGCCAAATACCAGACTGGCGGGCGAAGGTCAGACCGCGCCGAGCAGAAAAGGGAAATGCGCGGCAACTGGCACGATCGTCACGTTCGACGCGACGGATACGAATGGCACAACCACTACGCTCAACCAGGGCTTCTATCCCAACGGTGCTGGTGGCGGGTGATCTGTGCGTAGCAATGCGGTCGCTTGATATCGGTGACGCGGCATACCGCCTGACCTTCCCGTCCGAGGGTTCGTCGCGGTGTTGCAATCAGGAGAGTGCATGATGAACATTCTTCAACAGTGCCGTGGTGTGGCCCTCGCCTCAATTGCAGCTGGCCTCCTGCAATCGCCAAGCCTTGCCTGCCGCACCACCAGCTTAAGTAAGGTCTGCAGATCCCGCTTTTGTGCCACAAGGGGTAAACAGCCTTGACGCTACCGTTTCTGCGTTACGAATATCCGTCGCCTGAATGAGTCGCGGCACAAATTCGCGCGGCAAGTGCCCTTACGACCTTGCTGCCTCGCCGTCAAAAAACTTCGACAGATGCACCTAGCCATGCAGATCGAAGCTTTGGCTTCCAATCGAAAAAACCCTCTTGGTGTCCGTGTAGAAGACTAGAGCGCTCAAGCCGGAGAAATTCAGCGGTCACTCTGGGCGCGTTCGACGAGAGGGTCTTGAAGTACAGACGGATCGATCGCGCCTTTGCGCGCATGCATTGCCCGGGAATGGCGCGTCAAGCCTTGCATGGCGTGGATACGGGCGGTCGATCAAAATGAATCAAGCATGTGGCAATCGATGACTTTGGATCAGCGGCTGACAAGCGCGGACGACATCGGGATCCGACCAGTCATACGGACATCCCAAGCGGTCGAATCGCGGCAATTTCTCCAGCGGGCAAAAAACGGGTCCATCCCGCCTGCGCTGGACGAAACGGCCCTCATGGAACGCCGCCACCAGCCACGACGCCATTCGGATTCCGGATCCAGCCGCAGCCAGCTCAAGGAAATTGCGTCTGCCGCAGCCTGCGCAGCCCTGGACCGCCTGGACCTGGCGATCATACTGCTTCACTCGGACAGGCACGTGCTGCTATCGAACCCTGCGGCGCGCCGCGTCGCGACACGCGGAGATTGCTTCCGTATTGCGGCAAACAGGCTGCAATTGATTGACCAGCAAAATCAGCGCGTGCTGCAGATATTCCTTAGCGACCGAACGGCCACTAACACGGGGCGTGGCAGACCGCTTTGTGTGTCCAGCCGTGACGATGGCGCACACTGTTACTTCCTGTTTGCCGAGTGGCTTAACGTGCCTTCACTGCGCGGCAGTCCCATCGCTTCACTTTTGATCTATGAGCCGCACCTGGCGGGGCAACTCAGCCATGAGTTGCTCGCGCACCTGTATGGGTTGACGAGGATGGAAGCCCGATTGGTCGCTGCGCTGTTCGTCGCTCCAGTATTGCAGACAGCCGCCGACCGTTGTGGCATCACCATGAACACGGCCAAGACGCACCTTAAGCATGCCTTCGCCAAATGCGGCGTCTGCTCGAAAGCGGAATTACTGCGGCTTCTGGCGCTGGGGCCGCGGACGATCTGAACTGCTGCTCCTACCGGTTTTCTATCGGGGCCGGACACCAAGTTGGTATCGACGCATTCCCGAAGTCCGGGTGCGTGTCGCGCTAGATGTTCAATAGTTCTAGAAAGAAGGGGTGCCGGACCTCCGGCACCCCTGTTGATTTGCAACGAGGCGTTACTGGCCGCAGCTCGACTGGGCGGCAGCAGACACCAGCGCAGACTTGGCGTTCTGAGTAATCAGCCCCTGGTCGGCAAAGTCACCGGCCGCATGCGCCACGCACGAGGTGTACTTGCCGTGGTTGCGCCACGGCATCACCGTGCCCCGCGGCCCCTCGCACGGACACAGCTGGGCGATCGAGCAGCCATGCGCCGGATCTGTAACGGTGCCGCTCGGTGTGGCGGCGCATTCATCCGTGCCGTTACCCACCCCATCCCCGTCCGCATCGCCGTCGCAGGCATCACCCTGCCCGTCGCCGTCGAAGTCGGTCTGCCCGGAGTTGGCCACGTTCGGACAGTTGTCCGCGCCATTGCCCACCCCGTCGCCATCCAGGTCGGTGTCGCAGGCATCACCCAGACCATCGTGGTCAGTGTCGGCCTGGTTCAGGTTCGCCACCAGCGGGCAGTTGTCCGTGGTGTTGCCAACGCTGTCGTTGTCGGCATCCGGGTCGCAGACATCGCCCTGACCATCACCATCGGTGTCGTCCTGACCGACGTTGGCATCGATCGCGCAGTTGTCCGCCTGGTTATCCACGCCATCGCCGTCCAAGTCGGAGTCACAGGTGTCGCCGATGCCGTCGCCATCCAGGTCTTCCTGGTCGGGATTATGGACCGCGGGACAGTTGTCGTTGGCGTCCAGTAGCCCATCACCATCGTCGTCCGTGTCGCACTCGTCGCCGATCCCGTCATGGTCGGTGTCGGTCTGGTCCGGGTTGTTGGCCGCCGGGCAGTTGTCGGCCGCATTCGCGAAGCCGTCACCGTCCAGGTCACCATCACAGGGATCGCCCAGACCATCACCGTCCGTATCGGTCTGACTTGCGTTCGCCACCAACCGGCAGTTGTCTGCCCCATCGGCGATCCCGTCATTGTCATCGTCCGCGTCGCAGACATCCCCCACGCCGTCCTGATCCGTGTCTGTCTGGTCGGGGTTATAAACGAACTGGCAATTGTCTGCGGGGTCCGCGACACCATCGGCATCCGTATCAATTAGCAGCGGAGTTGATGAATTGACATAGACATCTTCAGTCGCATCGACATCGCCTGGAACCGCGTTGGTCGCGGTTGTAGAAAATACAACGCGTTGACCGTCGCCGCTGATGCGCGAGTAGTAAAACGCATGATCGTTCAACTCGCCACCAGCAGCTGTCCGTGACAATCGTATCGTCTGGCCGTCTTGACGATCGTGTAGGTAAATATCGAGGACGCCGTTCGTGTCCGGGCCCGCGAGATTTGTGGCGTTAGAAGTAAAAATGACATTGCGACCGTCGTCGCTGATGTCGGGCGTGTAGCTGAAACTATTCGATTGCGTTCCATCGCTCGCAACACTCACTCGCGATGTCGTAGAAGTCAGTATGTCTCGTACAAATACATCGGCAGTGCCGTTCGTATCATTGGCA
>Ga0209798_10001224_pt1 | contig 15576 bp, 16 predicted proteins | sample DOMMetBare3Fresh_FD_187475 | JGI IMG/M metagenome (GOLD analysis project Ga0209798, IMG submission 187475) | Wetland sediment microbial communities from St. Louis River estuary, USA, under dissolved organic matter induced mercury methylation -... | ecosystem: Environmental > Aquatic >...
GGGCGGCCGGGCGCAGCTGATGGACATCCGCAAACTGCAACGCGCCATCGTCGATGGCCTCGAGGACGTGAAGGCGCACGACATCCGCGTCTTCAACACCGAGCATCTGTCGCCGCTGTTCGAGCGAGTGATCGTCGCCTCGGGCAACAGCAACCGCCAGACCAAGGCCCTGGCGTCGAGCGTGCGCGACAGCGTCAAGACGCGCGGCATGCAGGTCCTGCGCACCGAGGGCGAAGACAACGGCGAGTGGATCATCGTCGACTGCGGCGCCGCGGTCGTGCACGTGATGCAGCCGGCCATCCGCCAGTACTACAACCTGGAAGAGCTGTGGGGCGAAAAGCCGGTGAAGCTCAAGCTGGGTGCTCCAGGCGCGCTGCTGCCCAAGGCGTCGGCCGAACACAAACCCGCAAAGAAGATGGCGGCCAAGAAGACACCGCCGAAGAAGACGGCAGGCGCAAAGAAGCCTTTCGCACGCAAGGCACCTGCCAAGAAATTACCGGCCAAGAAGTTGCCGGCCAGGAAAACGGCCGCCCGTCGCAGCACATGAGGCTGGTGCTGGTCGCCGTCGGCCAGCGCCAACCTGCCTGGGCCGACATCGCCTACGACGACTTCGCCAAACGCTTTCCGGCCGAGTGCAGGCTCGAACTCAAGGCCGTGAAGGCCGAGCCGCGCACGAGCGGCAAGACGCTCCAGGCCATGCTTGCCGCCGAGGCCGAGCGACTCGAAGCCGCCGTGCCCAAAGGGGCACGCCGCGTGGTCCTCGACGAGCGCGGCGAGCGCCGCACGACGGCGCAACTGGCCGAGCGCCTGCGCTTCTGGCTTGGTGACGGCCGCGATGTGGCGCTGATCATCGGCGGGCCCGATGGTCTCGATGCCAAGCTCAAGGCCAGCGGCGATGAGACGCTGCGCCTGTCGGATCTGACGCTGCCGCACGCGTTCGCACGCGTCTTGCTGGCCGAGGCGCTGTACCGCGCCTGGTCGCTCAGCGGCGGCCACCCGTACCACCGCGAATAGGTCTTCGCGACAGACGGCTGGTCCCGGGCGGCCTGCGGCCCAGCGCGCGCTTGTGCAGCAGCTCGACCAACGCGGCACTGGTACCGCGGCATCGACCGTTCGAACGGCCATCGCGCGGCGGACTTTGCGCGCCTGTATTGCGTGCCGGGCATGGGCCACTGCCCGGGGCGGGCCCAAGCGGCACGGCGACGTCGGAAGCACGGCCAGCTTCGTCTGCCGCGATCGCAGTGGCAACGGGCACGACGGCGACTGAGCGCGGCGGCGGGCCTGCCGAGCAGGTAGGCTCGCGCGATGCACTCCTTCATCCACCTCGCCTCGCAGAGCCCGCGGCGGCGCCAGCTGCTCGAGCAGATTGGCGTGCGGCACGTGTTGCTGCTGCCCGACTCGCACGAGGACGCCGAGTCGCTCGAGGAACCCGTCCGCGGCGAGGCGCCGGCCGCCTACGTGCAACGCGTCACGCGCGCCAAGCTCGACGCCGCACGCGCGCGCTGGCAGCGCCGCGCCTTGGCGGCCGCGCCGATCCTTTGCGCCGACACGACGGTGGCGCTGGGGGGTCGGCTGCTTCACAAGCCTGCCGATGCTGCCGACGCGCGCGCCATGCTGGCCGCGCTGTCGGGCCGCACGCACCGCGTGCTGTCGGCCGTTGCGCTGTGGACAGGCAGGCGGCGGCTGGAGGCGCTGTCGGTGTCGAAGGTGCGTTTTGCCGCGCTGCCGCCGAGCGTGATCGAGGCCTACGTCGCCGGTGGCGAACCGTTCGGCAAGGCCGGCTCTTATGCCATCCAGAGCGCGCTGGCGGGCTGGATCGAGCATGTGGAAGGCTCGTACAGCGGCATCATGGGACTGCCGCTGGCCGAGACGGCGGCGCTGTTGCGGCGCGCCGGAGTGACGCACGCGCTGTGGCCCTAGACTCGGCGCCATGGCCCTGCAAGACATACTCATCAACTGGACCCCGCACGAAACGCGCGTTGCGGTTGTCGAAAACGGCTCGGTGCAGGAGCTGCACCTTGAACGCGCTCTCGAGCGTGGTCTCGTCGGCAACATCTACCAGGGCAAGGTGGCGCGTGTGCTGCCGGGCATGCAAAGCGCGTTCATCGACATCGGGCTCGAACGCGCCGCATTCCTGCATGTGGCCGATCTTCACAACGGGCACGGCGGCAACGGCCGCAACGAAGCCACGGCCAGCGTGACGCCGGTGCCGATCGAGCGCCAGTTGTTCGAGGGCCAGGCACTGACGGTGCAGGTGGTGAAGGATCCGATCGGCACCAAAGGCGCACGGCTGTCGACGCAGGTCAGCATCGCCGGCCGCATGCTGGTTCACCTGCCGCAGGACAACCACCTCGGTGTCAGCCAGAAGATTGGCTCGCCGGAGTTGCGCGAGCAGTTGCGGGAGCGACTGGCGGCACTTGCCGGCAAGGTCGACGAGCGCTATGCGGGCGGCGGTTTCATCCTGCGCACCAACGCCGAAGAAGCCTCCGACGCCGAACTGGCCGACGACATCGCCTACTTGCGCAAGACCTGGGCCGGCATCCGCGAGCGCGCCTTCGCGTCGCCGCCGGGCACGCTGCTGCACGAGGACCTGACGCTGGCCGAGCGCGTGCTGCGCGACCTGGCCCATGACGAGACGGCGGCGATCCGCATCGATTCGAAGCTGCAGTTCGAACACCTGCGTTCGTTCGGAGCTGTCTACACGCCCGGGGCAGTGAACAAGCTGCAGCATTACAGCGGCGAACGGCCGATCTTCGACCTGTTCAACATCGACGAGGAGATCCGCCGTGCGCTGGCGCGCCGGGTCGAGCTGAAGAGCGGCGGCTACCTGATCATCGACCAGACGGAAGCACTGACGACGATCGACGTCAACACCGGCGGTTTTGTCGGCGTGCGCAACTTCGACGACACGATCTTCAAGACCAACCTCGAAGCGGCCGGCGCCATCGCGCGCCAACTGCGTTTGCGCAACCTGGGTGGCATCGTCATCGCGGACTTCATCGACATGACGCGCGCCGACCACCAGGACAGTGTGCTGGCCGAGTTCCGCAAACAGCTCGCACGCGACCGCGTGCGCACGACCGTCAGCGGCTTTACCCAGCTCGGCCTGGTCGAGATGACACGCAAGCGCACCCGCGAGAGCCTGGCCCACATGCTCTGCGAACCATGCCCGACGTGCGAAGGCCGCGGCATCCTGAAGACCGCGCGCAGCGTCTGCTACGACATCCTGCGTGAGGTGCTGCGCGAGGCCCGCCAGTTCGACCCGAAGGAGTTCCGCGTCGTCGCCAGCGCCAGCGTGGTCGAGATGCTGCTCGACGAAGAGAGCCAGCACCTCGCGGGCCTTTCCGAGTTCATCGGCAAGCCGATCTCGCTGTCGGTCGAGCCGAGCCTGACGCCGGAGCAGTACGACATCGTGCTGCTGTGACGCGACCGCTTCGCCGTCGCAGGGCTGTGCGGCTTTCGAGCGAATGAATCATTCGTGGTGCATAGCGTGCGGAATGCTCGAGCCCTGGACAACGGGCCGCAAGGGCAGATGGCGAAAGCAGGTGAAATGAAGCACCTGCCCACCATGAGTTGCCAATCGAAGATGACGACAACGATCCGACGCTGGGCCGTCGCCGCTGCGCTCGCCCTTTGCACTTGCTGGGCCCCCGCGGCGCTGGCCGTCAGCGAAGGCGCCCGCGAATTCATCGACGCCCAGCTGGCGGCCCATGCAGGCAAGACCGGCGTCTATGTGCTCGACACCGGCGCGGAGGCGCTGCTGGCGCGGGCCTGGCTGGTCGAACATGCGGAGCAGTCGATCGAGGTCCAGTACTTCATCTGGAGCACCGACAACATCGGCATCCTGGCCGCGGAGGCGCTGCTGCGTGCGGCCGATCGCGGCGTGCGCGTGCGGGTGATCGTCGATGACTTGCTGATCGACGCGCCGGACCGGTCGCTGCTCGCGCTGGCCCGTCATCCGAACATCGACATCCGCATCTACAACCCGCAGAGCTCCGTCGGCGTGCCGTTGCAAAAGCGCCTGATCAACGGCGTCACGGACTTCCGCGGCATGAACCAGCGCATGCACGACAAGACCCTGGTGGTCGACGGCAGGATCGCCGTCACCGGCGGGCGCAACATGGCCGCCGAGTACTTCGACTTCAACCACCGCTACAACTTCCGCGACCGCGACGCGCTGCTGCTGGGGGCGGCGGTCAAGGCGATGCAGGACCACTTCGAAGTCTTCTGGCGCAGCGAAATGAGCGTCGCTGTCGAGTCTCTCTACGACGGCCTGGGCGTGATGCAGAAGAACGTGCGCATCGACGACGCGACGGTCCAACGGATCTACGGCGAGTTGCACACCTACGCCACGTCGCCGGAGAACTATGCGCCCGAGGTGCGGGCAGCCATTGCCGACACGCCGTCGTCGTTCGAGCGCCTGGCGCGGCAGATGCGATGGGCCGACGTCGACTTCATCAGTGACCGACCCGGCAAGAACGACAACCGTGCCAGCTTGAGCGGCGGCGGGCAGTCGAGCTCGGCGCTGGCACGTCTGCTCCTGAGCGCGCGGCAGCGCGTGGTCATCCAGTCGCCCTACCTTGTGCCGTCTGAAGGCGCGATCGCGCTGCTGGGCCAATTGCGCTCGCGCGGCGTCAACGTGCGCATCAGCACCAACTCGCTGGCCTCGACCGACAATCTGCCCGCGTTCAGCGGCTACCGCAACCTGCGCAAGCGCCTGCTCGCGATGGGTCTTCAGATCCACGAATACAGACCAACGCCGGCAGTGCAGCGGCAACTGGTGCAACGCCTCGCGGCGGCGCAGCGCACGGCGCCGGTCTTCGCGCTGCATGCCAAGACCATGGTGATCGACGGCAAGACGGTCTGCATCGGCACCTTCAACTTCGACCCGCGCTCCGAGAACCTGAACACCGAGGTCGGCGTCATCATCGCCGACGAGGCGCTGGCGCGCGCGGTGGAGGCTTCGATCGAAACCGACATGGCGCCGGGCAACAGCTGGAACGCGGCCCGCGACGATCCGGATCGGTACGCCTCGGCGGCCAAGCGCAGCAAGGTCCGCGCCTACCAGATGATGCCGATCAAGCCCTTGCTGTGAACCAGCGCGTCGACCGCTAGATCATCGACACCCGCACCGCGGGCATCGCCACCTCGCGGCCGATCACCGTGCGGGCGTAGAAGTAGTTCAAGCGGGCTTGCGTGCTGAGCGTGTCGATGTCGACCAGTCCTGCTTCGTTGCACGAGAAGGCGTAGGCGCGCCCGCCGTCGAAAAGGGATTGGAAGCGCAACTCGTAATGCGTGGCGTGGGGCTCGGCTGTTGGCGCGTGGGTGGTCGGCATCGTGTTCATCGCGGGTCTCCGTGGCGGTCGTTGGATGCCACTGGGTTGCACGCGCGCGCCGAACGGTTTTCTTCTACTTAGGGGTCCAGACCTTGCAAGCCCCATCGGCGCCCTGCCGAAAGCAGAAGTCGCCGGTCAGGCTCGAGCTCTCCCACGGCACCTGCACGCGGCCGGTCTCGCGGGCGACGCTCAGGCGCACCTGCTTGAAGACGAGCTCGATCGGCAATCCCGGCGTCTGCATGGTCTCGAGCAGATGCTTGGTGTAGAGGCTGTTGCGCTCGGCAGGGTTGTCCAGTGCCACGCTGCCGGGCGCGGTCGAGAAAGCCACCATCGAGCCCAGCGGCGCATCGACCCGCGCCAGCCCCGGCGCGGCGATGCCGCGGAACTTCAGGCGCCGACCGTCGGGGCCGACGATCTCTGCGCCGGAGAACGGGTTGGTGCGGCAGGCATCGAGGATGAAGATGTTGATCCCTTGCTTGATCGCGCCCAGGCGGTCGAGCAGTTCGTTCAAGTCAGCGCTCTTCGCCGGCATTTCGTCTTCGCCGCGGATGTCGGTGTCCACCGGCAGCAGGTAGTTGCGGCCCTTCACCTGCACGCCGTGGCCGGCGTAGAAGACCAGGCGTACGGCAGCCGCGCGCGCGGCCATCGAGAACTGGCGGAAGGTCTCGATCATGTCGCGCAGGCCGAGGTTCTCGCGCTGCGTCACTTCGAAGCCGAGTGCGCGCAGTTGCGCCGCCACGGCCTGCGCGTCGTTGACCGGGTTCTTCAGCGGCCCGACGCGGTAGGCGCCGTTGCCGATGACCAGCGCCAGGCGGCGTTCGGCCTGGGCATGCACAACGGTTGCCGCCAGCAGGCTGGCGATGCAGATTTGGCGGCGCGTCGTGTTCATGGCCGCGCCGGCAGCGCATCGACCACCGAGACGCCGTCGACGATGGCGCTGGCCTCCAGGCGCCTCGTCACGTCGGCCACCTGCGTCGCCGGCACGCGCAGGTAGTAGTCGCCGAGCTGCCCCGGGCCGGCAGCCAGGCTGGCCTGCACGTCGATCAGCAGCATGCGGATGTCGGCCTCGCGCGCGTCGGGCTTGAAGTTGAGCTTGACGAAGGGGCCGGGCTCGGTCACGTCGCTCGGCACGGTGCGAATCGGGCTCGTTTGGCCGCGCTCGTCCACCAGCGACGAGATCACCACCGCTTGCAGGGCGACAACGGCCAAGGCTCCAGCCAGGATCGGCCTCAGTGCCGGTGGCGACAGCAGGCGGGCCCACCAGTCGCGCAGCCGATGCGCGCCGGCAGGTGGCGCCGCCCGGTGCTCGGCGTGAATGCGCTGCATCACCCGCTCGAGGCCGACTTCACTCGATGCCTGCACCGCTTCGGCCTGGACGGTTGTTTGAATGGCGCGCAGCCAGTGCAGCTCGCCTTCGGCCAGCGGATGCTCGCGCAGGTAGCTCTCGATCCACACCCGGTCGGCATCGCCCAGCGTGCCGTTGACGTAGAAGGCCAGCAGCTCATCGAAGCGCGTCTTCATGTGACCCCCTGCACCACGCCTTCGCGTGACAGCATCGCACGCAAGCAGTGCTCGAGCTTCTTGCGCGCGTGGAACAGCCGAGTCTTCACGGTGTTTTCAGGACAAGCCTGGACGCGCGCCACGTCGGCGCAAGACAGGCCTTCGTAGAAGACCAGATGGATGCACTCGCGGTGTTCATCCGAGAGGCGCTGCACGCAGTGCTGCACGCCGTCGCGGCGCTGACGCTCGGCGAGCGTGTCGAAGCCGCTGTGATCGTCGCCGGCGATCAGTTCGGCGAAGTCGTCGATGTCTTCGTGCTTTGCATCCGGCTTTCGCGAGCGCCAGGCCATCAGCACCTTGTTGCGTGCAATGCCGATCAGCCAGGTGCTGAACAGCGCCTCGCCACGAAAGCGCGCCGGTGCGCGCCAGACTTCGTACAGGGTGTCGGCCACGATTTCCTCCGCTTGTGCCGGGTCGCCAAGCTGCTTCAGCACGTAGGCATAGAGCCGGCGCGAGAAGGCGCGGTACAGCGCCTTGAACGCCGGCTCGTCGCCTTGCGCGATGAGCGCGAGCAGACGCAGCACTTCGTCGTTGTCCATCGTCCCGGCCTTGCCGGCCGCAATGCGGCGCGGTGCAGTGAAGGGCAGTGCATGGTAGTTCGCCGTCACGGTGTGCGGTCAAGCATCGACTACTGCGGCGCGAGTTCGCCGCGGAACTGCACGCGCCGGTTTTCCGGCGCCAGCGGGTCGCGTCCTGGCAGCGTTTCGTACTTGCCCATGCCGATCGGGCGCAGGCGCGACGGCTCGATGCTGTGTTGCGCCACCAGGTAGCGTTTGACCGACAGGGCCCGGCGCATCGACAGGCGGGCGTTGTACTCCTCGCTGCCGACAGCGTCGGTGTGGCCTTCGATGGCCACCTGCCTGTCGTCGGGCAGCAGCCGGATGCCCTCGGCCAGCGCGTCGAGCTGCGCGCGCGCAGCGGGCAGGATGTCGTGCGAGTCGAACGCGAACTGCACCGGCAGCGCCAGCGACTTCGGCTTGCCTGCGGCCGCAGCGGCCTGCGCCGACGCGATCCGGGCTTCGGGCACGTCGTCGTCGAGCAACCGCAACGAACGGAACTTCGGCTGCGGTGCGCCGCCAAGGATCGCCGCGACGTCTTTCGGGTTCACGGCCTCGCCCTGGCGGTACAGCTTGACGTCGTCGCCGGCGAAGGTGACGCCCGAGGCCAGCGCGAGCAGCGTGGTGGCGATGAAGTGGCGCGGGGTCATGGTCAGCTCCTGGAAGGTGGCAGGTCTGTGTTGCGGCGTCGGCGCAGGCGGTTCAAGGTTTTTCGAGGCGGTCCATCCGGGCGGCGTCGCTGAGGCGGCGCGTCACGCGCGCTGCGCCGGCGTAGGCCAGCAGGCCGCTGTCGGCGACCTGCGCTTCGAGGCGCCGCGCGGCGTGCAAGCGAGCCTGACCGCTGCCGCGGATGGCGACCTGCACGTCGTCGCTGATCAGGCCTGCGGCGTCGTAACTGGCCGCATCGTCGATGCGGACGTCCTGGTGCCGTACCCGGCCACCCAGCACCTGCAACTCGCTCGACCCTTCGAGCTGCAGCTCGAACCGGTCGGTGTCGAGTTCGGCGACGCGTGCCCGGCTGCTGCCGGCCAGCTGCAGTGTCAGCGCCGGCGTGCGCAGCGCGCCGATCTGCACTTCGGCCGCGCCATCGACGTGCAGCAGGGCCAGCGTGCGCAACGTGACGCGAACGCGGATCGGCTGGCGGGTCTGCAACGATCCGACGACGCCGATCACCAGCGTGCCGCTTTCCACGCGCGTGCGCAACAGCGGCAGCACTCGCGCTTCGGCTTCGACGTCGACCGACTCGGAACTGCCCTGCGTGATCAGCAACTCGCCGGGTGCATCGAAGGCCACGCGCTCGAACGGCGCCAGCGCCCGGCTTTCGCTGGCGGCACTTGTCGGCGCCATCATCGTCAGGCCGACGGCGCCTGTCAGCGCTGCGACGAGCGCTCCGGCGCAAGGCCACAGCGGGTGCTTCATGGCAGCGCGCTCCTTGGCTTGGCCGGCGCGGCGGCGCGCACCAGGCAGGTGGCGTTGCGCGTTTCGGCGACGTACAAAGGTTGACGGTTGCGATCGACCAGGTGCAGCTTTGCGGGGCCCGACTCCAACGCGAGCGGCGCACTGACATGCTGCTCTTCGAGAATCAGCCGGCCTTCCTGCCAGCAGCGCAGCACGTAGCCGCCGTGCGCGGCGGTGCTGCGCGGCGCGGGGTTGAGCGTCTTGTCGACCACGGTGCCGGCCGCGGCTGCCAGGGGCAGCATCGCCAGGGCAACGAGGGCTCTACTTGGTATCCACATGGAAGCGGTCCTCTGCGAAGGCGTTGTGGGTGGTCGTGGCGAAGGCGCCCTTGACCTGGTCGAGCGAAGTGATCGGCAATGGCGTGAAGTCCGTGCCGGTCACCGTGGGCGGCAGGTCGCCGATCACGTCGCGTTCGCTGGCATAGCAAGCCACTGTTTCGCGCACACCCTTGGTGTTGGCGACGATCTGGAACCGTTGCTGCCCGGGCAATTCGAGCTTGCTGGCTGTTCTGACGAGCGCGTCCTTGGCAAACCGATTCGGGAAGATGCGCTGGATCGTGCCGCGCTCATCGCGCAGCCAGCAATAGACATGGGCGTCGCGATTGGTCTGGATCGCCAGCTGCACCAGCGCGCCGGGCGTGAAGCTGGAGCTGCCGCTTGCCGAGTCGACATCCAGCGTCAGGGCCGGCGCCGCGGTTGCTGTCGAGGCGGCACTCGCCGCGGCCGGCGCCGCAGACTGCGACGTCACCGCGGGCACCTTGCCGAACATCGCGCGGTGGTCCGAGCGCAGGTAGTCGCGGAAGAACTCGATCGTCAGCTTCGGCTCGCGGGAGTGACCCAGGGCTTCACGGTAGCGCGAGATCGCTTCCTTGAAGTCGTCGTTGACGAGGCCATCGACCGGGCCGTTGTAGACGCGGCGCGCGCGCATCTGGCGCTGGAAGTACTCGATCAGCTCGGCCGGGTTGGCGGTCATGGCGTCGTACCAGTCGCGAATCTCGTCGGCCACGGCCTGGGCGCTGTCGCTGGCGCCAAGGCAACTCCAGTAGGGAACGCGCGCCAGCCGGCCGACGAGCTCGATGGCGGCCAGCTCGACCAGCGTGCGCAGCGCCTGCGACTGGCCTTCCTGCCGCGCCACGCTGACGGAAAAGCTGATGCCGAACTTCTTGATCGACACGTCGCCGTCCAGGCCCTTGCCTTCCTTGATGACGATCACCGAATTGCGCGACGAGACGCCGGAAACGACGGCCAGGTCGGCGGTGGACAGCATGCTCAGGTCGAGCCCGATCACCGTGGCCTGCGCGCTCTTGGCGGCGCCGACATTGAGGTAGGGCTCGATCGAGATGCCGCCGTCGATGTTCTTGCGCACGATGGCGTCGTCGAACTGCGAGATCGAGCCGCGCACGCCGAACGGCGGAATCACCGCAAATGGCTCGCGCTGCTGCGCCTGGAACAGAAAGCCGATGGTGTTGCCCGAGTCCTTGCCATAGGCAATGGGGCGGATGGCGCGGCTCCTCTTGGTCATGTCCGACAGCGCCGAGATGAGCATGTCCTTGGTCCCCGCGTTGACCTTCTTGGTCTCGTCGAGGATGTCTTCGACGATCACCGAGACATCGCGCACGCCGTAGTCGAGCAGCGTGTTGTCCATGCAGCGCAGTCCGTCGGCAAAGCTGGTGATCGACTTGTAGGGTGCCTGGGCCGGGCCTTGCTTGAGGGTCTGCGCCTGTTCGAGGACCTGGGCCCGCGTCGCGGTGGCGTCCTCGAACGACGCGCAGGCGGCCAGCGACAGCGCCAGCAGCAGCGGAAGAAGGGCTCTCATGGCTACTTGCACTTGTTGTTGATGTTGAGGATGTCGCCCAGCACGACGACGTTGATGTCGACCGGCGCGAAGCCGATGCGCCGGTTCCCGATGACGTTGCCGATGTTCACGCTGCCGCAGTCCTTGGTCGAATCGGCACCGCTCTTGTCGCCGTTCTTCTCCTTGAGCTTGGCATCGCGCATCGAGTTGGCGCGTGCCTTCTGCTTGGCGATGTCGGCCGCCATGTCGGGGTCGATCTCCAGCGGCTCCGTGGTCGGCACTGCGAGCGCGAGCGCGCAATGCAGCGCCAGCGCGGCGCCGAGCCATGGCGCCCATCGGCGCGACGATGTCGGTGATTTCATGGCGGGGTCCTCGGAGAAAGGCGGTGAACTCAGGCGCAAGGCGCGGGCCTTGCGGCTGGGCTCGGTGGTCTGTCGCAGGAACGGACCGCGGCAGCGCTGGCGCCACCGCGGTCTCGAAGTCCGTGGGAGGCTTACTCGGCGACGCCGACCTTGACCGACTGCTCGTTGCGGCTGCCCGATTGCGTCTGGGCCACGTTGGTCGCCACGACGCTGGAATTGCCAGAGTGGAACGCGCTGGCGCCAGCCTTGCCGATGACCATCTTCTGCTTGTTGTCGTTGCCCGACTGCGTCTGGCGCAGGTTGGTCGCTGTCACGCGAGCCGTGCCGCCGCTGAAGGCGCTGGACTCGGCGGTGCCGACTTCCATCTCTTGCTTGTTGCGGCTGCCCGACTGGGTCTGGTTGGCGTTGTTCAGGTTCACGGTCGAGCTCTGGGCCATGGCGGCGCCGGCAGCAGCGAGGGTGGCGAGAACGATGAGGGACTTGACTGCTTTCATGATTTCACTCCGTATGGAAAGTTGAGGAAGATGGCTTGCGATAAGCGCGTTGCCGATCCATCAGTTGCGTCGCCGTTCGCAGCGGTTCAAACGAAGCGCGCTGCCAGACCCCCTAGGTTCAGTGGACGCTGAACTCGACGAGCTCCACGCTCGTCGACTGGCGCAGCGATCCGCCGACGGTCGTCGTGATCTCGTGCTTGACGACGCGCTTGACCTCGCTCGCATACCAGATGCGGTGTTCGCTGACGACGGCGCCCGAGCGCGCCGCACCGCGCGCCTGCGCCTGGCCACGCAAGACGACCTTCTGCGCGAGGAACTTGCCGGCAGCGACTGTCACCTCCTCGTCGCCTTCGAAGCTCGCCCGCAGCGGCACACTGACCTGATCCACCTGCTGCGACAGCTCGGTGGCGCGCAGCGCCGGGCCGATCAAACCGGCGGCCTGAAGATACGGGGCGAACTCGGCCGGCGCCGGCGTGGCCTCCTGTGTGCTGCTGAAGGCCGCGGCGAGCGCGACGCGTGTGCTGCGCGGCTTGTTGTCGACGCTGGTCGTGCGGCTTTCGGCGATGCCCTGGTCGCTGACGTCTTCGACTTTCGCGGTGACGAACAGATCGCCCAGCCGGAACTGGTCCTGCACGCGGTAGCGCCAACTGTCGCCAATGCGCGGCAGCCTGGTGTTGGCCGCCACCAGCGAGGGACCGGTCGCGGGCACGACGGCATCGAGGCGCGATTGCGCGAGCACGGAGAAGCGGCCTTGCGGGTACTGGCGCAGGTAGGCGCGCAGGTCGTCGGCGCGGCTCGATGCCTGCACGCTGTTCCAGAACGCGAGTTCGGCCGCGACTTCGCGGTCGGCGGCGCCGCCGTTGTCGGCGACGCGGCCAGGCACGAACGCAAACTCGCCTTGCAGTGACGAACTCTCCCAAGGCACCTGCGCTTCGCGCGAGGCTCGGACGACGGCTTCGCGCACGCGCTTGAACACATGCTCCACCGGCAGGCCCGGTGCGAGCAGGTGGCGCGCCAGCTGCTGCGCATACAGGCCGTTCTTGTCGTTCGCACCGCCCAGCCCATCGGCGGCGAGCTTTCCAGGACCGGTGGCATAGGCGAGCAAGGTGCCCACCGGTGCATCCATCTGTGCCAGGCCTTGTGCACTGCGGCCGTTCTTGCCCGCGAACGGGTTGTTGCGGCAGGCGTCGAGGACGACGATGTTGATGCGGCTCTTCGCGGCCGACATGCGGGCCAGGATGAACGACAGGTCGATGCCGGCCAGCGGGATCTCGTCTTCGTTGCGGATCTCGGCATCGACCGGGATCAGGTAGTTGCGGTCGCGCAGTTGCAGGCCGTGGCCGGCGTAGTACAGCACCGCGACGCTGTCATCGTTCAATCGCTCGCCGAAGGCGCGCAGCGCGCCGAGCAAGCCTCGGCGGTCGAGGTTCTCGGCCAGCGTGACGTCGAAGCCGGCCTGCATCAACGACGCGGCGACGAGGCGGGCGTCATTGACCGGGTTGTCCAGCGGATCGACACGGTAGTTGGCGTTGCCGATCACCAGCGCCAGGCGCTGCTCGCCGGCCACCGCCGCGGTGCAGGCCAGCCAGAGAACGAGGGCCCATGCGATGCGCTTCATCGCCGCCCTCCCAGCAGGGTGGCCAGCGCCGACGGCGGCGGCAAGCCGGCGAAGACCAGGAAGTCCTGGGCGTGGGCTGCGCCGTGGCACCACCAGGCACTGCACGGGCCCGGGCCTGCGTGCTGTTGCAGCACGGCGCCGGCAAGCGACTCCTCGGCGCGCGGCGCCGGCCGCGCCAGCGGTGGCGGCAATGCGCCGAGGCACGCTTCGAAGTCGGCCAGCGTGTGCTCGTTGTCGAGCGTGAAACGCATCGCCGCGACGACACTCGACAACCAGGGCCGCGCGGCCAGCGACTGCGCGAGCGTGGCCATCGGCTGGGCCACGGTCAGCGGAAAACGGCGCCCGGCCCGATCGCTGCTGTGCATCAACAGCCCGGTCCAGGCGCGCGCATCGAGCACACCGGCGCCGAGCCAGAAGCGTCGCACCGGCGACAAGGCGCCGGCACTGACGGCACTCGCGAAGGCCGCGTCAACGTCTGCCGCGCTGACGCCGGCAGAGCCGCGCATGTGTTGCAGGCCGCGCTGCAGCCAGTCGTCCCAGCCGCCGACGAAGGCTGGCGGGAGGCGACGCGCTGCGAAATCGCCGAGTCCCGGCAACTTGCCGTACCAGCCGGCGGCGTTGCCGCAGAGGGTCACAACCGAGTCGGACATTGGAATTGCTCCAGGTCTTGGCGCAGCAGCGGGTTGTGCGCAGTGCCGCTGCGAACCTCGAACCGCGCCTTGCGGCCTTCGATGTCGAAGTTGATCAGCGCGCGGTCGGGCGAGGCGCCGCGCTCGACCCGTGCGCGGTCCAGCAGGCGCAGCAGCGCCCACGGGCCGTTGAACGTGTAGCCGCTGCCGGCGCTGGGCGCGAGCTGCACGTGAACGCGGCCGCCTTGGCCGCTGGCCCCGCCCAGCGTCAGCCAGTCGATACCTTGCGGCTGTTTGGCGTCGCGCTTGAATCTCAGCATCTGGCCATCGACCTCCAACGTGAACTCGGTGGCGGCGGCATCGAGTTCGAGCAGCCGGAATTCCAGGCGCGTGCCGAGCGCACGGCCGCCGTCGCGGAAGAAGCTGTCGCGGATCGCCTGGGCACGGCGCCAGGGCGCCAAGCCTTCGCCGTGCACGACGTCGGCGTAGGGTGCCAGCTGGCGCTGGAAGAAACCGTCGAAGAGGCCACCGGCACCGAAGCTGTGCACGAACTGGTCGCGCGTCATCTCGTCGCCGGCACTGCGCAAGAACGGATAGCGTTGCGATACGGCGCGCACGCATGCCGGCGCGATTTCGTGCGCGATCTCGCGCGACAGCGGCTCGCGCAAGGCACCCAGCAGCTGGCCAGCGCTGGTGGCGTGGAGTTGTGCGATCAGCCGGTTCAGCGGCGCCGGGGCTTTGCGCGCCTCCTGCGCCAATTCGCGCAGGACGTCGCTGGCCGGTGGCAGCGACTTGCGCTTCAAGGCCGCGTCCGCGGCCGCCAGATGCGCCGCCAGTTCGCCGAGCAGAGCCTGCGTTTTGGCGCTCGGCGGCGACGCGCCGTCCATGTAGGTGCGCAGTGCTGCGAACCACGCGCCAGCGGGTCCGCCGCTGGTATCGCTGGTGGCGGCGCGCAACAGAGCGAACAGCGGCGAGTCGGCATCTGCCAGGGCGCGCGCCAATCGGGCAGTGGCGCCCAGGTCATGGGCAGGCGCGAGGTGCAGGTCGTCCAGCAGCGACTGCCAGTACATCGCGTTGTCGATGGCATACAGGCGTTCAACCTCGTCGGCCAGCCCCGGCGCGGCGGTTGCGGCGCGCGACGTGCCGAGAACCCAGTTCTGCTCCTGCATGAGCTGCGCCAGCACTTGCTGCGTGCGCTCGCGCAGAGGCTGTGGTGCGGCACTTGCGGCGCTGCCCGGTGCCGGCACGCCGGCCATCGCGGCGCCGTTGGCACGCACCAGCACGCTGCTGTCCAGGGCGACGCGCGGCGCGTTGGCATCCTGCTGCTGCAGGCGCGTGGCCGCACGCTGGGCGAGGGGCACGCCTTGCACGCGTGCACGGGCGTCGGCAACCAGTTGCGCGACAGCCCGCGACGGCGCGCCGACTTCGCCGCCGGCCAGCAGCTGGTCGAGGTGGCGCAGCAGCGCGGCGCGTTCGGTCGCGCTCACCGAGTCGGGCAGTGTCAGGTTCCAGTCGTTGACCAGGTAGGCGCGCAGCGCCGCGGCGTCGAAGTGCTTGCCGCCGAAGAGCATCAGATAGGCGCGCAGGTTCTCGTAGGTGCGCGCCGCCGGCTCTTCCTCGCTCTTGCGCAACCGGTCTTCCAGACGCGCTGCGATGCGGGGCAGGAAGGCCTCCCTGAGCAGGCGATCGTAGCTGTCGTCGGCGGCCGCGAGGAGCATCTCGCGCCGGTCGAGGAGCCGATCCGCGAGGCCGCCGCCGGCCGTGTCGA
>Ga0209798_10001225_pt1 | contig 15575 bp, 13 predicted proteins | sample DOMMetBare3Fresh_FD_187475 | JGI IMG/M metagenome (GOLD analysis project Ga0209798, IMG submission 187475) | Wetland sediment microbial communities from St. Louis River estuary, USA, under dissolved organic matter induced mercury methylation -... | ecosystem: Environmental > Aquatic >...
AGAGCCAAACGGTAAATCCCGGTCCGTTCGCGATCACTAATGTGCCAGTCGTGTCCGGTGCCGGAGAAATCAACCTGGTGGTGCGCGACCTGCTCGGCGTCGAAACGCTGGTCTCTCAGTCCTATTACAGCTCTCCGCGCTTGCTGGCGACAGGATTGTCTGATTTTTCCCTTGAAGCCGGTACCCTGCGCGAAAATTACGGCAGCCATAGCAACGACTACGGCCGACCCTTTGCCGCCGGTACCTGGCGCCAGGGCTTGAACGATTCCTTTACCGGCGAAGCAAGGCTGGAATTGCAACAGCACCGCCAGGCGACCGGCTTCGAGCTCTCCGGTCTGCTCGGTTTTTTTGCTGTGGCGCGTGCGGCGGTCACCTATGCCACTGCGGAGGGCGAGCAAGGGGGAGGCTATATATTAGGGCTGGAGAGGCGCAGCACCAATTTGGGCGGTGGCTCTTTACAATGGCAACACTATGACCATGGCTACGCACAATTTGGCGCGCAGCCCAATGAAACGCGCTCGCGCGATCGCTTTACTGCAGGCTATGGCATGCCGCTGTTTCTGGGCGCCTCGGCCGGCATGAGCTATATTAGTCAAACAAGCTGGAACGGTGACCGACTTCAGCTGGCGACCGCCAACCTGGGAGCTGCGCTACCCTGGAACATGTATCTCAACGCCTACGCCAGCAAGCAGCTGGATCAAAATGAAGGCTGGAGTGGAGGACTCAACCTGATTATGTCACTGGGCGCGAAGCGGTCAGTCTCGGCCAGCACTAACCGTAATACCGACGGTCTCTTTACCAACGCATTGCAAGCCAGCCAATCGGTATCTCAGGGCACCGGGCTGGGCTGGCGCTTGCGCACCAGTGACAATCCCGCCCAACAAATGTTGGCGGGGGGCACGCTCAACACTAACCTTGGGCAATTGAACGCCGATGCCAATTTAGGTAAAAACAGCAATGCAATGCGCCTGGGCGCCAACGGCTCGATCGGCTGGCTGAAGGGCCTGCCTTTCGCCACACGCAGCATCGGCCATGACAGCTTTGCAGTAGTCAAGGTGGGCGACGTCAAAGACTTACCTGTATACCGTAGCAACCAGGTTATCGCCTCAACCAACAGCAGCGGCCTGGCTCTGATACCCAATCTACTACCGTATCAGAAAAACAATATCACTATCGATCCCGGCGAGTTACCCCTTGATGTCGAATTCAAGAGTGTCAATGAAACACCAGTGCCTTACGCGCGCAGTGGCACCGTGGTGGAATTTTCGATGCGACGTACTCGCAACGCTCTGGTTGTGCTGCGCCAACCTGACGGCACGCCACTACCGTCCGGAGCGCGCGTTACCGCCAGTCCCAGCGGCAAGACATTTTTAGTGGCCAAACGCGGCCAGTTGTATTTGACTGATCTTGAAAACGACAACCGCATTACCGTAAAATGGCGTAAGGGCCACTGCCAACTGGCGATCAAGCTGGCCGCCGACGCCCCCCCCGAACCGCTCATCGGCCCACTGACCTGTGGAGATCCCCCATGAATAAACTGATGCTGTTAGCAGCCGCGTTAGTGTTGAATATGCTATGGCTGTCAAAGACGTCTGCCGTCACCTGTACGGTCAACGCTACGAGCGTTGCCTTCGGCAGTTTCAGCCCGCTAACCGATATCACCGTCGACAGTACGGGCATCATCACCGTTAGTTGTGACGTGTTATCGCCTTACACCATCGCGCTTTCACCTGGCGCTAGCGGAAACTATATCCCGCGTCACATGACCAATGGTGGCAACACTCTGCAATACAACTTTTACCTCGATGGCGGCCACAGCCAGGTCTGGGGTAACGGCACCGGCGGCAGCGCCTCGGTTGCCGACTCGACTGACAACACCCCCAAAAATCACACCATTTATGGCCGTATTCCTCTATCCAGCCAGCGCAACGTCCTGGTGGGCAGCTACAGCGACAGCATCACCGTGACCCTTACTTATTAGTAAAACCCAACAATGATCAGGTTTTTTGCCACGCCACCCTCTGTTTTAGATGTTTCGCCCGCTCAGTTATTCTATATTTTGTGCTTAAGGAAGTGAGGCATTCTCAACATAATAAGTTTATTATGTAAGAGTCTAAGATAAATAAAGAGATCCTTCACTGTTAAGCAAAGGTAACGATTCATCGCCTTTGTCATCTCGGGCGCAGCGAGGAATCTAAAACCTCAAATTCGCAGAGCACTGCTCAAGATTTCTCCCGCTGGTCGAAATGACAGTGTAGCGGGTACGTTGTGGGAATACGCTAAAAGCCACAAAAAAGTTTAACGGGTTAATTCGATTTTTTGTGTCGCTGTTCTGGTAGCAATTATTGATCGCTTGCGTTTTGACAAAGCCAGGTCGGACTAAAAACCGGACTATGCTAATAAGCCTCAAATGGCAAAATGGTTTTATTAAACCGCTCGTGGTAGGCTAGGGGCTTGCCGATCCGCCTAAACCACGAAAGCAATCGAGTTATTCAGGGTGTCCTTGGCAATCAATCAGCAAATAACCTTTCTATGAATCGTAATCAGAAACCTGTATCTTCGCCATGTATCCGAAATTGTTGTCTGGACAACAATGACATTTGCCTGGGCTGCTTTCGTTCCCTAAAGGAAATTACCGACTGGACTTTAGTCGACGAAAAAACCCGGCAACGCTATCTGGATAATTCCCGCCAGCGCCGGGAAGCCCATCATCGGAGGTATCAACTGCGATAATCTTCGGCAGCTTTTTCAAATCAAATATCGGTATAATGTTTTTCAGGAGGTCATATGAAACAATTACACAGAAAAGATTTGTTTGGTTGGTCAAAATTTAATGAAGAGCGCAATCTGGACTTTCACAGCGTGCTTTGGGTGCGGGAAGGCGGCAATGTTATCATTGATCCTTTACCGATGTCTGAGCATGATCATGGCCATTTGCAAAGATTGGGCGGCGTTAATTTTATCGTCATCACCAATAGCGATCACTGCCGAGACGTCGAACATATTGCTGCTGCCACGGGAGCGCTTATTTATGGCCCCGCTGCAGAAGAAGATGATTTTCCCATTTCCTGCAATTACTGGCTTGTAGATAATGAGGAGATTGTTCCAGGATTAGTGGCTTATCAGCTTGACGGTTCCAAAACACCGGGTGAACTCGCCCTGACACTGGAACATAGCACATTGATAACAGGTGATTTAATCCGTTGTCATCTTGGCGGTGAATTATGCTTGTTGCCGGATGCCAAACTGACTGATCGAAACCGAGCCATTCAATCCGTCAAACGGATTGCAGCCTTGCCCGGTATCAAAACCGTCCTGCCGGGTGATGGTTGGCCGTTATTCAATCATGGCGGCGAAGCGCTGCACCGTTTGGCAAGATCACTTTAACACAAATGGACTAAACAAAATTTTTATAAAAACGAAGGCTTTCTTTTGACTGACACACTTATTCGCATAGCCACCCGGCAAAGTCCGCTAGCCTTGTGGCAGGCGCAGCACGTCGCTGAATGTCTGGAATCAACATTTCCCGATGTAAAAACCGAACTCGTTAAAATGACGACCCGAGGTGATAAAATTCTCGACGCCCCTTTAGCCAAAGTCGGCGGAAAAGGTCTTTTCGTTAAAGAATTGGAACAGGGCCTTTTAGAAAATCTGGCCGATATTGCCGTGCATTCGATGAAAGATGTTCCGGTAGAATTTCCTGAAGGCCTGCATTTGGCAGCAATTCTTGCCCGGGAAGATCCAACGGATGCTTTTGTTGCCAATCATTTTGCATCTTTTCGGGACCTTTCTGCCAATGCCAGAATTGGCACATCCAGTTTGCGCCGGCAATGCCAGATCAAGGAAAAATTTCCGGCCGCTGAAATACTGCCGCTTCGAGGCAATGTCAATACCCGTTTGGCCAGGCTGGATGCCGGCGATTATGATGCGTTAATACTGGCATCCGCTGGATTGAAAAGATTGGGCATGGCCAAACGCATCACGGAATCCCTGGATACCGGCATCAGTCTGCCAGCGATTGGACAGGGCGCCATCGGTATAGAATGCCGCACCGATGATCAGGAAATCAATGAGCTGCTGAGCGCTTTACATGATTGGGAAACCGGCTTGTGTGTGACTGCAGAACGGGCGATGAATGCTCGCTTGAATGGTGGTTGCCAGGTACCGATTGCTGGTTTTGCGCAAAGACGGGGCGATCAGTTGTACATGCGCGGATTGGTCGGCAGCCCCGATGGTCGCTTGCTGTATCGAACTGAGGCTTCAGCTAAGCTGGCTCACGCCGAGGCTCTTGGCCGGGAAATAGCGGAAGCACTATTAGCCCTTGGCGCAGGAAAAATTCTTCATGAGCTGTTTCATTGAATAAATTAAAAAATGCGCGTGTTTTAGTGACGCGCCCCGCCCATCAGGCAGAAAATTTATGCCTGCTCATTGCACAACAGGGTGGCGAGGCCATCCGGTTTCCAACCTTGGAAATTGTAGCGATTGACGATTGCCCCAAAATCAGTACCCTGCTGACAAATCCGGACAGGTTTCAGTGGCTTGTTTTTATTAGTGCAAATGCAGTAAATTTTGCACTAAAGGCGAATGGTGGCAAAATAGGAGCAGTTAAGCTGCCGCGAATTGCCGCAATAGGAAATGCAACCGCACAAGCGCTAAAAAATGCCGGTTTGCCGGTCGATTTGGTGCCGAAAAACGGTTATGACAGCGAAACGCTGCTGACCATGCCGCAATTGCAGTTGCACCAAGGCCAGCGGTGTCTGATAACGCGTGGTCAGGGCGGACGCGATGAATTGGCTGCTGTATTTCGAAAAAATGGGATTGAAGTTGAATACCTGGAAGTCTATAAAAGAATAATTCCAGAAACAGATAAAACGCCGGTAATTTCATTGCTTGCCAGCAATAATCTGGATTTCATCACCATCACCAGCGGCGAAGCGCTACAAAACTTACTAACCATGCTGGGTAAAAAATATCATGAACCATTGTTTGCCATCCCATTGGTAGTAGTTAGCGCTAGAATCAGGAATATAGCTGCACAAATGGGGTTCAAGCGGATTGCAGTGGCGGATAATCCTTCTGATGCAGCAATTGTTGATACAGTAACAACATTAATAAATGAGTAATAGAGGGGCCGGAGTGAGTGAACAACAAGAAATAGAAATGGGAAACAGAAATAAAGCCCATCGCTCGCGTAGCGGATTTTGGTTTGGCGTTATTATTCTGACCATCGTCTTTACGCTGGCGGGAGCAGGCTTTTACCTGTTTCAACAACTACGGGACCGGCAAACAAACTTAGGTGGGGAAGTCAAAGATGAGATGTCAAAAAAAATCAGTGACTATCAATCCCAATTAACCGCCATCCAATCCCAATTGGCCGCCCTGGAGTCCGATATTGCCGGCAAAGACACCCACTTTACCAAAACGCTGGCTGATTTCTCGCAATTGCATAATCAAAAACTGGAGGCAACGCGCAAGGAGTTAAGCGATGCGTTGCAACAGGTACAGCGCCAACTCGGCAAAACGCGAGGTGACTGGTTGCTGGCGGATGCCGAATATCTGTTAAGCGTCGCCAACGAAAGATTACATTTAATTGGCGATGTCAGTACCACACTTGCGGCACTGGAAGCGGCTGACCAGCGTCTGCGGGAAAGCGGCGACGCCGCCGCATTCAAGGTTCGCACCCAGATTGCCAAGGACATGGCGGTACTCCGCACCGTGAAGATGCCTGATGTGGTCGGCATGTATTCAACCCTGCAAACGCTGCAAGATCAAGTTGACAAATTAGCCTTGTTACTACCCTATTCAGGAAAGTCGCCGGCGGCCCCTGCAAAAAAGCATCATGGCCAGACTGATCAGGACAAGAAAGCGAATGACTTGCTGGATTCGGCGATCAGTGAAATTGAAGGTATTGTTACGATAAGGCGGACCGATCAGCCTATCAAGGAGGTCCTGACTCCGGAGGAAGCGGAATTCATTCGCGAGCAATTACGAGTGAAACTGGAAATGATAAAAATTGCCCTGGTTCAGCGCAATGAAGTGCTTTATAAGTCCGGCATTGCCGATGTGAAAAAATGGCTGGGGCAACATTTTAGCCAAAATACCGATGCCGCTAACCTGCTTTCCGAGCTGGATAAATTGAATGCCAATCAAATTCGCAGTCAACTGCCGGACATCAGTTTATCATTAAAAATGCTCCGGGATATCACCAAACTCAGGATAGAAACAGATAAGTCTTTAAAACCAGATGAACCGGCGCAGCCGCAGCCTCCCCCTGAACCAGCAAAACCTATGACTGGCACGCCGGAAGCCGTTACTGTTCCAAATGCAGTTAAACCGACTGAAATGTTGCCACCAAAACAATAATTCAAGAGCACATAATGAAATCACTTTATTATTTTCTGGGCTCTCTGTTAATTGCTGTTGCAGTTGCATTTTTTGTCAGTCACTGGTTGGAAGGATTTGACAACCCTGGCTATGTAATCATTGGTATCGGGCACTGGTCCCTGGAAACCTCGCTGATAGTTTTTATGATCAGTCTGATCATCGGTTTTTTTATACTGTATATATTCTTCAGATTTCTGGGCTGGCTACTCCGGTTACCTGGTCAAATCAAAAAACGTGGAACCGCCATTAAATTTAACCGTTCTCAGGAAGCCCTGATAGCCGGACTGGTCGATTCGGCAGAGGGTAACTGGGAAAAGGCCGAAAAAGTTTTGATTAAACATGCTTCACACAGCGGCGCGCCATTAATCCATTACTTGACTGCCGCTAAAGCAGCGCAGTCTCGAGGCGCTTTTGATAAACGCGATGAATATCTGAAAAAAGCGGCTGACCACGCGCCTGGCTCCGATGTGGCAATAGGGCTGACCCAGGCCGAACTGCATCTGTCCGGCAATCAGTTTGAACGGGCTCTGGATACATTAACCCGCTTACATTCCATCAATCCTGGTCATGCCAGTGTGTTAAGGTTATTACATCAAACCTACCAACAGTTAGGCGACTGGGAAGGCATACGGAAACTCATTCCGTCGCTAAACAAAAGCAAGGTATTGATGGAAACCGAGGTTAAATTACTGGAAACCCAGGTATACAGCCAATTGCTAAAGCAATCTGCGGAAAAAGGCAGCATTGAGGAAATTCAGGAATTATGGGCGGAGATTCCTGCTCATATTAAACGCATGCAAGGTATTTCTGCTATTTATTTTGCTGCCATGATCGATGTGGGCGCCGGCGCCATCATTGAACAGGATTTGGCTGATGTGTTGTCCGTTAATTGGGATGAAACCTTGCTGGTATTATTTGGCAGCGTCCAGTCACTTGATGCCCCAAGACAGCTAGAAACGGCAGAACAGTGGTTACCGGCACATCAGGACAGTGCTGTACTCCTCGCTGTTTTAGGCAAACTGAGCAGCATATGCCAGGATGTGCAAAAAGCGGAGAGCTATCTTTACAAAAGCATTGCCGCCGAACCGACCGTACAGGCATACCAACTGCTCGGCGACCTGCTCTTTACAAAAGGCGATAAAGATAAAGCCAGTCAATGCTATAAAAACGGTTTGGAGCTAGCCTCCTCAGAAGTCGTCAGCCGAATCGATGCCGTGTCTTAAAGCGCTTGCGTTCGGATTCAAACTGCTTTAAATTCAAAGGGACAATAAAACCCTAGCGAAGATAGTTAAACAAGGATAAATTTTTTACCGTGCTAAACGCCTGCTGTGCCGCTTCCAAGGAGTTTTTTTGTAAAGTAAACTTACTGATTGCATCGGCCATATCCAAATCCTCTGTTTCAGATAAAGTCGTCTTCAACTCCAGGACAGTATCCGCATGAAGACCTTCCTGTCGCTCCAGAACATTCAATCTGACACCGACCGATGACTGCGTTGTCAAGATTCGCTCCAGCGCTGTAGAAATATCGTCCAGCGATGCCGAATTGGGCGCGTTAAGCGCCATATCGGTTGCAAATTTGTCAATGGCTTCAAAAATATTGGTAATACTACCGGCAATTTGGAGAGGATCGGTCGGCGCTAATCCGGAAGGAATGCCGAATACATTGTCACCGGAATCGCCATCCGCGATTTGCCTATTGGCGCCTATTTGAATATGTCTCTGATTTGAATCACCTCCATAATCATAGCCGCCGGCCACATTTTTTGTGAATGGCTGGGCGTTACTCTTAAATCCAGAAAATAGATATTCATTGTTGGCATTTCGGGTATTGGCCAGCCCAAGCAGGTCCTCCTTCAGCTCCTGCATTTCGGTTGCTATGGCAGCCCGGTCGTTTGGCGAATAGGTTGCATTCAGCCCCTGGATGCCCAGTTCTTTAACTCTGCGCACTATTTCCACTGAGCTTTGTAAGACACTGTCTTCCTGTGTCAAGCGTTGCTTAGCCGAATTAATATTGCTTTGATATTGCTCGGCTTCCTTGATGCCTTGATTAAGGTCATTGATTTGCGCAGCGCCGGCTGGATTATCTGAAGGTGTCAACAGTTTTTTTTGCGTCGACAGCTGCATCTGAAGATAACTTAGTTTTGCTTGCTGATCCAGCATTGAATTGACACTCAACTGTTGAGCCCATGACGTTGAAATTCGCATTATGCTTTCCTACCTTACAGATCCTATTAACGTATCGAATAATGATTTAGCAACCGAGATCGCCTGGGCGGCGGCCTGATAAGAGTTTTGAAACTTGATCAGGTTGGCAGCTTCTTCATCCAGATTAACCCCGGCCAAATTTTGTTTGGCTTCCTTGGCCTGATTAAGCAAGACCTCCTGGGCCGAACTGCTGATTTTTGCCGAATGGGTCAATGAGCCGACCTTTGAGACCAGTTGCCCATAAGCGCCGCTAAAAGTGGTTTTACCATTGAGCAACACGGCTTTTTTTTCCAGCGCAGCCAAACCAAGCGCTATGGTATTATCGCCTGGCACCGCTGCTACCGGAGGGCCCGGGGAATTGGTGCCGGCCGCTGCGATCTCAAGCGGATTGGCAATCAATGTTTTAATTTTGCCGGCTGCACCGAATGTCGGCCTGAGCAAAAAACTATCCCCGGCAGCCATGGCCGATGTGGTCAGAATAAAGCCGGGGCCGGTTATCGTCGTAGCCGATGGCAATCCGCTGAAGGTGGTCACGGCATCATCGCTTAAGCGGGTCAACGTATAATCGGTACCATCATAACTTAACTGATAATCGCTCGGATAAAGCTCGCTGGTCGCAGCCGGATCATAGACGGCAGTGACATTGCCGGACACACCAGGTTTAGAAACAACCGGAATCGCCAAATTGGGCGTGCCCAAGCTGAACATGTCCTGCCCGGCAACGCCGTTCAAATCGAATCCCGCCGAATGCAATTTATTAAATTCAATGGCAAATCCCGCGGCTATCAATCCCAGTTTCTGCTGGGCAGGTTCCAGAACTTCGTCACGAAATCTAATTGTCCCGGACAGTTCGCCTCCAGTAATTTGCTTGGTGATGGTCTGCCCGTTCAACAAAATTTCCTTATGTTGGTAATCGGTGCTTGACGCCGCCATTGTTAGTGTAGCGGATGTCGCGCCCAGCACCAGAGACTGCCCAGTACCCAGAAAAACACTGAGAGACCCGTCCCGTTGGGGAATTGTCGTGACACTGACTTTTTCGGCAATCTTGTTCATCAAGGCATCGCGCTTGTCCAGCAGGTCATTAGGCAAGCCCGCATCGGACGTCGGGTTTGAATAAAACATTATTTGCGCATTCAATTCGGAAATGCTCTTGGCCAAGGTATTGATATCATCAATATTGCCCTGCATTTGGATGTTGACCTGATCCTGAAAGTCGGTGAATTGAGCCGACATGGTATTAAATTGTCGAGTTAAGGAGTCGGCCTCCGAAAGCAAAGCCTGCCTTACCGGTATAGAGGTAGGGTCGTTGGCAAGCTCATTCACCGCATTAAAAAAGGATTTCAAAGACGGTGACAATCCTGTCGATTCGTTGGCAATAATATTGTCTACCCGTGAGGCCAATTTCGTATAAGCATCGGTGTCCGAGAAAGCCGAATTACTCGAAACCAATTGGTGAGTAATGAACTGATCATAACTGCGCGCAATCGTTTCAACATTGACGCCGGTTCCAATCCACCCTGCCCCGGTAAATATGGCTGGCTTTGTTCCCAATTCAGCCCGCTGGCGACTATAGCCTTCCGTATTGACATTAGAAATATTATGGCTGGCTGTTTCCAGCGATCGTTGAGCCGCCAAAAGCCCCGATAATGCTGTGCCAATGAGTCCTGTCATGACAGTATCCTATGCCAATGGTTAAAGAGGAAACTTGTTTTGACTGGAAATCATGGCAGTCAGCTGCTCAGGTTTAGACTCGGCTAACGTGATGCCATGATAAATGCTCATAATCTTGTCAGCATATTTTGGATCGGTTGCATAACCAGCCTGTTGTAATTCGCGCGCATAATTCTCTGCATGACCTGCCTGCTTTAAAGCATCGTGGTAACGAGGATTACTTTTAATAAAGTTGACATAATCCTGAAAGCTTTCCTCAAAAGATCCATAGGTTCTAAAACCGGCATTAACTTTTTTGGCGACACCTTGATCAAATTCCAGCGTAGTTACTTGTGACTGCCTGCCCTGCCAGGATTTATCCGCTTTGATATTAAACACATTGAACCCGGAGCTACCGTCACTGTTTTTCAGCATCGACTTGCCCCAGCCGGTTTCCAGAGCCGCTTGCGCCAAGATGACTTTCGGCTCAACGCCTAGCTCGCGAGCCGCCTGTTCAGCATACGGCTGAAGTTGCCTGATAAAATCCTCTGCTGAGCGTATCGGCTTGGTAGCCTCATTCTTTAATGGTAACGTCGACATAACCTGTAAAGGGTTGTTTTCCGAACGATAAGGCTGAGTAGTAAGCGGACTGTCTTCAGGGTTTTGACGTCGTTTACTATTTTCCTGAGAGTTTGCCGGCAAGGTTTTGGCCGAGCCCGATGATCGATTCAGATAATCTTCGAGCGCCATTTTTTTAGCATCCGGCTTATCGTTGCCTAATTGTTTCACGATCAGATCTGCCAGACCGACGCCAGGTTTACCTGACAAATGAATCGCCAGTTGCTGGTCATACATTTCCTTATAAAATTGACTTTGATCATTATCCATAGCGCCATCAGCCAGTTTTGCCTCGCGCATGCTTTTCAGGACGTTATTCAGAAAAATGGACTCGAATTGCTTGGCAACTTCCTGCAATGCCGCCTTTGAATCATTTCTGGCCTGATTTTTTAATTTGGCCAAGCTGTTAAAATCGGTATAAACATCCGCATTTTGTACATTTAACATAGTAACCTTCAACTAGTAAGACACTAGATAACAATTAACTCTGCACGCAAAGCGCCGGCCGATTTCAGCGCTTCCAGGATCGCCACCAAATCACTGGGAGCCGCCCCGACATTATTAACGGCACTGACAATTTCGTCGAGTGAGACGCCTGGATTGAATACGAACATGTGATTTTTTTCTTCCTGGACTTTGACATCCGATTGCGGCGTAACAACAGTCTGGCCGCCAGACAACGGCGCCGGCTGGCTGACTTGCGGATTTTCGCTAATCGTTACGGTCAGACTGCCATGGGATACCGCAGCGGGTTGAACCCTGACTTTACTATTGATAACAACCGTTCCGGTCCGTGAGTTGACGATGATTTTCGCCGGCGCATCGTCCGGTGACACCTCCATGTTTTCAATCATCGAAGCAAATGTGACTTTTTGACCTGGGTCCAAAGGCGCATTAACTCGGACCGAGGTAGCATCGAGAGGCTTCGCCGTATTGGGCCCCAATACGCTGTTGATGGATTCCGCCATGCGATTGGCAGTCGTAAAATCAGCTGTATGCAAATTAAACACTAACGAGTTACCTTCAGCAAAAGGCGTATTGACGCTGCGTTCAACCGTGGCTCCGTTAGCAATTCTTCCTACGCTGGGATTGTTGACGGTAACGCTTGAACCATCCTGGCCGGACGCGCTAAGACCGCCCACCACCAGATTGCCCTGAGCAATGGCATAAACCTGCCCATCGGCTCCTTTCAGCGGACTCATCAATAATGAACCGCCCCGTAAACTTTTGGCATCCCCTATCGATGAAACCGTGACATCAATGTGCTGTCCCGGCTTGGCAAAGGCAGGCAATTCCGCATGAACAGCGACAGCTGCAATATTTTTCGCTTTCGGGTCGATGCCGGGGGGTAAAGTAAGGCCTAACCGCATTAACATGCTGCTGAGACTCTGCCCGGTAAACTTGGTTTTGTCGCCGGATTTATCCAGCCCGACCACCAGGCCATAACCGACCAACTGATTGCTACGAACCCCTTCGATAGAGGCGATATCCTTGATGCGCTCGGCATAAGCCGAACCGATAGTGCAGACTGCCAATAAAACTGATAACCCGGACTGCTTAAGCGTCATAACCATGCCTGCAAGGATTAGAATGGAAACCAGGGACTATAAATAATCCGCGAAAGCCAGCCCATTTTGCTGGAATCAGCCAACGAGCCAGTGCCTGTGTACATGATGGTGGCGTCAGCGACTTTGTCCGAAGAAATCATATTGCTTGTATTGATGTCAACAGGCCTGACGATGCCCGATAATCTGACGAATTCATCACCTTCATTCAAGGTTACCCTTTTTTCGCCGCGCACCCGTAAATTACCATTGGGCAACACCTCCACGACTGTCACCGAAATATTACCCGTTAAACTATTGCTTTGGTTAGCCTGACCATTTCCTTTAAATTCTTTTGCCGATTTAATCTTGGTCTCGACATCCCGCCCGAATATGGTCGATGCCGCCACACCCCATAAAGTTGGCGCCGAAACAGTCATACTGTTATCTTTATTGGCATTAAGATCGTTTTTCTTTTTTGCTTGCGTTTCTTCTTCAAGCTTAATAGTTAAAATATCCCCAACCCTGATGGCCTTATTATCCTCAAACAGGCGCATATCGTAACCGGATTGATAAATCGATCCGTTACTCTGCACGGGCGGTCTCAGATCCGCCGGTTTCACCGGCGCAAAAGCAGGATCTCTTTGCGGAAGCGGAGAACAAGCTTCCAGTAGTAAAACGATAAACGCAATACAGCCGGTTTTACCAATCGTCATGCCATCGCTCCGCTATAATTGCTGCGTTACAAACGACAACATCTGATCCGTCGTCGATATCGCCTTTGAGTTCATCTCGTAAGCACGCTGGGTTTCAATCATATTGACCAGTTCTTCAACAACATTCACATTTGATGTTTCCAGTGAACCTTGCAAAATTGCTCCAAACTCTGCCTCACCTGGCGTTCCAACAACTGGCGCGCCACTGGCGACCGACTCACGGAACAGATTTTCACCGACCGGCTCCAGGCCGGTAGGATTAACAAAATTGGCAATCTGTAACTGCCCTAACTGGACGGGCGTTGGGTTTCCCGGCTGCAGCGCGGATACCGTTCCATCCCGGCCAATGGTTACACTCAAGGAATCCTGAGGTACCGTAATCGCAGGTTCCAGCAACAAGCCACCGGATGTTACCAATTGCCCCGTTGAATCCAGTTTTAACGAGCCATCCCTGGTATAGTTGATGTCGCCATTCGGCATCAGGATTTGCAAAAATCCCCGTCCGTTAATGGCAACATCCAACGCATTTTCAGTTTGCTGGACATTGCCCTGGGTATGCAGCTTTTCGGTTGCAACCGTCCTGACACCGGTGCCCAGTTGTAAACCCGAAGGCAATACATTATTTTGTGAAGCCTGAGCACCGACTTGCCTGATATTTTGATAAATCAAATCTTCAAACAAAGGTCTGGATTTTTTGAAGCCGGTGGTGTTTACATTCGCCAGGTTGTTGGCGATAACCGCCATCCGTGTTTGTTGTGCATCCAGGCCGGATTTAGCGACCCATAAAGCTCTTTCTGTCATACCAATCTCCTAATGCCAATTTATTGTCTTATCCTAAATCAAAGCATTGATTATGCCATTTGCATTAATTTGGCACTGACTGCGGAATTTTCATCAGAGTTCTTCATCACTTTGGTCTGTAATTCAAAATTTCGTGCCAATTCAATCATTCCCACCATCGCTGCTATTGCATTAACGTTACTTCCTTCCAGCACGCCCTGAGCCAAATTTACGTCAGCGCTTGCCGCCAGTGGCTGTCCATCCTTCCCATGCAATAAACCATCACTTAGCTTTTCCAGGTCAGCCAAAGCCGGTTTGACCAATTTAATTCGATCTATGACGGCTAGCGCAGAAGCATTTGCACCCAATGGGATAATACTGATGGTGCCATCACCGGCTATCGTCAGTTTTTCTGCCGGCGGAATCGAAATAGGTCCGTCCTGCCCCAGAATTTGCAGCCCTGCGCCGTTTTGTAATAAACCTTCAGGGGTCACTCTCAGATCACCGGCACGCGTATAGGCTTCACTGCCATCGGATGCTTGCACGGCAATAAATCCTTCACCTTGAATAGCGACATCCAGATCTCGCCCCGTTGTTTCCATACCACCCTGGGAAAGATCCGTTCCCGGACGTTCGGTCATGGCGTAGACTCGCGTGGGATAGCCGGCGCCAAAAACCGGCATGCTGCGGAATTGCTCAAGATCCGATTTAAATCCGGGCGTCTGCAAATTGGCCAAATTATTGGCGTTTGTTGTTTGTGCTAATAGCGTCTGTTTGGCGCCGCTCATCGCAATGTATAAACTTCGATCCATTGCTGCACTCCTATACTGGTCAATTAATTAATATTCAAAAGCGTCTGTATGATCGTATTTTCAGTGGATATTGTCTGCGAGTTGGCTTGATAGGCTTGCTGCGCCACGATCAGGTTGACCAGCTGGGTCGATAAATCGACATTGGATTGCTCCAATGCGCCGGATTGAATCAGGCCAAAATTGCCAATGCCTGCCTCACCCGGGATCGGCTCACCCGAGGCTGAACTTTGTGCCCAACTGGTATCCCCAAGCTTTTCTAATCCCTGGGGATTAGGAAACCGGGTCAGCGCCACCTTGCCTAATGGTGTTGCTCCACCATTCGAGAATTTGGCCAGTATGACCCCCTCTTTATCGACGGAAACGCCTATTAATTGGCCTGACGGCAAACCGTCCTGCTTTAATGCATCAACGCTGAATGCCGACGATAGTTGAGTCGAACCCCTAGAACCGAGATAATTCATGCTGATGGTAATATCTGAAGCGGATGAACCGGTAACATAGGGTGATAAAGGAACAATCCCATCGGCCGGAGACGTCAGTAAACCGGTTGAACCGAACGTCAAGGTCCCTGGGGTACCGCCGGGATCCAAAGGCACCGGCACTGCCGGATCATCCGTCATGTAATGATAGACCTGCCAGTCTCTCGAAACGCCTCCGGTAACGGGGCCTGCGACAAAAAAAGACGTCAACGTGTGGGATTCACCTAATGAGTCAAAAACAGAAACCGATGTTTGGTTATTATAAGAACCGCTATTTAAAGGATCGAAAGGGCTTATGATCGGCACCGCACTAGTACTATCCAAATTAACCTGTAATTCGACATTTGCTGTGGGCGTCGGAAGACCGGCCCCGACATTCAACGATAC
>Ga0209798_10001227_pt1 | contig 15552 bp, 14 predicted proteins | sample DOMMetBare3Fresh_FD_187475 | JGI IMG/M metagenome (GOLD analysis project Ga0209798, IMG submission 187475) | Wetland sediment microbial communities from St. Louis River estuary, USA, under dissolved organic matter induced mercury methylation -... | ecosystem: Environmental > Aquatic >...
GTCAGGGAGGTATCGAAGTCACAGCTTTTTTGTGGCGACGACGCTTTTGCGGCGACGACGCTCATGTCATGCGGCGGGCACGACAGCCAATCGATGCCGCTCGGAAGAAGAAAATACCGTCACATGCGATTGAACTGGTGGGCATCGCGGGGGTGGCCCCAAAAGGCATGGCACTAGGCCCCGCACCGCTGCTCGCACAGGCGCGGGACCGGCCGCCTCTGCTCAACCAGCTGTCACTCCTTCATGTATTCAATCGCCAGTTTCACGATCTCGCTTGGCGTCGCATAGACGTCCTTGATCAGCGCGTCGGCGTCGGCGCCCGAGATCGGCCGCACGTCGAGATCCTGCCGCTTGGCGTCGGCGAGGAATGCGGGGTCTTTCATGGTCGCGTCGAAGGCCGTTCGCAGCGCCTGCAGGCGGTCCGCCGGCACGCCGGGCGGCATCACATAAGGCCGTGCCATCACCTGGCGCGAGACGATCAGCTTGAGCGCGGTGCGCTGCTCGGCGGTCTCGGCCACGTCGGTGACGAGCGGCACGTGCGCGAGCTCGTCAATCTTTTGCGCCGCGAGCTGCAGCACCACGTCGATCTGCTTGCCCTCGTACATGTCGCGGTTCCAGCTCACGAGGCTCGACCACGACCAGCCGCAGCGCCCGTCAACCTCGCCGCGCCTGATCGCGATCACGGCCTCGGCGGCGCTGCCATAGCCGGCCACGACCTTCATCGGCAGCTTGAACATCTTGCGCAGCACGGTCGGGAACACGTCGGAATCGGCGCCCGCGCCGGTCGAGCCGATGATGTAGGGCTTGGTCCGCATGTCGGCCCACGATTTGATGCCGGCAGCCGAGCGGAACGCGCAGACGCCGACCTCGTTCGAGATGCTGCCGAGCCAAGCGAACTTGCGCGCATCGAACTGCGTGCCTTCGCTGCGGCCAAGCAGTGGATCGAGAAAGGCGCCGCGCGAGAAGCCGCCGAAGGTCGAGCCGTCCTTGGGCGCGATGGTGTAGAGGAAGTTCGCGGCCTTGATCGAGCCCGCGCCCGGCATGTTCTGCACCACGATTGAGGGATTGCCGGGAATGTGGCGGCTCATGTGGCGCGCGAGCGTGCGGGCGTAGAGATCGTAGCCGCCGCCCGGCGCATAGCCGATGACCAGATTGAGGGTGCGACCGGCGTAGAAGTCGGAGACGGCCTGCGCGGGTTGGCTGGCGCAGATGAACGCGAACGCGGCCACTGAGAAGTGCCAAGTACTCGCCGAAAAGCGCCAAGTGCTCACCATTGTTAGCTTATAGCACCCGGGCGCGCTGCGGTCAGCGGTGCAAACGGGCCGGTTGCGGCGCAAAACCGCGTCGTGTTATGCGACGGCCGCAACCCAAGGTCAGGTCGCTCATGTCCGTCGATGCCGACACCGTCCGCCGTATTGCGCATCTCGCCCGCATTGCGGTCGCCGAGGATGAAGTCGAGCACCTCAAGGGCGAGCTCAACGCCATTCTGGCGTTCGTCGAGCAGCTCTCAGAGGTGAACGTCGAGGGCGTCGAGCCGATGACCTCGGTCACCCCGATGGCGATGAAGAAGCGTCACGACGAGGTCACCGACGGCGGCATTCCGGACGACATCGTGCGCAACGCGCCCGCGACCGAAGGGCATTTCTTCCTGGTGCCGAAGGTCGTCGAGTAAGTGGTGCGCTTTGCCGGGCTTGCGCGCTTGCCGGGGAAGCTCTATGTTTGCTTTAGGTGAATGGCGGTGGTGAATGTGGGGCACTGCGGATTGAAGGGGTTGCTTGGAAATGGCTTATAGAAGCGCCGCCAAACGAACCCAAAAATCAAAATAGTCTAATGAAATCAATTGTTTGACTTCGAAATGGCGATGACAAGCACATCCGGTGTGTTAGGGACGGGCTCGGATTTCGGGTGTCGCATGGTTTTGGCAAAACGAACCCAAGAAGAGGAAAAGTTTAATTATTTCAAATTCTTACGCGATGATTGCGGTGTATTGATGCCACGCATTCTGATCCCGGCAGGACGAGGGTGGGGCGATGTGCTGGGCATGTGAAGAGCAGGATCTGATGTATCGCTACGAGCTTGAAATGGCGGTCGCGCGCGGCGTGATGCCCGAGGGCTTCACGGCGGCTGATTTCGAGGCCGCCGGCCTGCCGGTCCCTGGCCGGCCCAAATCGTCCACCTCGTCCAATCCTGCGAACAAGCCTGCCAACCCCTTCGTGTGCGACGCCCCGGACAAGGAATGACCGACCTTACTTCGCTGACGCTTGGCGAGGCGCGCGACGGGCTCCGCACCAAGCGCTTCTCGGCGGCCGAGCTTGCGGATGCGCATCTCGCCGCCATGGAAGCGGCGCGTGCGCTCAACGCCTATGTGCTGGAGACGCCCGAGGTCGCGCGCGCCATGGCGGGCGCGGCGGATGCGCGCCTCAAGGCCGGCGACGCGCGGCCGCTCGAAGGCATTCCGCTTGGAGTCAAGGATCTGTTCGCCACTCGCGACGTGCGCACCACCGCCTGCTCGCGCATCCTCGGTGATTTCACGCCGCCCTACGAGTCGACCGTCACCGCCAATCTCTGGCGCGACGGCGCCGTCATGCTCGGCAAGCTCAACAACGACGAATTTGCGATGGGCTCCTCGAACGAGACGTCGTGCTTCGGGCCGGTGGTCAATCCGTGGCGGCGGCGCGGCTCGAATATCGGAGCGGGCGACGTGGTGCCGGGCGGATCGTCAGGCGGATCGGCGGCGGCAGTGGCGGCGCAGCTCTGCATCGGCGCGACCGCCACCGACACCGGCGGATCGATCCGCCAGCCCGCGGCGTTTACCGGAACGGTCGGGATCAAGCCGACCTATGGGCGCTGCTCGCGCTGGGGCATTATCGCGTATGCGTCCTCGCTCGATCAGGCCGGCCCGATCGCGCGCACGGTGCGCGACGCCGCGATCCTCTTGCGCTCGATGGCCGGGCACGACCCGAAGGACACCACGTCGGTCGATCGTGCGGTGCCGGACTACGAGTCAGCCGTCGGCCAGTCAGTGAAGGGCCTGAAGATCGGCGTGCCGAAGGAATACCGCGTCGATGGCATGGCGCCCGAGATCGAGACGCTGTGGGAGCAGGGCGTCGCCTGGCTCAAGGCCGCGGGCGCCGAGATTGTCGACATCTCGCTGCCGCACACCAAGTACGCGCTGCCGGCCTATTACATCGTGGCTCCTGCCGAGGCGTCATCGAACCTCGCGCGTTATGACGGCGTGCGCTACGGGCTGCGGGTGCCGGGGCGCGACGTCGTCGACATGTACCAGAAGACGCGCGCGCAAGGCTTCGGCAAGGAAGTGCGCCGGCGCGTGATGATCGGCACCTATGTGCTCTCGGCCGGCTACTACGACGCCTACTATCTGCGCGCGCAGAAGGTGCGCACCCTGATCAAGCGCGACTTCGAGGACTGCTTCGCGCGCGGCGTGAATGCGATCCTCACCCCGGCGACGCCGTCCGCCGCCTTCGGCATCGGCGAGAAAGGGCAAGCCGATCCGATCGAGATGTATCTCAATGACGTGTTCACGGTGACGGTGAACATGGCGGGCCTGCCCGGAATGGCGGTACCGGCCGGACTGTCGCCGCAAGGGCTGCCGCTCGCCCTGCAGCTCATCGGCCGGCCGTTCGACGAGGAGACGCTGTTCTCGCTCGGGCAGGTGATCGAAGATGCGGCCGGGCGCTTCCAGCCGCAGCGGTGGTGGTAGGACCGCGCGAGGGAGCTCGCATGACGCTTGCCGAATTCAAGCACAGCCTCTCGGACACGCGCCCGCCTGCGGGCCTCGGCGCTGCGCTCACCGCGCTGTGGTGGGCGGGCAAGGACGACTGGGAACGCGCACACAAGATCGTGATGGACGAGAGTGACAAGGATTGCGCCTGGGTGCACGCCTATCTGCACCGGCTCGAAGGCGAGCTCGAGAATGCCCGCTACTGGTACAGGCGGGCGGGGAAACTCGCGGCGTCGGACGCGCTGCCGGCCGAATGGGCGGCGATCGCCTCGGCTCTTCTCACCGGGCAAAGCGAGGCGTGAGCGCTCCTCACTTCGGCATGGCGTCGTACACGACCTTGCCGCCCACCATGGTCATCAGCGGCTTGATGTCCTTGATCTCGTCGGCCGGTACCGTGAGATAGTCGCGGTCGAGCACCAGCAGATCGGCATACTTGCCGCGCGCGAGCGAGCCGAGGTCGCCCTCCTGGAACAGGAAGCGGGCGTTCGAGCGCGTATGCGCGATCAGCGCCTCCTCGCGGGTGACGGTCTGGCGGTTCACCAGGCGGCCGCCCACCATCTTGCCGGTGACGGCGAGGCTCAGGGTGTAGAACGGGTTCGACGTCGTCACCGCGGTGGCGTCGGAGCCCAGCCCCCAGTGGATGCCGGAGTCCTGGATGCGCCGGAACGGCGGCATGTCCCAGGCCTTGTCGCCGTGCACCTTGTGCATCAGCGCGCCCTGGATCAGCGGCCGGCTGTGGATCTGCGCCGACATGCCGAGCCGCTTCATGCGCTCGAGCTGCGCCTCGGTGACCTGGTCGAGGTGAGAGAACGACCAGCGCAGCCCCTTGATCGGGCGCTCCTTGTTGATGCTTTCGTAGACGTCGAGGAAGGCGTCGATCGCCGCCTCCATCTCCACGTGCGAGTTGACATAGAGGCCGCGCTCGGCGAGCGCGACCAGGAGGCGGCGCATCTGCGCCAGGTCCTCGGGCCTGGTGTTGCTCTCGGCGCGCAGGAGCTGGGTGGTGACCGGCGCATAGACCGACTCGCCCCAGCCCACCTGGTCGAAATAAGCATTGCCCTGGAACGGCTTCTGTTGCGGGATATCGGCCAGCACGGCGTCGACCTGCTGTGGCGTCGCCGGCTGCCGGATCGTGGTCCAGAACACCCGGATATTGAGCTCGCCGCGGTCGGCGAGCGCCTTGTAGGGCTCGTAGTGCTTGGCCCCCATGCCGCGCCCGCCGGCGTCGAGCCAGGCGGTCAGGCCCAATGAATTGAGATAGGTGACGAGCTTGCGGGTGTTCGCCAGCCAGGCCTCCTGCGTCTCCAGCGGAATTCGCGCCGCCACGAAGGCGACGCCGCCGGCGCCGCGCACAAGTCCATTGGGCTTGCCGTTCGCGTCCTTCTCGATCGTGCCGCCTTGCGGATTGGGCGTGCTCGCATCGATCTTGGTGGCGGCGAGCCCGACGCTGTTGAGATAGGTGTGATTGTAAACGGCCTGGACCGCCACGGGGTTGTTGGGCGCGATACGGTCGAGCTCCTCGAGCGGGAAGCCGCGCGGATCGTCGGTGAACTGCTCCTCCGACCAGCCGCCGAGCACCGCGATCCATTCGCCCGGCTTGGCCGAGCGCACCCGTTCGGCGAGGAGCTCGAGCGCCCGCCGGCGTGTGGTCACGCCGTCGAAGCGCAGCTCGTCGTGCTCCGCGGCCCGCACCCAGTGGGCGTGATTGTCGATCAGGCCGGGGATCACGGTGCGGCGGTTAAGATCGATCACGCGCGTTTGCGGACCTTTGAGCTTTTCGGTGTCGGCGTTGGGGCCGACCGCGATGATCCGGTTGCCCCGGATGGCGAGCGACTCGGCAACGGTGAAGCGGTCGTCAGCCGTGACGACCTTGCCGTTGACCAGGATGGTATCGGCAGGCTGCGCCTGCGCCGCCGTGCCGAGCCCTGCCAGCAGGCCGATTGCGATCGCACGCATGATGGACCGACGCATAGTTGCTACTCCCGTGATTCCGCTCTTGGTTCTTTTCCGTGGTTCATTCTGTCCCGGTGATGCCGGCGTCCTTGATCAGGGGTCCCCATTTGTCCATTTCAGCCTTGAGGAAGGCCGCAAGCTCGGAAGGCGATGAGCCGCGCACCACGACACCCAGCGCTTCGAGCTTCTGCTTGGTGGAGGGGTCGGCGAGGGCCGCAATCGTGTCGGCATGCATCTTCCGGATGATCTCGGGCGGGGTCTTCGCCGGCACCAGGAATGCGTACCAGGATGATACGTCAAAGCCCGGCACGCCCACCTCCGCGATCGGTGGCAGCTCCGGTGCCGCCGGCGTGCGCTTGGCCGTGGTCACAGCGAGGCCGCGCAGCTTGCCGCCCTGGATCAGCGGCAGCACGGCGCCGATGTTGTTGAACATGACGTCGACGCGGCCGGGGATGAGGTCGTTGAATGCGGGGCCCGCGCCACGATAGGGCACGTGCAGCATCTCGATGCCGGCCATGCGCTTGAACAGCTCGCCGGAGAGATGAACCGAGGTGCCGTGGCCGGAGGAGGCGAACGAGATCTTGCCCCGGTTGGCCTTGGCGTACGCGATGAAGTCGGTGACCGAGTGCGCCGGCGATGAGTTCGGCACCGCCATGATGTTGGGGTAGTCGCAGATAAGCGACACCGGCGCGAGGTCGGCGACCGGATCGTAAGGCAGCGAGGCAAACAGGAACTTGTTCACCGCAAGCGGCATCGAGTGCAGCAGCATGGTGTAGCCGTCGGGCTCGGCGCGCACCACCGCCTCGGTGCCGATATTGGTGGCGGCGCCGCCGCGGTTCTCGACCACGACCTGCTGGCCCCAAAGCTCCGACAGCTTGCCTGCGACGACGCGGGCGATAGCATCGGTTCCGCCGCCGGGCGGAAACGGCACCACCAGGCGCACATAGCGGCTCGGCCAAGCCGGGGTCTGCGCGTGTCCGCGTCCGGCAAACGCAGGGGAGAGCGCCGAGGCGGCGGCGAGGCGGACGATTGCGCGACGGCTGATCATGACGGCCTCACTCGTTGACCTTGATGTTGGCCGCCTTGATGACCGGGCCCCACTTGTCCATCTCCTCCTTGAGGTGCGCCGCGAGCGCCTCTGGCGTGGAGCCGACGATCACGACGCCGAGCGCATCGAGCTTGGCCTTGATGGCCGGCTCGGCCATGACCGCGATGGTGTCGGCATGGATCTTCCGGACGATCTCAGGAGGCGTCTTGGCGGGCAGGAAGAACGCAAACCACGACGAGGTGTCGTAGCCCGGCACGCCCGCCTCCGCGATGGTCGGCACGTCGGGAGCGGTCGGCTGACGGTTGGCGGTGCTCACGCCGAGCGCGCGCAGCTGGCCGTTCTGCACAAGCGGCAGGCCCGACGCCATGACCGCGAAGGTGCAGTCGACGCGCCCCGCGATCACGTCGGTCGCGGCCGGAGCCGCCCCGCGATAGGGAACGTGGACGAGGTCGACCCTGGCCATGTGCTTGAACAGCTCCGCGCTCATGTGCGGCGAGCTGCCGTGGCCGGGAGTCGCGAACGTGACTTTGCCCGGGTTGGCTCGCGCGTGCGCGAGAAGGTCGCCGACCGAACGGAAGGGCGAGGAGATCGGCACCACCAGGAGATTGGGAAACAGGCAGATCAGCGTCACCGGCGCGAAGTCGGCGACCGGATCGTAGTTGATCGAGGAAAAGAGGAAGCGGTTGACCGCGATGCCGCCGGCCGTGATGTAGAGCGTGTAGCCGTCGGGAGCGGAGCGGGCGACGTATTCGGAAGCCAAGTTGCCGCCGGCGCCGGGCTTGTTCTCCACCACCACCTGCTGGCCCCACATCTCGGAGAGGCGCGCGCCGATGATGCGGCCGATCGCGTCGATGCCGCCGCCGGGCGTGAACGGCACGACAACCTTCACGAAACGGTTTGGCCAGCCCTGCGCGAAGGCGACGCGGCTGACGAAGAGGGGAAGCGCGGAGGCGCCGGCCGATTGCAGCAGACGGCGGCGATCAAGCATCACGCTACTCCTCAGACCGGATGCCGGCATCCTTGATGACCGGGCCCCAGAGATCGATTTCGGCCTTGAGCATCCGGGCGAGCTCGGCCGGCGTCGAGCCGGCGACGGCGACGCCGGTCTTCTCCAGGGCGCTGATGACGGCGGGCTCGCGCAGGATCGCAACCGTGTCGGCGTTGACCTTGTTCACGATCTCGGGCGGCGTCTTGGCCGGGGCGAAGAAAGCGTACCACGCCTGCACATCAAAGCCAGGCACGCCAGCCTCCGCCACGCTTGGAAATTCCGTCGCGGTTGGGAAGCGCTTGGCCGAGGTCACGGCAAGCCCCCGCAGCTGGCCGGTGCGGGCTTGTTGCAGGACGCCGGCCATGGTGTTGAACATGACATCGATGCGCCCGGGAATGACGTCATTGAGTGCCGGCGCCACGCCCCGGTATGGCACGTGCGTCATCTCGATGCTGGTCATGCGCTTGAACAGCTCGCCGGACAGGTGGGTCGAGGTTCCCGTGCCGGAGGAGGCGAAGGTGATCTTGCCGCGGTTGGCCTTGGCGTGAGCCACAAATTCCATCACCGACTTCGCCGGCGAGGAGTTGGGCACCACCATGAGGTTCGGGTAGGTGCAGATCAGCGCGACCGGCGCGAAGTCGGTGACGGAATCGTAGTTGAGCGAGGAATAGAGGAACCGGTTGACCGCGACCGGCAGCGAGCCGATCAGCAGCGTGTAGCCATCGGGCTCGGCGCGCGCGACCGCTTCGGCGCCGATATTGCTGCCCGCGCCGCCCTTGTTCTCGATCACCATCTGCTGGCCCCAGAGCTCGGACAGCCGATTGGCGAGGATGCGCGCGACAACGTCAGTTCCACCACCGGCCGGAAACGGGACGACCAGTCGGACATGGCGGTTGGGCCAAGCCTGCGCATTCGCGCGGCCGATGAAGGCGGGCGCGAATGCTGCGGCCGTGCATAACCCGGTCATCTTACGGCGGGTGAGCATTTGCGGTCCTCCCTGGCAAGGCGTTTGCAGGTCAGGCGATGAACCGCCCTGCGCGCGCGTTGCTCATTCGTGCTGCCTTTGAGGCTACCGCGCCGGGTTAGCAGCGACAATCGGTCTCGCCCCCGCAAGCGTCGCTATGCCGCGTGCGACCGCCGCCCGTCATCCGGGGTCGAGCGCGTGTTTCTTGAAGACGGCGCCGGCGGCCGGCGCGGTGATGAAGCTGACCAGCGCTTTCGCTGCGTCGGTCTCCTTCGCTCCGGCCTGAATGCCGGCGGAGAAGACCGTAATCAATTGCAGCTCTGCGGGAAGCGGCCCAACATAGTCGATGCCGGGAAAGTGGGTGAGCTCGCTCACCTGCTGGAAGCCGATCTCGGCTTCGCCGCTGGCGATGATGCTGCCGACAAAGACGCCGGTCGGGGTCTGTTTGAGCTTGCTCTTGATCGCGTCGGCGATGCCCATCTTCTGGAACATCGTGACGACATAGACGCCGCTTGGGCCGGTGGAATAGCCGATCGACTTGGCTGCCAGGAGCGTTTTCCGGAGCGCGTCGACCGAGCTGATGTCGGGTTTGGGCTTACCCTTGCCGACCGCCACGCCCACGCCGGATTTCGCGATATCGGTGCGGCTGCCGGGAACGACCTTGCCGGTCTGGGCAAGCTCATCGATCGACTGCCTCGACATGATCAACAGGTCGTAGGCCTCGCCGTCGGAGAGCCGCTTCATGACGCCCAGCGTTCCGGTAAAGACTGTCGTAACCTTGTGCCCCGACGCCTTCTCGAATTGCGGCACCAGCTCGCGGTAGGCTTCCTCGGTCGCCTGGGTGGACAGAACCTTGATTTCGGCGGCACCGGCCGCGTCCGAGAGCAGCAGCGCGGTGGCGGCGATCAACAAAGCGGTCTTCATGCGGAGCCTCCCATGATATCCATTGCGCTTAGCGCAAGTCTTGTTGGCGCCAATTCTATGCCGCTCGTGCTGGTTGCGATAGGTGGTCCAAGGAATGATACTCCAAGCAATGAACGGTCAGCCCAAATCCGCAAAGCTTATCCGCGGCGCCACCGGCGACTGGGAGGTCATCGTCGGCCTCGAGGTCCATGCTCAGGTCACCTCGCGCTCAAAGCTGTTCTCCGGCGCTTCAACGGAGTTCGGCGGCGAGCCCAATTCGCATGTCTCGCTGGTCGATGCGGCGATGCCGGGCATGCTGCCGGTGATTAACGAGGAATGCGTCAGGCAGGCGGTCCGTACCGGCCTCGGACTCAAGGCCAGGATCAATCTCAAATCGGTGTTCGACCGGAAGAATTATTTCTATCCCGACCTGCCGCAGGGCTACCAGATCAGTCAGTACAAGTCGCCCGTGGTCGGCGAAGGCGAGGTCGTGGTCGATCTGCCGGACGGCGAGGCCATCACGGTCGGCATCGAGCGTCTCCATCTCGAGCAGGATGCCGGCAAGTCGCTGCACGACCAGCATCCCACCATGTCGTTCGTCGACCTCAACCGCTCCGGCGTGGCGCTGATGGAGATCGTGTCCAAGCCGGATCTGCGCTCGCCCGAGGAGGCCAAGGCCTACGTCACGAAGCTGCGCAGCATTCTACGCTACCTTGGCACCTGCGACGGCGACATGGAGAAGGGCAGCCTGCGCGCGGACGTCAACGTGTCGGTGCGACGGCCGGGCGAGCCCCTGGGGACACGCTGCGAGATCAAGAACGTCAACTCGATCCGGTTCATCGGCCAGGCGATCGAGCACGAAGCGCGCCGGCAGATCGGCATCCTCGAGGACGGCGGCGCGATCGAGCAGGAGACTCGCCTTTTCGACGCGGTCAAGGGCGAGACGCGCTCGATGCGGAGCAAGGAGGAAGCGCACGACTATCGCTACTTCCCGGATCCGGACCTGCTTCCGTTGGAGATTTCGCCGAGCTTCGTCGAAGACATCGCGGCGCGTCTGCCGGAACTGCCGGACGCGAAGAAGGCGCGCTTCATGCGTGATCACGGGCTCTCCGCCTACGACGCCAACGTCCTGGTGGCCGAGCGGGAGACGGCGGAGTTCTTCGAGGGCGTCGCCCGTGGCCGCGATGCGAAGGCTGCCGCCAACTGGGTGATCAACGAGCTCGCCGGCCGGCTCAACAAGGAAGGCAAGGACATCTCGGCGTCTCCGATGAGTGCTGGACAGCTTGGCGCGATCCTCGACCTGATCGCCGCCGAAACGATTTCCGGCAAAATCGCCAAGGACTTGTTCGAGATCGTGTGGAGGGAGGGCGGCGATCCGGTCGCGATCGTCGAAGCGGGTGGCATGAAGCAAGTCACCGACCTGTCGGTGATCGAGCGGGTGGTCGACGAGATCGTCGGCAAGAACCCCGACAAGGCGAGCGAGGCGCGCACCAATCCCAAACTCATCGGCTGGTTCGTCGGTCAGGTGATGAAGGCGTCGGGCGGCAAAGCCAATCCGCAGGCCGTGAACGACGTGCTCAGGCGCAAGCTCGGCGCCTGAACGCGGTCGCGAACCCGCGCGCGAGCGTCAACCATCGCTCTTTGAGCGGCGAGGTGATCGCTAGCAGGGGTCGAATCGTCCCTCGAACGCCCGCTGGCGCCAAAAAAATCACGCGGCAAGGTCTTGCCTGCGAATCACTTGGCGGGCGATTCGCGCGATTCCGATCGGACTCGAATGCTCAAGACACCTCCGCAGACCGGAATCCGAAAAAAAATTTTAGGAAGGTGAATCGATGGTGGATTTGCCCGCCGTCGCCATCTTTGCGCGCCAGGAATCGATCATCGATGGCATGCGTAAGAGCGCCAATGCGCGGGCGTCTGTGCTGCACATAATCCTTATTTCATCGACACTTTTCGATTCTCGAACATGATCGAGCCATGCCGCGCGACGATGCTGCGCGAAATGTTCGCCGGAGCGCCGCGCGCGAGCGCGCGACGCCACAACAGCTTGTGTCAAACCTGTGTAATCCACGCTTCATTAAGCGCGGTCGCTGATTTTTGTCTCGCTCTGTAGTAATCGGAGTGAAGCACCCGCGATCCCCGCGGTTGCTGAAGCGATATCGCCACTCACTCAACGGCTAGGAGGGCAGCATGGCGAAGAAGAGAAAAGCGAAGGCGGCGGCAAAGAAGGGCGCGAAGAAGACAAAGCGTCGGAAGAAGAAGTAGGCAGCCGCCTCTTCACGGTCTTCGGCTTCGCTCTGATGTCGACGACCGCGTCACACGGACCGGCGGCTGCCAAATGACGATCGACGCAATGTAGTCGTCATCGACAGCGCCGGTTCCAGACAGAGGGCGTCGGCGAGACAGAGGTTGGGGCGTCACTGCCCGAAAGCCCGCGAGGGTTGACGGCGGTGAGTCAGGGGGAGGGCCTTGCCCGATCCCTGCAGTTGGCAGGTCTAGTCTGCCACTGGCTTCCAGTCTCCGGTTTCTCGCCGACGCCCTTGGTGTATCTGGCGTCCGGCGTCTGGCATGAGCACCGCTGGTCCAGGTTGCGCGGTTCGGGGGTGGAGACTTAAGCCTGGGATGGTTCGCAGGAGCATCTCATGGCCCGTACCACAAAGACGCGCGCCAAGCGCAAGTCCCGCAACACAAGCAAGATCAAGCGAGCAGGGCCACCCAGCCCCATCGAGCTCTACTACTGGCCGACGCCGAACGGCTGGAAGATCTCGATCATGCTGGAGGAATGTCGGCTGCCCTACACCATCATTCCGGTCAACCTGGCAACGGGCGAGCAATTCAAGCCCGAGTTTCTTGCGATCTCTCCCAACAATCGTATGCCCGCGATCGTTGATCCGGACGGCCCCGGCGGCCGGCGGATCTCGATCTTCGAGTCGGGCGCGATCCTGCAATATCTGGGACGCAAGACCGGCAGGTTCTATCCGCGTGACGAGCGCGGGCGGGTCGAGGTCGATCAATGGTTGTTCTGGCAGATGGCGAACCTCGGTCCCAAGGCGGGCGAATGCCACCATTTCCGCCTCTATGCGGCGGAGTGCTCGCCCTATGCGGTCGAACGTTTCAGCAACGAGGTCAACCGGCTTTATGGTGTCATGGACCGGCGTCTGCGTGACCGCGACTATCTCGCCGGACGATATTCGATCGCCGACATGGCTTGCGTGGGCTGGGCGCGCTACTGGCAGCGGCAGGGGCAGGACATCGACCAGTTTCCACACCTCAAGCGGTGGCTCGAGCGGGTACTGGCGCGCCCCGCGGTCGATCGCGCGATTCATATTCGAGTCGACGAGGCGTCCAAGGTCGACATGCAGGATCCTAACGTTCGCGCGGTGCTGTTTGGCCAGCGCAGTCGCTCGTCATCGGTGACCGAGTAGAGCTATTGGGGTCCGCCTTGACCTGACGGAACCCGCCCGATAACCATTTTACTTGAAGGGGATAGGTTAGGCCCGGGGCAAGGGGCTCGTCCGGGGGGCCGTCGCCGCGGCGCGGTCTTACGCCCGAGGACGTCGGCTGACCTCGTCGCCTGAGAACGGTGCGCTTCCGGCCATCGGACGACAGATGCCGAGCAGTCTTCAGGATTCGATCAATGAACTGCTCGGGCTGCATAGCCTCGGTCGTCACGCCGACATGGAACAGCGCGCGCGGGCTGCGCTGAAATCGTTTGCCGGCACCGCGATCCTTCGTGAGCTGCTCGGCGTCGCGCTTGCCGCCCAGCGACGCTTTGCCGATGCGCTGCCACACTTCGAGCGCGCCGCACGCGATCATCCAGGCGATCCGCAATTCTGGGACAACCTGGCCTTATGCCAGTGTGAGCTGAAGCGATACGCACAGGCGGAGCAGAGCCTGCGTCGGTCACTTGCGCTGCATCCGGGCTCAATTGAAGCCCTGGTGGCGCTTGGTCGGCTCCTGCATTTGCTGAAGCGCTACGAGGAGGCGAGGGGCACGCTGGAGCGGGTATTGGTGTTGGCGCCCGGTCATCCGGCTGCGCACTATCATCTCGGCGAGGTGCTGGCCGGGCTTGATCAGTTTGAACAGGCTGAGCAGCATTTGCGCCTCGCCATCGCGGCGGAGCCCGGCGTTGCCGCCACCCACAACGCGCTCGGGAGCGTGCTCCTTCGTCGCGGGTTGCGCGGCCAGGCGGAAGCTTGCTTCCGACATGCGATCGCGCTCGACCCGACCTCCCCGGTCAGCCACGCCAATCTTGCGCTCGTACTGAGTTTGCAAGGTCGAAGCGAAGAGGCGGCGGATGCGGCGCGCTCTGCCTTGGCTGCCTTCGGCGGACCGGAGCCCGCGGTGGACGGCGACAATCTCGACCTGCTCGATCTCATCGCCAATGTGCTGGATGGCGGGGGCTGCACCGGCGAGGCGCTGCAGATCTTCAAGGCTGGCATCAGATACAAGAGCGAGCCGCGGCGGGCGATCTGGGCGATCTATGCCGCACGGCGCGCTTGCGATTGGGACTTTGCCTCGCTCTTGGAGCCGAAAGCATGCCTGATCGGCGAGGTCGAGGGCTCGATCGACGAGAGCGCCCCTTGGCGGTTGTTGTTCCTCGCGGGCGCCAGCGCATCGCAGCAACTGGCGGCGGCGCGGCGGAGCGCACAGCGGGTCGTAGACGCGCTTCCACGCCCGGCGGGGGCCCCGGCCATGCGCACTTCGACGCGCGAGTGCATTCGGATCGGCTACGTCTCAGGCGATTTCTACAGTCACCCGGTGCCGCACCTGATGGTCGGCGTCATCGAGCAGCACGATCGGGCCCGCTTCGAGGTCGTCGGTTACGATTTTTCGCCACCCGCCGATGACGACTATCGCAGGCGTTTTGAAGCGGGGTTCGATCGCTTGGTCCCCATTGCCGCGATGTCGGACCACGAGGCGGCTCTACTCATCGCTCGCGACGAAATCGATATCGTCGTCGATCTTGCGGGGTGGACGAAGCGCGCGCGCCCAGCAGTGCTGGCGGCGCGTCCGGCGCCCGTGCAGATGCAGTGGCTGGGATATCCCGGCACGCTGGGAGCGCCATGGATTGACTACATCGTGGCCGACAGCGTGCTCATCCGGCGGCAGGACGAGCGCCACTTCTCGGAAAAGATTATCCGCCTCCCGCACACATACCAGGCCAACGACAACAAGCGGGCCGCGGCCTGCACACAGGAACGAAGCGCCTACGGCCTTCCCGAGGAGGCCATCGTGTTTTGCTCGTTCAATGGCACATTCAAGCTCACGCCCGACATGTTCGAGTGCTGGCTGAGGCTGTTGCAGGCGGTCGATCGCTCCGTGCTCTGGCTGCTGCAGCCGGAAGACGTCGCAGTCCGTGCGCTGGCGGCGAGGGCGGCCGCGCGGGGCATTGACCCTGCACGCATCATATTTGCGCCGATGGTGCCGCCATCCGAGCATCTTGCGCGCGCCGCACAGGCGGATATTGCGCTCGACTGTTTCCCCTATGGTTCGCACACCACCGGGAGCGATGCCTTATGGGCCGGAATTCCGCTGATCGGCCTAGCGGGCGACACCTTTGCGTCGCGAGTGTCGGCCAGCATCCTCACAGCGGCGGGTTTGCCCGAGTTGATCGCCACCTCGCTCGACGACTATTATGGCCTTGCTCTACGCTTGGCGGGCGACCGCGAGGAGCTCAAGCGCCTGAAGTCGCGCGTCAGGGAACTGCGCGGGAATTGCGCGCTGTTTAATACGGAGCGGTTTACGCGCGATCTTGAGCACGCATTTGCAGCGATCTGGGAGCGCCACAACGGCGGCCTGCCGCCTGATCACGTTACAATGGATCAGGCAGGAACCGCGCATTGGGGCGGCATCGCACCTTGACCGAGGTCGGCGTGGCCGATACGGGTTCGGCACCGGAGAGGTGGCCGAGTGGCTGAAGGCGGCGGTTTGCTAAACCGTTATACGGCCTA
>Ga0209798_10001228_pt1 | contig 15548 bp, 15 predicted proteins | sample DOMMetBare3Fresh_FD_187475 | JGI IMG/M metagenome (GOLD analysis project Ga0209798, IMG submission 187475) | Wetland sediment microbial communities from St. Louis River estuary, USA, under dissolved organic matter induced mercury methylation -... | ecosystem: Environmental > Aquatic >...
CGCGCCAACGCGGCATCTTCGGCTTACGCCTCAATCAGCGGTCGGGCCAGTCCAGGAGCTGTTTGTCCCTGGAGGGTTGTTCCCGAGGCCGCCCGTGGGCCGGGTTGCGTAAGTGCCTTCCCGCAGGTGCCGCTCCCGCTCCCCGCCTTCAAGACGCCTCATGAATGCGCCCCTCGAAACATGGATCGGGATGGATCACGCCTAACCCGATTGTCACCACATGTGAAGTCACAAGATCGTTACTGGGAGCGAAACTATCGGCGTCCCTGGCGAGTTGGGATCCGCCGGGCGCCTAGTCAGTTTCAAGATTGCTTGCGCATCGCGATGGGCGATGCACGAACATCTGGCGGGCAGTGCCGGCGCCTTTGCCCGCCTGCCGCTACTTCGCGCTCAAAATCTCCTTGTAGCGCGCCACCACGGCCGGTGACGTCTGGGCGATACGCTTGAGCACGGCCTCGATCTCGTCGCCCGAGCGCGGGCTGACGTCGAGCTGCATCTGCGCCGCCTCGCGCAGGTAGTCGGGGTCCTTCTGCGTCTCCATGAACGCCTTCTTGAGGATCGCGGCCTGCGCGGGCGGCACCTCCGGCGGGCCGAAGAACGGGCGCGCCATCAGGAACGGCAATTCGGCAAGCTCGAGCAGTGCCTTGTCGTCGGGTGCAATGGCGAGCTCGCGCGCGGTCGGCACGTCCGGCAGGCTCTTCCAGCGCGTCTCGTGCCCGAACTGCAGGATGAAGCGCAGCTTGCCCTCGCGATGCCAGTCGGCAAACGTGTTGGCGATCGACGAGAAGCCGATGCCGCGGCCTTCGACCTCGCCGCGCTGGATCGCCAAGTTGAGCTCCTGGGTGCCCCGATAGCCGCGGATGAGCTGGATGTTGAGCTTGAACACATCGCGCGCGATCAGCACCAGGTCGGTGTCGCTGCCGCCGGCCGCGAGCCCGCCCAGCCGCAGCGTCTGGCCGCCCTTGAGGTCGGCGACCGACTTGATCGGTGAGTCCGCGCGAATGACGATGCAATAGGCGTCGTCCTCGTAGCTCGAGATGGTGCCGACCCAGAGAAACTCCTCGGCCTTGTACTTGGCGGAGGTGTTGCCCAGGAGCGGCTCGATCGGGTTGGAGCGCGACATCATGCCGAGCGTGAGGCCGTCGCGCGGCACCTGCGAGTAGATGTGGTTGGAGAGAACCATGCCGCCGGCGCCCGGCATGTTGCGCACCACGAAGCTCGGCTCGCCCGGAATGTAGCGGCCCATGTAGCGCGCCAAGAGGCGCGCGTAGATGTCGTAGCCGCCGCCGGCGGCGTTGCCGACGATCAGGTTGATGGTCTTGCCGCGGAAGAAGTCCTGCGCGGAAGCCGGCATCGCGATGCCGCCAAGGATGAGCGTGACCAGTGCGACGATCAGAATCCTACCCGCCGTAGTCTCCACCAATTGTGCAAACGAAAACTCAGATTGGGGTGTGCCAACCTCTCTGCCGTCATGCCCGGCCTTGTGCCGGGCATCCACGTCTTGCTTTCTCGAGTCGAAGAGAGACGTGGATGGCCGGGACAAGCCCGGCCATGACGGTGGAAAGGCTGTTGCTGGTATAGGCATTCAAAAATTCCATTTCTTGCGGATCTGTTCCTTCACGTCGGGCGGGAACGAGTTGACCTCGGGAAACTCATCCATCCAGCGATAGGGCCGGCAGGCGTCGATCAACACGCGATCGGAAGTGTAGCCGCGCGGCGAGCGCTCATCCGGCGGGATCGCGGGATCGGCCGGCGAGGTCCACACATTCTTGACCAGGTCGATGCCCTCGCGCGCGTTGCAGCGCGTCGACACCGCCCAGATCACGTCGCCCAGATTGGTGATGTCGATGTCGTCGTCAACCACCACCACGAACTTGCCGCCATAGGCGCCGGCGCGGGCGCCGGTCGCGACCAGGAGCGCCTGCTTGGCGTGGCCCGCATAGGCCTGGCGGATCGCCACCACGGTGAACGGCCCGCTCTGCGAGCCGTAGACATAGCCCCAGACGCCCTTCACCTCGGGGATGCCGGCGCGCTCGAGCTGGTCCCAGAGGACAGCCGCGCCGAGCGGCAACGAGATGAAATTGTTCGGCGGCTTGAGCGGCGGCGCGCCCAGCATGATCGGATCGTTACGATAATAGATGCGCTTGACGTCCATCACCGGGACTTCGCCGACCGTCGTGTCGGCGTAATAGCCCGGCCACTCGCCGAACGGGCCTTCCTTGGGCGGTTCGCCGTCGTTGTAGGGCGCGATCTCGCCTTCGAGCACGATCTCGCCGAAGGCGGGCAGCGGCAGGCCGGTTGCGGGCGACACGATCACCTCGACCGGCGCCCCGGTGAGCCAGCCGGCGACGCCGTATTCCTCGACCCCGAGCGGCATCGGCAGCTGCGCCGCCATGAACAGCTGCGGCGCATGTCCGATCGAGACCGCGATCGGGCAGGGCTTGCCGATGGCGTGATACTTCTGCATGGCGAGCCGGCCGTGCTTGCCCTTGTTCATCTTCACGCTGATGCGGTTCTTGCCCTGGATCATGCAGCGGTAGGTGCCGACATTGACCACGCCGGTCTCGGGATCGCGCGTGATCACCGCGTCGCCGGTGCCGATGTAGCGGCCGCCGTCCTTCTCGTGCCAGAGCGGCGTCGGGAACCTGTCGAGGTCGACGGCGTCGCCCTCGAGCACGTTGTCCATGAGCGGGCCATGCTTGACGGTCGTGGGCGGCAGCGGCTTGAACTCGCGCAATCGCGCGCGCCAGGTGTTGAGCAGCGCCACGCCCGTGAGCTCGCGCGGCAGCCCGAGCGTCATGCCGGTGCGGCGCTGCCCGGCAAACACGTTGCAGAGCAGCCGGAAGCCCTTCGGGTAGCCCTTGATCTCGTCGAACAGCAGCGCCGGTCCGTTCTGCTCGGCGCCGATCTCGGTCAGCGCGCCGATCTCCAGCTTCCAGTCGGCGCCGTTGACGGAGCGAAGCTCGCCAAGCTCCTCGAGCTCGCCCATGAAAGTGCGCAGATCGTTGCCGGAGTTGGAGAGACGGGTCACCTGGGCGTTTCCTCTGTTTGTGGGCGCAAGGTTGGCCAAAACCCGCGGAACGTCAATCAACACTTGCCGGTTTCGCTCGGCCATGTCGGAATGCCGCGGACGGTCAAAACGGGGGCGCCATCAGATGATCCGGGTTGCATTCGTGATCGGGGACTATCCTGCGGAGCAGCGCCGGCTGCGCGAGGAGGCCGCCCGCGGCTATTCATCGACCGAGGTCGAGGTCGGCATCATCTCGGTGCCGGCGCGGCCGTTCGACGGGCTTACGCCCGCCGAGATCCAGGCCGCGGCGCCGATGTTCCACGACGCGTTCCGGCAAGCGGAGCGGGAGGGCTATGACGCGGTGGTGCCGCTCGGCATGCTCGACATCGGGGTCGAGGGCGGGCGCTCGGCGGTCGACATTCCGGTGGTGGGGCCGCTGCAGGCGACGCTCCACATCGCGGCGCAGGTCGGCGAGCACTTCGGGGTCGTTTGCTATCACCCGGCCTCGATCAACCGTCATCGGGCGCAATGCATCGCCTATGGGATGGAGCAGTTCATCGCCGGACGCCGCGCGTCGGGATTCTATCTGCAGCACATCGCCGACAACCGCGACCAGATGATCGAGTCGTTCCTCAAGGCGGCGCGCGCGCTGATCGAGGAGGACCGCGCCGACGTGATCATCCCGCAGGGCATCACGCAATGCCCGGTGCAGATGAAGCCCAAGTGGCTGAGCGAGCAGTTGGGTGTGCCGGTGGTGGAGGGGATCGGCGCGCCGATCCGGCTCGCCGCGACGCTGGTCTCACTCGGCCTCAAGCAGAGCCGCCTGCGCTGGCAGAAGGAAGGCTCGCAGCCGCGGTAGTGTGCACCGAGCGATCAACGTCCGTTCATTCCCGCGCAGGCGGGAACCCAGGGTCACTTCTGAGAATCCTCGTGTGTTGCACTGGGTCTCCGCTTGCGCGGGGACGAACGGAGCGAGCGTCCAGGCCGCAAGAGAAAAAAAGGCCCCGCGCGTGCGCGGGGCCCGAAGAGGTGCGCCCGAGGACGGGCGCCGATCGTGCCTCAGGCGTTGTGATGAATGTCGACACCGGAGCCGGTATGGATGTCGACATTCTTTGTCTCGCGCAGGAACACCGCGCCGACCACCAGCGTCATCAGCGCCACGACGATCGGATACCAGAGGCCGGCGTAGATATTGCCGGTGGCCGCGACCACCGCGGTGGCAAGCAGAGGCAGCATCCCGCCGAACCAGCCGTTGCCGATGTGATAGGGCAGCGACATCGAGGTGTAGCGGATCTTGGTCGGGAACATCTCGACCAGGAACGCCGCGATCGGGCCGTACACCATGGTGACGTAGAGCACCATGGCGATGAGGATCAGCTCGACCATGAGGTAGTCGATCTGGCCTGGATCGGCGGATTTGGGATAGCCGGCAGACGCCAGTGCTGCCGTCCACTTCGCCGTATCCCAGCCCTCCACCTTGGTGTTGCCGATCGACACCGACACCGGCTTGCCGGGGGCGTCCTGCTTGGTGAACGACAGGCCCGACTTGGTCAGGAAGTCCTGGGCGCGGTCGCAATCGGAGAACTTCGACCAGGGGCCGACGAATATGTGGAAGTTGCAGGTCGACTGGTCCGCGGTGACGACGATCGGGTTCGCCTTCTGGAAGGTCTCGAGCGCCGGGTTGGCATAGTGCGTGAGCGCGGAGAACAGCGGGAAATAGGTCACCGCCGCGATCAAACAGCCCGCCAGAATGATCTTCAGCCGCCCGATGCGGTCGGATAGCCAGCCGAAGAAGATGAAGAACGGCGTGCCGACCAACAGCGACACCCCGATCAGGGCATAGGCGGTGATGAAGTCGACCTTGAGCGTGATGGTCAGGAAGAACAGGGCGTAGAACTGCCCCGTGTACCACACCACGCCCTGGCCCGCGGTCGCGCCAAGAAGCGCGAGCAGCACGTACTTGTTGTTCGGATAGTGCAGGAAGCTCTCGGTGAGCGGCGCCTTCGAGCCCTTGCCTTCGTCCTTCATGCGCTGGAACACCGGCGACTCGTTGAGCTTGAGCCGGATGTAGACCGAGAACACCAGCAGGATCAGGGAGACGAGGAATGGAATGCGCCAGCCCCAGTCAAGGAAGGTCGCCTGGTCGATATAGTAGCGCGCGAGCCCGATCACGAGCAGCGCGAGGAAGAAGCCGAGCGTTGCGGTGGTCTGGATGAAGCTCGTGGAATAGCCGCGGCCATCGTGCCGCGCGTGCTCGGCCACGTAGGTCGCCGCGCCGCCATACTCGCCGCCGAGCGCAAGGCCCTGCAGCAGGCGCAGCGTGACCAGCAGAACGGGTGCCGCCCAGCCGATCTGGCTGAAGGTCGGAAGCAGGCCGACCGCGAAGGTCGCGCCACCCATCACCATGATGGTGACGAGGAAAGTGTATTTGCGGCCAACCAGGTCGCCGATGCGGCCGAAGAGAACGGCCCCGAACGGTCGCACCAAGAACCCGGCGGCGTAGGTCGCAAATGCAGACAGGAGCGCCGCGGTGTCATTTCCGGATGGGAAGAACAGCGCGGCAAAGAACGGTGCCAGCGTGGCGTAGAGATAGAAGTCGTACCATTCGAAGACAGTGCCGAGCGAGGACGCGAAGATGACGCGGCGTTCCTCCGACGTCACCCCCTCGGCAAGCTCGCGGTTCAGTGTCAGCGTCGCCATGAGAGACCCCTTACATATTTCCAGAGCGTCCTCGGGTGCCCGAGATGAAGCACTCTTGAGTCCGCCCCTTGTGACGCTATGGCGCAGGGATCGGCTGGCGTCTGTATGTCGTTGGTCGTAAATCGAAAGTCGAGGTGCGAGCGCACGCTTGATTTTCAATGTTTCCTTAAGAGGCGCATGCGTGTGCGCATCTCGACAATTGGTCTTACGCCGAACGGCTAAGGGGGTCGTCGCGTTTGACGGCAGGTATACGAATCGATTGGCGGACGCGGTTTGCCGCCCTGCCGCTAGAAGCTGAGGAGTGAAAAGGCGAGCGCCAGCACCCACATCGCGATCGCGATCGCGGCGGTCCAGCGGGCGAAAGTGAGATAGGTCTCGCGCAGGATGGTGGAGCTCGCCCATTGCGCGTAAGCCTCGGGCGGGCGCAACTCCTTGGGCAGGTAGAGCCACATCTCGGTGCGACGATAGGGTTTGGTGCGCGCTTCGTAGGCCTTGATGATCAGGATCACCGACATCAGGGTGGTCAGGAAGCCGCCGGCCTGAAACGCCAGCCGTGCATTGAACGACATCCCCACCATGACGCAGAAGATCGCAAGTGAAGCAAACCCGCACGCGCGCATCACCGTCTCGTAAGCGATGCGGCGCATATGTTCCATCGCGGCAATCCTTGCGGGCGGCGGGCTGGGGCGCATCCGGCTGCCGTGACCCCAGATTAGTGGCGCGGGAGTGCGGCCACAATCGGGCTTTCCGGAATCGTCGCGGTCTACAGGCCGATCCGGAGAAAGTTGCCGATTGCCGGAATGGTCAGGATTGCGGTCGCCGCCAGCCAGATCCACAGCGAGGCGACTGTCGAGTCGTCCTTCGCGCCGACGATCCGCTCATAGATCGCGGCCGGAATGCCACCGAGGATGACAGTGGCGGTCGATAGCATCAGCGATGAGAAGTAGAAGATGAGACCCTCGCTGCCGAGCAGCGGCGCGAACATGAGGGCCTTGCTGAATGTGTAGGAAATGGCCAGCAGCGGATTGAACAGGCCGTTGACCATCCCGAAGAAGGCGATGCCGATATAGTACCAGTGCCGTTCCACGCTCAGGCTCCAGGCTTTGGCAAGGCGCCGAGCGACGCGAACGTGATCAGGAACGCGACCCTGATCCAGAACAGCCAGACGACACAGAACAGCCACAGCACGACCGGCGCCGCGGCTCTTGGCGTCACCAGCGCAAACAGCGCGATGACCGGATCGGTGATGCGGCAGAAGAAGCGCCAGATGTAGTTCGTCGAATCCGGATTGAGGATGAGACCGAGCAGCGCGCGGCCAAGCAGCGTGTACATCAGCGCCGCCAGCAGGAAGTTCGGCAGGTGGAAATACCAAGATGTGAAGATCTGGTTGGACATGCCCGCGTGCATCCTTGCCGTCGCCACACGCATTCAATCACAAGCGTGCGGAGCGCCGCATCCATAAAAAACAAGCGGGGTCCCGTGGGACCCCGCTGCCGGCCGACCGAATAGTCCGGTCAGTTCTTCTCTTCCAGCACGGTGCGGCCGCGCGGCTTGCGGATCTCGTCGATCAAAGCCTGGATTTCCATGGACGGTGCCTTGGTCATGAGGCTGACGACGTAGATCACCAGGAAGCCGAAGGGCATTCCCAGCAGTCCGCAGTTGATGTTGTTGAGATCGAACCAGCCCACCTTGTTGGCGAGCGGGTGCGCCAGCGTCGGGAACATGTCCATGGCGTTCGGCGCCGCCATGACGGCAGCAATATCCGCGATCAGCGGCTTGCCGGTGATCGGGTTGTAGAGCGAGCTCATGCCCAGATATCTGACGCCGAAACCCGGGAAGTAGCGGGTCACGACCAGGTACATCAGGCACAGTCCGAAGCCGCCGATGATGCCGCAGATCGCTCCCGCGGTGGTGGTGCGCTTCCACCAGATTCCCATCACGAGGGCCGGGAAGTTGCCAGCCATCGCGAGCGAGAACGCCCAGCCCACCATGGCCAGGATGTCGGACGGCCGCGTGGAGGCGGTTGCCGCCGCCGCCACCGCCACGAACAGCAGCAGCACGCGCGCCACAATCAGGCGTTTTTCGACGTCACCCGCGCGTCCCCAGTGGGGCATGACGATCGCGAGCACGGCAACCAAGCCGCCCAGCAACAGCCAGCGCCAGGGAATCGCGCCGATCTGGAGCGATTCAGGCAGGCCGCTCCAGTTGATGACGACGACGCTTGGCCCGGTCAAAAACCAGTAGATGACGAAGACCAGGACCGCGACGATCACGCTGACGACGACGGTGCGCATCGCCGATTCCAGGGGCTGGATCATCTTGTAGTAGATGTCGTGGCTGAGTGCGTTGGCGATGGCGAGCAGAAGCCCGTCGGCGGTCGAGAGCGCCGCTGCCAGTCCGCCGGCCGCCACCAGGCCCGAGATCACATAGGGGAGCCCTGCAATCTCTGGCGTCGAGAGCACGATCACGTCGGTATTGATCACGAAGTCCTGCAGCCGGACCACGCCGGGATGTCCCGCAATTGTGCGGCAGGCCTCGAGCACGGCTTGCACGCTGGCGGCGTTCTTGCCGCAGATCTGGATCAGGCCGAGCTCGCCCCAGGTGAACATCCACGGCCGGATGTTCTCCAAGCCCTGGCCGATGATATTGGTATAGACCTCGAGCTTCGAGAACGCCGCGTAGGCCGGCGCCGAGAAGTAGAGCAGGAAGATGAAGAACAAGGACCAGCCCACCGACTGGCGGGCTTCACGCACCGAAGGGGTCGTGAAGTAGCGCATCAGGATGTGCGGCAGCGACGCCGTGCCGACCATCATGCAGAAGATGATGCCGAAGAAGTTGAGCGGGCTGTAGTTGATGAACGGTTCGATGTGGGCCTTGAGCGCGCCCGCCGGGCAGGAGTCAGGAGTGCACGGCAGGGCCAGATTGGTCGCCAGCATCTGGCCTTCGCGCGCCGTGATCTCGGCGATCGCCTGGCCGTAGGTGAGCTCCGGAATCGGTATCCCGAATTTCATCGTTGAGAGGATCACGATCGGGGTCAGGTAGGCGATGATCAGCACGATGTACTGGGCGATCTGCGTCCAGGTCACCGCGCGCATGCCGCCGAGCATCGCACAGAGCAGGATGCCGACGAGGCCGACGAACACCGCGACCTCGAACTGCATGCCAAGGAAGCGCGAGGCGATGATGCCGGTGCCGTAGATCTGCGCCGTGACGTAGGTGAAGGAGCAGCACACCAGCACGATCACGCCGAGGAAGCGCGCGAAGTTGCCGCCGAAGCGGAACGACATGAAGTCGGGCACGGTGTAGGCGCCGAACTTGCGCAGGTAAGGTCCGACCAGGATCGACACCAGCACGAAGCCGCCGGTCCAGCCGAGCACCCAGGCGATGCCGTCGTAGCCGGCCAGGAACAATGTGCCGGCCATGCCGACGAACGAGGCGGCCGACATCCAGTCGGCGCCGGTCGCCATGCCGTTGTAGAAGGCCGGGACGCGGCGGCCGGCGACGTAATACTCGGAGACCTGCGCGGTGCGCGTCATCACGCCGATGACGGCATAGACCGCAAGCGTGAAGAACACGAACAGATAGCCGAGGATGTAGTTCGGAGTGCCGATGCGCTCCAGCATCGCCAGCAGCAGGATGAAAGCGATGAAAGCACCCGTGTAGGTGCCGTACATCCGTCCAAGCTGCTTGTAGAAATCCGAGCGGGAAACGGTCTCGGTTGCCATGATGTTGTCCTCCCTCAATCGTCTTCGGCGTAGCCGTGCTCGCGGTCGATATTGTCCTGCTGTTTCGCGAACACGAACAGCATGACGACGAACACGATCAGGGAGCCCTGCGCGGCCATGTAGAAGCCGAGCGGGAATCCAAGAACAGGAATCGTGATTTTGTTAAGCGGAATGACAAACATGTGAACGACGTAACCGAAGAAAAACCAGATACCGAGATGTGTGAACATCAGGCGAGTCGTTCGCGCCCAGTGTCGCTCTTGATTGGCTAGATCGTCTGGCTGAGCCATGGGTCGGTTCCCTCTTCATAATCCGGTCCGGCTTGTCCGAACCGGCGCAGCCCGAGGGGGGCCGATCATGGTCGCGTGGCACCCCCCGGTGGCCAACGGTCCAGGCCTTGGTCTGGGCTGGACGTTGCCAAAAAAAGTATCACCGCCGCGTGGGGTGCCCTTATAAGACTTTGGGCTAAGGCCACCGGTTGTGGACTAAATTGGCAGCCGGCGTATGGCCTTGGCCGGGGTGCGGTCTCTGGAGGTCCCTTGCGATTCCTGGAGTTTTTTCGCCGGCGTCCATCCATACGCGATGCCGATTCGCTGGCGGATTTCATCGATCGGCACGCGGCCTTTCTGGCGCAGAAGGGCATTTACGAGTATTCCCGCGCGCGTGCCGGCCACTACGCCAAGGTGCTGTTTCGCGAGCAGACGTTCCTGGATGCGGTCGAGCAATCGCGCTGGCGCGCCTTTCCCCTCGGCCTCGCGATGGTCGGCGAGGTCGCCGAGGGGGTGCTGCGGCCGCTTTATCAGGACGACCGCCCGCACGGCGTCGCAGCGGTGCGTGATCTCACGCTTGGGGTGTTCGATCGCTATCCAGTGCCCGCGCAACTCGGCGAGCCGTTCTGGCGCGGCGCGCGCGGCGAGCTTGCGCGCCGGCTGGAGCTCATCGGCCTGCACCCGGTCAAGCGCGTCATCGACATTCCGGAGCCGTTTGCGTCCGCCTATTTCGACCTGATGCCGATCCACGAGAAGCTGCGCGGTCGCGACTTTGCGACCATGCACAACTACCTCAAGGTGGTGCTGTGCAACGTGCATGAGGAGCTGACCAGGAAGGTCGATGCGTCGGCGGTGGTCGGCGCCCTCCTTCCGGGCAGGCGTCCGGCCGACGAAGCCCGCCTGCGGTAGGGCGCGGTTAACAATACCACGCGAAAGCGCGCCAATTCCCCGCGTCGTTGACGAGAGGTTTCCATATTACCGGCGAGACTGCCCGCTGCGTTGACGGACGGGCGTTGCGATGCGGGCGTTCTTGTTGATCGGAGTTGCGGGCATTCTCAGCCTGCGGGCAGAGGCGGCCGACGCGCCCGCGATCGTCATTCCCGGCAGGGCCGGGGTTCCGGTGATCATCAACGGCGGCGACGCCTCCTACTGCGTGGTCGAGGGCGACTGGGGCCTGTCACGGCCGGGCATGCCCGTGACCGTGGTGGCGTGCCCGCATCACAGGCCGATCCCAGGCTACGAGGGCAGCTATTTCCCCGCCTTCGGACGCCGGCCCGGCTATGGTCGGCTCGAGATCGAGCCACCGCCGGACCGTGAATTGCCGAAGCCCGCGGAAGGCTACTACCGCCAATGGGACTCGCAGTCGGCGCCGGTGCCGGCAAGCGGTGGTGATCAGCCGGCCAATGTCGACGTCACCGTGGTGCCGCAGGTCGAGCCGCGCCGGCGCAGGACCCGCCGCCAGGATTGAACACCCACTGCCAGAGGAGAAACGGATGCTCTCACGCTTGCTTCTGCCGCTCGCGCTTGCCGCGCTCGCCGCGATCGGGGCCGCTATGCCGGCCGCCGCCTGCTGTGCCTGCGCGGTGCCATGCGCGCCGCCGGTCGTGGTTCCGCAGCAGCCTGTCTACGTGACGCCGTTCTATATCGTGGATCAGGGACCGGTGTATGGCGGTCCCCACATTGTCACCACGCCGCGGTTCGAGCCGTTCCATGTTCCACCGGCGCATTACCCGCGCATGCGGCAGACCTACTACTATCCGACCTATCGGGATTCCTATCTGCTGCCGCCGTGGCACAAGCCATGGTCGCAAGGCCGATGGTGATCAGCCCAGCCGCCGGCTGGCCACATAGAGCGCGAGCGCGGCGGCATTCGAGACATTGAGGCTCTTGATCTTGCCCGGCAGGTCGAGCCGGGCGAGGCGATCACAGGTCGCGCGCGTGAGCTGCCGCAGGCCCTTGCCTTCGGCGCCGAGCACCAGCGCGAGCGGCGCGGTGAGCGGAACCTCGGAGAGGTCGGCATCGCCGGTTGAATCAAGGCCGATCAGGAGATAGCCGCGCTCCTTCATCTCGGCGAGCGCGCGCGCGAGGTTCTGCACGGTCACGATCGGCACATAGTCGAGCGCGCCGGACGCCGATTTGGCGAGCACGCCGGTTGCCTCCGGGCTGTGGCGCGCGGTGGTGACAATGGCCGCCACCGCGAAACCTGCGGCCGTGCGCAGGATCGCGCCCACGTTACGCGGGTCGGTGATCTGGTCGAGCACCAGCACGATGCCGGTGTCCGCGAGGTCTTCCAGATCGGGCGAGGGCAGGGGATCGGCCTCGGCCAGGAGGCCCTGATGGACCGCGTCGGGGCCGAGCCTGGCCGCGATCGCGTCCGGGCGCACCAACTCCGGCTCCACCGGCAGCGCCACCCCGTCGTCGGCGAGCCGCCGCAGCGCGTTCTCGGTGGCGTAGAGGCGGCGGATGCGGCGCGCGGGGTTTTCCAGCGCCGCCTTGACGGTGTGCCAGCCATAGAGGATCGCCGGGCCGTCGGCGGCCTGCCGGCGCTCGCCGAAGGGCTTGCGGCCGCGCCGGGCTTGGGACCCCGGTTTTCCTGGCTTTCGTGGCGGAAAGTCGCGCATTGAACCTGATGTGGACCTGACCCTGGGCTACCGTTACTGGCAAACCGGCGCCGGGACCAGAAGTCTGCTTGAGTCGGCAACCGTTCCGCCTATATAACGCGCCCGGCGGACGGGTGCCCGAGCGGCTAAAGGGGACGCGCTGTAAACGCGTTGGCTCACGCCTACGGTGGTTCGAATCCATCCCCGTCCACCAGCCTTTTGCGGCCGGCCGCTTCGGCTAGCCGGTCGAAGGCAGCTCCGCTGAAGCCTCGCGACCGCAGACCCGCGGGCAAGGTCCTTGGCGAGGCGGCTCTCATGACGCGATGTCGTCGCGTGATGTGATATGATGGATATTCGGCACGATGCGCGTCCGGCGCGGGTGTAGCTCAATGGTAGAGCAGAAGCCTTCCAAGCTTATGACGAGGGTTCGATTCCCTTCACCCGCTCCAATAAATCAATGACTTAGCTGTGTTCACAAATCGAGATCATCGTGCCACGGAATCGCGCGAGGGGCGGGCAGTGAGAATGACTTAACCGGATCAGGTATTATCTGAATCGCATGCAAGCACTCTTGAACAGGCCCGAACACCTACCGGACTTCCAGTCGCCTCCTCTCAACGAGGTGGTCCTTGGGGTGCAGTTCAAGCCGCCTCAAGGCTACCAGCAGATCATGGCTGGTGATGTTCGATCCCTGTACAGGGAGGATTTTCCTGGCGTGCAAGAGTTGCCACCCCTGCTACCTGCCTTCGAGACGTTTGGCCCCGCCGGGGTGTTGAGCACTCAGATCAATTTTGGCTTCACGAGCGGAGCTACGCACGATCGGTTTTGGTTCTTGTCTCCGAACGGTGCGGAATTGATTCAATTCCAGCAGGACAGACTTCTACACAACTGGCGAAAGATTGGAGACCAAACGAACGAATATCCTCGGTTCGAACGCATGATCGAGCGTTTTGAGGTCGAGCTGCATCGACTTGAGGAGTACTTTGCCAGCCTTTCACCTCAGAGGCTGGACGTCACTCAATGCGAAATTTCATACGTCAATCACATCTTGAGCCGCGATCCTTCAGCCACGGTCCGTTCGGGAGACTGGTTGCGCTTTCTTGATTTTGGTAACGAAGATCAGCCGGACGACTTCTCCCTTAGCTTCAGACAGACAATCCGCGGGGCCGACGGGAAGCCGCGAGGTCGGCTCATCTGTGAAGCTGCGACAGCGCTCAATCAAAAAAACCAACGAATGATAGTGCTGACGCTCACGGCGCGGGGCGCGCCTTACCCCCCGGACATTGACGGTGCGCTGGGCTTCCTGAAGATGGGCCGCGAGTCAATAGTTCGCACTTTCGCTATTATTACGACCGATTCGGCACATCGAGACTGGGGACGTGTACAATGATAGGCTCACAGGCAAATTCGGCGTACACCCGCCTGGCGGAAAGCGCCGCAACAAGTATCGTTCCGTTCCGTGGTTCGCCAAAGCGCGTCACCATCTGTGAGCCAGTGCGTGGGTGGCGTGATCCGGTAATGGAACGCATGAAACAGCTTGTGCAGCTCGAGCGAGGGTGGGACGGATACAGGGGCGCTCCGGTTGGCTTCGACATTGCGCATTTCGCATTGCGTATGCTTGACGCTGCCTGCGGCGTCGACGCTCCTACTCCGCAACTTGTTCCGGGTAGCGACGGCGATCTACAAATTGAATGGCATACAGAAAGGGGCGATATCGAGCTCGACGTGCGTGCGCCCAATGATGTCCTTGCATGGCGGCGTACGGCGTCGACGGGTCCGGACGGAGAAGAGGTTGCACTAACCAATGATTTCTCTCTAGTTGCCAGTTGGATTGCGGAACTCTTGGAGCCGTCGTGTGCCACTGGAACCGCCGCCGCGTGACCGAGCAGGCAAGGTTGTTCCTCATGACCACACTGGGGTTGGACCCAGCGATGGTGTGATCCGGCGCATTTCCGAAAATCAGCTCGTCACGGACAAGAACGGACAGCGGAGAATATCGTCGAAAGCCTTTCAGGCTTCGTCGGGTCCTAATGCTGGCATGTCAGTGGATCTCGAATGCTCGATCATTGGCGCCGGACTTGACGTAGCTACTTACGTCACGACACCTCGTTGGATTGGCTCGGTTCGTTTCGAAGCGGGCGCTCTCCGCCAAGAGGGTTACCAAGTTGGATTCGATCCAATCCCGGAAAACCCACATCACGGCGAGGTGTGGGGCGATTTTGGCAGGTCCAGGCGACGGCGTCTCCAGCAGCTTTGCGTGTGGTTTGTGCCGATCCCTGGTGTACTGGCAGAGTCAGCTTAATTCGCTCTCGATCAGTGCGTAGAGCGGATTGGCGCCAGCGTAATGGTGTGCGCGCCCGCAGGACTTCAACAGCGCTCATCATGAAGCAAAGGGGAAATGGCTTAGCGCCGTCCATCGTCTGCATGAGCCGCAATTAAACTAGGCCGGAATTATGCGCATAAGTGCTCAACCGCGGTGGACTATTCTTGCCTCTGAACAGCGACGGAAACGGTGGTGTGCCATGAGCACCAGCAAGGGAAATGCAGGCGAGCATCTTGTGATGGCGGAGTTGCTCTCGCGTGGCTTTGATGCCTACTGGGCCGGCCGGGGAAATCCCAACTATGATATTTCTTGTCACTCGGAGGAAAGCGGTCGGGCGACGCGGCTGAGGGTCAAGACCACGTCAAACGGCGCGGCCGTTTGGAGCGCCAAGAAGAGTGGCCTGTTCCAGAAGGTTCAGCCGAAAGACGATCTCGTGATCATCTGCAATATTCAGAACGGTGTTCGGCGCGCGGACATCTACGTCGTGCCCACAAAAGTCGTCGAACAAGACTTGACGAGGAATCACGCTGACTATGTGGCGCGGCCAGGGAAGAACGGCAAGGCACGGAACCCCGACGCGAATATCCGGGTGCTCCGATTTTTTGGTGAGCACCAAGACGACAACCCGAGTTCTGCGTACGACAGCAAGTACGCAAAGTACCGCGAAGCCTGGGACCTTCTGAAATAAGTCAGGCTCAAAGCCTGATGAGTGCACGGGCGAGCGATGGCCTCGGTCCTGCTGGCTATGCCGCAACAAGCGCATCTTAGCGGCCGGGCCTAGGCGTGCTCAGCCTGTCCAGGCGAAGACACATTGTGCAGGTCCTTATACCAAACCTCAAATTGATTGACCGACGAGCGCCCAATCGCGCAGTCCGATGGACATGATTTTCCATGGCTGATCGATGAGGGTGTTCCAAGCGT
>Ga0209798_10001229_pt1 | contig 15548 bp, 11 predicted proteins | sample DOMMetBare3Fresh_FD_187475 | JGI IMG/M metagenome (GOLD analysis project Ga0209798, IMG submission 187475) | Wetland sediment microbial communities from St. Louis River estuary, USA, under dissolved organic matter induced mercury methylation -... | ecosystem: Environmental > Aquatic >...
TCGCGGTGAATGACCAGGGCCTCGGCCAGGTCGACGAGCTGGGCGGCGTAGGCGTCGACAGTCGGCCGGGGCACGTGAGTGTCGGACCAGCCGATCACCTGCGCACTCGGACCACCTAGATCGCCGGACGCCCTGCTGGCACTGCTCGACTTGTAGGTCTTGAGCTCCCCGCCGGAAGGAGGTCACGCACACGCTTGATACGGGTGCTCTTCCGCTCAAAGCGAGTCAAGCCTCGGTCCGGGTCGTCGCCCCGCGCGCCTTATGCATGCTGGCGCTCGTATCGTACGCATCGTATGCGTATGCTCCAGCCGTGTACGTCGCACTTGGGCGACTGATCCGCGAACGTCGCCAGATCCTTGGTCTGGACCAAGCGGGGCTCGCGACCCATCTGAGCCTCGGGCAGCAGGCGGTGAGCCGCTGGGAGCTGGGACATTCGAGGCCCAGGCGAGCAATGCTTGCCGACCTCGCGAGGGTGCTCGCCGTAGAAGTGGAGACGCTCGTCGACGCGGGCGACTACCGGCCGACTGTCCCAGTCGTCAGGCGACCCGTCCGCCCGCTGACTCGCTCGCTTCCGCTTGAGGAACTCCCGGAGGAGCGGTTTGAGGATCTACTCGCGGAATTGATGGCCGTGATGTACCCGCACGGTCACGTGAGCAGGTTCGGCGGGCGTGGCCACAAGCAGTACGGGATCGACCTCTTGATCACCGACGACAGCGCCAACTTGGCAACGGGACAGTGCAAGCGGCATCTTCAGTTTGGGCCGGCAGCGGTGCGAAATGCGATCGAGGCGGTGACTATCGCGGCCCCCGCGAACTACCTGTTCCTGTCGCGGCTCTGCGCGACCCCTGCTGCCCGCACGGAAGCCGGAAAGCATGCGGGCTGGGAGCTGTGGGACGGCGAGGACATCTCGCGGTACATCCGAGGAATCCAGCCTCTGGAGCGAGCCGTCAGGATCGTCGACACCTACTTCCCTGGACACCGCGAGCCGTTCCTCGGCGTCCCCTCGCCGGGTCCGTGGCTACTCCCCGAGGAGCACTTCGACAACGCTCGAAGCACGATCTTCAATCACGAATGGGCCCTCGCCGGCCGGCAGGAGGAATTCGACCGACTTCTGAATGCTGCGTTCCAGCCCGAGGCCTCCCTCGCATTCCTTGTCGGCGCGGGCGGGGTCGGCAAGACGCGGCTACTTAAGGCCCTCGCCGATGCCGCGCCAGCCGGTACCCAAGTCCGGATTCTCCCGGGCGACGGGCAGGTGACCGCGACCGACTTCGAGCTGCTCGCACATCAAGGCGAGTTGACTGTTGTCATCGACGACGCGCACGAGCTCACCCAGATCACGAACGTGGTCGCTGGCATCTGGCGTCGCAATCGTGACGCCAAGGTCGTGTTGGCCACTCGGCCCTACGGCTTGCGGATGCTCCTGGAGGGCTTAGCCCGGGGGGGCCTGCTTCCTGAACCACACACCGTAGTTGAGCTTGGGGACCTCGATATCGACGACGCAGCATCCTTGGCGCGAGATGCCTTGGGCGACGCTGCACCTGAGGCGTTCGTGCAGCGGCTCGCCGGGCTCACGACCGACTCGCCTCTGGCGACCGTTGTTGGCGGCGTGCTAATCAAGACGGGTCGACTGGATCCTGGCGCGTTGGAACAGGACGACAAAGTCCGCCTCCATATCATGCGGGGGTTTCGCGACGCACTCATGAAGGACCCGCTCGCAGACGACCTGCCGACACGCAGCTCGGTGATCGATGCGATCGCGGCTTTGCAGCCTTTTCGGACCAACGAAACGACTGCACGCGAATCGTTGAGCGCGATCGTTGGTAAGCCTTACGACGAACTGCATAAGCACTTGCGCAGCCTCGAGAACGCCGGGGTCCTGCGGCGTCGCGGCCAGTCACTCCGGATTGTTCCTGACCTGCTTGGCGACGTGATCTTGACTGATGCGGCATTCGACAACAGCAGCACTGTCAGCACCGGATACCTCGCCCGCATCGAACCGCTGGTCTCGGGCCACAGCGCCGAGAACGTGTTCGTGAATGTGAGTCGAGTCGACTGGCAGGTCCGCAACATGCGTCAAGACGCTCCAAACCTTGCCGACTCGCTCTGGACTGCGTTTCAACTCAGGATGGAGTCAGCCGACCTGATCGGCCGGCGGGAGCTGGCAGGGCTGCTGGCCAAGGTGGCGTACTTTCAGCCTGAGCGCGCGCTCCACATGACGCGTTGGCTGATCGAAAAACCGACGGATCACCTTGCCGACGAGCACAGCGCTTGGGAGCCGTACATAGCGAAAGACTATCGAACGGTGCTTCAGGCACTCCCGCCAGCGCTCAAGCTCGCGTCGCTGACCTTGACGACCCTTCCCGAAGCGCTAAGCCAGCTCTGGAGGCTGGCTCAGAAGGATGACCGACCGTTAAATCCGAACCCGGAGCATCCGCTTCGGGCACTCCGTGAGTTAGCGGAGTTCGGTCGAGCGAAGCCGGTTTGGTTCAACGAACTGATCATCGACGTCGTCTCCACTTGGTTTGTGGACGGCCAACTGCTCTCGCCGTTCGAGGTGCTTGAACCGATGCTCGCCACCGAAGGCGAAGACTTGCGGCTCCGGGGTCATACCATCGCCTTCCAGCCCTACTCTCTCGACTCGGCGAGCGTGATGAAGATCCGGCAGCGAGTCATCGATCTTGGCTTCGCGGAGCTCAAGTCGCCCGATCGCCGGCGGGCCGGCGCGGCGGCGAGGCTGCTCGGGTCGGCGTTGCGCTTTCCCACTGGCAGGTTCGGGCGTGAAGTGTCGAGCAGCGAGCGAGACTGGTGGACGCCCGGGTTCGTCGACACTATCGAGCGACTCGGTACTGCTGCTGCAACCCGGACAATGGATCCCGCTGTGCTGGTTGGCATTCGCGCGGCCGTGCACTGGCACGCAGGCTATGCGGATGGACCGACCAGGGCGGCGGCCCGGCAAACCGAAGCGTTGCTTACCGAAGGAGTCGAATCGTTGGTGGCGCTCGCGATTCACGACGGCTGGGGGCGTCTGCTTCGCGACCGTGGTGATGACTACAAAGTGATGGAGGCCAAGCGAATCGGGCTGATCGAGGAGGTAGTGGCCGGCTTGGCCCCGCAGACCGACCAGGAGGTCGTGGATCTGCTTGTCGCTCGGCTGCGAGCCGACCGTGAGGTGCATGGGTCGAGCGTGGGTAACCTGGGGCCGATTGTTGAGGCACTAATCAAGGCGCGCCCATCCGTAGCTCGCGTCGTGCTCGAACGCATCCGCGCGAACCCGTGGCCTACTGATCTTGACCCTATGCTGCACCTCGTACTCTCCGCTTCCGCAGCCCTCGACCCCAAGCAGGGTCTAGCAGACGCCAAGGAGCTGCTGGCGTTTGAGCCCGAACGACGACGCTCCGCCGCCCAGGCAATCGGCTGGAATCGCGGCTTGCGTGAACTCCACGACGGAGAGCTTGCACTGCTCCTTCAGCTTGCGTCTGACCATGACCCTCTCATCCGGCGCAATGCGGCTCGCGCAGCTCAAACGCTGGCGCAGAGGCAACCCCTCGAAGCGACACGGCTGCTCGCCGCCGTCCGGTTCGCAGACGACGAGAGCCTCGCTGACGACATCTTCTCAAGCTTCTACTCGGACTTCGGTGTCTCATGGGACAATTTCTCCGAGCCTGAGTTGGAGCTAATTCGGAGAGATCTCTTGTGTCTGCTAGACATCGGTGGATATTCGGTCACCGAGGCGCTGGCGACCCGATCCTCGACGAACCCAGAATGGGTCATTCGATTGCTGCAGGATCGGATTGAGCGTGCTGAGACACGGGATTCGCTACGCGGGTATGTCGCGATCCCATACTCACGGGAAAATCGCCTCCGAGTCTGCGAAACCCCCGACTTCGTCGCAAGTCTGAACGGAATCCTCGACTGGATCGCCGCGAACATCGACAGTTGGATGCGCCGAAAGGCCGGCGCCGATCTCTTTGCCGCCGTTGCGACAGAATACGACAGCCAGGTAGTCAACGTCTTAACCAAGGCGATTGAGGCCGGTTCCGAGGTGACCACGCGCGCCACAGCCGCTGTGCTTCACGAAGCGCCGCGGACATTCATCTGGGACCAGGTCGACTTCGTGTGCACCGCGCTTCACGCTGCCGACCGAATGGGCGAAGGCGTCCGACAGGACATGATGGACGCACTATGGGCGGCTACGATTTCAGGCGTTCGATCAGGCACGCCCGGTGAACCATTTCCCGAGTCCGTCGAACAACGGGATCGCTCGCGTCAAGTCGCTAAGCAGCTGCCAACAGGTTCCGTCGAGGAGCAGTTCTACAGCAGCATGGCCTTCTCGGCGGAAAGGGATATCGCTCGCGAAGCTCAACACGATGCGCCCTATGATGGACGCACTTGGTGACAGGGCGAGCGGGACGTGAGTAGCCATAGTTCAGGGCCGGATCGAGCTGGCCCTGTCGGTCGCTGCTGGTGCCCACGGGCGATCGCCCGCTCAGTCCGAGATCAGGTCGGCCGTCTCGGCAGCACGCGCGGCGACAGCCTCGTCCCCCCATCCGGACTCGTCGGCGATCTGCTGGCCGGGGTCGGTTCCGTCCGCCCGCGCTTCCGACTCAGACTCGTCCGAGTGCGTCGAGTACCGGGTCCACGCGGCGTCGGCTGTCGTGGAGCCCTCGTCTCCAGCAATGTGCCGGTCGCGCGACTCTTCGTCGGCGCGCTCCCCCGCGGTGGCCTGTGCTCGGGTGACCGCCGCCGTGATCTCGGCCCCCGTGGCCATGTCGTCGAGTCCATCGCCCGCCTCGGAATTGGCAACCGCGCTGACAGGCGATGCCGAAGGTGCTTCAATCTCTTGTGCCGCAACGGATTCGGCCGTGTCGTCCCTCTGGTCAGCAAGGTCGTACTCCGTGATTGCCCGGTGATGGTCGTCCGCCTGGCGGGCATCGTGCTCGGCGGCAAGCCATTCCTCGGCCGTCGTGCGATCGGGTTCGGTTCCAGGGATAAGGCCGCGGCGGGTCAGTTCGGCCAGTGCGGCGTCGCCGGTGGCCAGCGTTTCGGCATGGTGGGCGAGGTAGCGGCCGCGTTCCTCGGCGACCTCAGCGAGCTGGGCAGCGGCGCGACGATGCGCGGCGGCGTCCGCAGCCGAGCGGTCGGCGTCCTCGTGGCGACCGGTGGAACGAGCCAGGGCGGCCTCGCGCTCGGCAGCGTCCGCGGCTTGATGGCGGGCTCGCACGTCGACGTCGACGTAGGCGGGGGCGTGGGTGCGCACACGCTCGGCCGCGGCAGCACGGACGCGGAGTCGCCCGTCGGCGAGTTCCGCCTCGGGGCGACGGTCCTCGGGCATGCCCGCGGCGGTGTAGGCGTGGTGCCAGTCGGCGCGGCGTTCGGGCGTATGGACGCCGGGGCAGCGGCCGACCGCGGCCTCGGGGTGGTCCCAGCCGGTGGCTTCGCGGTAGGCGGCGACCTGCCCGGCGCGGGCAAGCCAGGCGCCCCGGGCATCTGCGCTGCCGTCGTCGTCCGGTACTGGCCCGAGGGCGGCGACGGCCCAGGCGGGCGCCTCGGCCGCGGCCTGCTCCCCTAGCTCGGCCGCGCGGTCGGCGTGCAACTGGTGGAGCTGGGAGAGATAGCGGGCGGTGTCGGCGTCGATCCCGGCTGGGACCGCATGATCGTCGTCGGCGTCCAGGTCGGGTGCAGGCAGCCCGTGCGTGCGGTTGATCCGGTCGGCGACGACCTGGGCGGAGTGGCGGGCGCCGTCCAGGGACCGGCCGTCGATCGCCTCGCGCAGCACCGTGGCCGGGTCGTGTCCGGCCAGTTCCAGGGCGCGCAGTTGGCGGGTGAGGTGTTCGGTGCCCTGGTCGCTGGCGAACCGAGCCCGCTGCCCCTCGGTGAGCACGCCTTCGGCAACCAGGGAGTCGAGGTCACGTTCCAGACGCAGGCGGCAGGCGAGGTGGGTGTGGTCCTCGATCAGGGTGGTCAGGGTGGCCGCGCTCGACCGAGTGGCCTCGTCGAGCCGGGCGAGGTCGACCGCGGACAGCTCGCCGGGATCGTCCTCGCCGGTGGTGATGGCGGCGAGTAGACCCCGCGCGGTCTGGGTGGGCTGGTGCGGGATGCCGGCGTCGGTGATCGCCCACGCGGTGTTCGAGGTGCGGCCGCGGGTGAGCCCAACATAGGCCGACGGCAGGGCCATCCCGGGGACCAGCACGAGATGGCCAGTATCGACGGTCGCGCCTTGAGTGGCATGGGCGGTACCGGCGTAGGCGAGGGCGGCGTCCGCGGCGAGGTAGTCGGAGGGCATCACTCGCACCTCGCCGCTGCGCGTCGAGGCAACGTCCAGGCCGCCGTCCTCGCGAACGCCGATGATGACATAGGTCTCACGGTTGGTCAGCCCGAGACCACGGTCGATCCGCCTGGCCTGCACCAAGTCACCGACCCCGGCGGTGCAGCCGTCCCGGCCGAGCACGACTCCACCCTCAGTCACGACCCCGGCCTCCACCAGATGCCTGCGGACGGCCGCCGACACCTCCCCAGCAAGGACGTTGGAGCCAGTGACCACGACACTGCTCCTGCCGGCGAGCCGGTCAGCCGCGGCCGCGCGAGCGACGGCCGTCACGGTGTCGGCCTGGGTGCCGCCGGCGATCAGCCGCCCGCGGCGGTCGTACTCGGTTACGGCGTCAAGGTGACCGTCGCGCAGCTGCAACGACGACCGGGCTTCCCAGTCCTGGGTGAAACGGCGGACCTCACCGAGGGTGTGGACCTCGGCGCCGTCGTCCACGATGGTGCGCATCATGCCGCCGGCGCCGACGGCGCCGAGCTGGCGCGGGTCGCCCATGAGCACCATCCGCGCCACGGCGTCCGCGATGTGGTCGTGCAGGCGGGTCAAGGTGGCGGTGTCGAGCATGCTGGCCTCATCGACGGCGAGCACGTCGCCCGCGGTCAGCCGATAGGTGTCGTCGCCGGGTAAGGGCCGGCCTTCGGCGAGGCGGCGCTGGGCGGCGAGGAACGCCGCGGTGTTGGCGGTGACGGCCAGGCCGTCGTCGCGCAGGACGTCGGCGGCGACCTGCGCAGTGGCGACGCCGATGACGCGGCCGCCGGTGAGGTCTCCCCAGGCATCGGCGAGGCGGCCGAGGGCGTAGGACTTACCGGTCCCGGCCGGACCGATCAGGACGGCGAGGGCGGCATCGCTGGACGCCAAAGCAGCCACGGCCTCGCGTTGCGCGGCGGTAAGAGCGCCCGCCTCCCCCGCGGCCTGGTCGTGGGCGTCGAGCCACGCGGTCACAGCGGCGGGGTCAGCATGGGTGCGGCCTCGGACACCTGCCGCGCGAAGCAGCGCGTGCTCGGCGGCGATCTGACCGCGGATGGCGTAGCGGACGGCGTCCGGGGCGATGGTGGCGGCGCGGCCGCTGGCGAGGCGATCCGCATCGGGGACGTCGCCGACCTCGAGCCCGGCGGTCTGGATCACCTCGTCCCGGGCGAGGGCGTAGTCGGTGAGGCCTTCGACCAGGGCTCGGCCCTCGCCGTCCGCGGTCAGCCCAAGGTGCGGTGGCAGGGCCAGGGCGATCTGGCGGGCGATTTCGGCCCGGCTGAAGGTGGACCGTCCGTCCGGGCCGTGGCAGGCAGCCACGGCCTGGTCGATGACGGCGTCCGGTGACCAGCGCTGCGGCTCGGGTGCGGTGAGCGCGGCTCCTCGCCCGGAGTCGGACTCCGCGACGCCGGCGACGGCCCTGGCATCGTCGGTCGGCTCGACAGAGGCCTGGGCCGCGAAGGGGTCGAACCGGTAGGCGATGTTGGCCAGGCCGCCGGCCACCTCGCCGCGCAGGACGGCGTCGGCGCGATCGAGCATCTCGGCCATGGTCTCCCCATCGTGGCTCTTGACGGGTCGGGTGAGCAGGGCGGCGCGTTGGCGCAGCCGGTCCCGCTCGTAGGAGGTGATGCTGCGCCCGTGAGCCTCTTCGAACGCGGCGATCATCTCGTCGGCGGCCTCGGTGGTGGTCCGGGTGCGGCTGGAGAGTAGGGCCATCTCGGTGGCGTCGATGCCGGCCACCTCGAAGTCGTGCCCGTCTTCACGGGTCACCCAGCCGACCCCGAGGTCGCGGGTGAGCCGCTCGCGCAGCTCCATGCTGGCGATCGCCGCGGCGGAGTGCTTGGCGGCGTATAGGGCCTTGCCGTCGATCGCGCGCCACTGCCCGTCCGGGCAGACCACCCGGTTCAGGACGGCGTTGTGAGTGTGCAGCTGCGGGTCGCGTTCGCGGCTGGTGTGCTGCGGGAAGCTGGCCACGACGACGGCAGCGGCGTCCACCCAGCGGCCCGGGCGGCCGGCCGCGTGCCGGCCGACGCGGGAGACGACCTGGTCCTCGACGTGGCCCAGCATCACCGAGTTGGCGTCGGCGATCGCGGCCTCGATGGTGTCGGCGGCGGCCTGCATCCGTTGGGCCGTATCCGTATCCCCGGCCGTATCCGCCTCGGTGGCTGCCCGCGAGTACGCCGCCCAGAGCACGGTTACCGACTTGGGGACCGAGTACGTGAGGTCGTAGAACATGACCGCCTTGGGCGCCTTCCGTTCGGCGTCGAGCTGCCAATCGCGTATCTGCTCCGGAGTCGGCTCGCGGCCGTACTCGGTGGTGTAGCTCTCGATCTGCGACTGCACGACCTGCTCCGGGGTGCGGAACTGCTTCGGGGCGCGGCCGAGCAGGCGGGCCTGGTCACGGGTGATCGGGTCGGCGAACGCGGGATCGGTCGGGTCGGCGAACCGGGCATAGACGGCATGCATGACCGCGTCGTCGACCTGGCCGGCGAGGCCGAGCTGTCGGGCTCCCCTGCCCTGCCAGGTGCCGGGTGGCTCGCCCTCCGCGACAGCGCCGGTGTAGTAGTCCTCCCGGCCGGCGCCGACCGAGTCGGTCAGGTAGGACGCCGAGTGGCCCGACGAGATCGACAGCATCAGCGCCCGCCCGCCGCGCCGGTGACTGCGGCGCTCAGGTCGAGCGGGATGTCGCAGAATCCGGCCGAATCGGTTGAACGGTGCGGTCTTTCACTCGCGCCGTCATGATCAATTTCTTTCCTTGTTGATCTTGAATTTCCTACTCGGTCGGTGATGCACGTGTGTGTATCACTCGTTCCTTTGCTCTCGATTCTGGTCTCGATTCGGTTCGGCTCTTCTTCGTGACTGGCTTCGGCGTTCTGGCTCTGGGCTTCTTCGGTGTCCTCGTTCTGGCTGTTCGCGGTGGTTCCTGTGGTGCTCGCTGGCTGTTCTTGGTGATCTTCCTGGTCGTGATCGCGCTGGTCGTGATCGCGCTGGTCGTGTTCCTGCTGTGCCTGTTCTGTTCTGGATCGGGTGGTGGTCGTGCCGGTGGTCGCCTCGGTGCGGTGATCGAGGATGGTGCGGTGCAGTCGGGTGGCTCGGCCCTGTCCGATGCCGTGCTCGCGCATGAGGGCGCGGATGGACGGTGACTCATCGCCGATGGCGGCGAGGATCTGCTCGTCGCTCGGCGTGCTGGTGCGCGACCTGGGGCTGGACAGCACGGGGTCCGGTGCGAGCGCGACTCGGGCGGCATCAGCAGGTACGCCCGGTGCCTCGACCGCAAAGCGGGACGGTGCCTGAGGGACAGATACGGGTGCGCGCCAGGCCGGCGCAGATACAGCGAGGCGTGGTCCGGCCGCATCCGTACCCACATCAGAATCAGCCGCGGATCGGTCGCTCGGCGAAGCGATCAGGACGTGGACGCGCCAGGCGACGATGACCAGGACGGTCATGATCGCGGTGGCCAGGGGCGCGGTCCAGGTGGGTGGTAGGGGGTGGCCGCCGCGGCCGACCTGGGCGAGGTGGGCGCCCATCGCGGCGGTCAGGGCACCGGCCATGACGGTGATCGCGGCGGGGACGTCGCGTCGGGTGTGCAGGGCGGCCAGGACGTAGGAGTCGATCGCGGCGGGCAGCGCCCAGGCGATCTGCGGGCGCAGGCCCAGCACGGTGCGGGCCAGTTCGTACTCGGCGCTGGCGGTGATGGTCAGCACCGCGACCAAGGTCAGGGCGGGCAGGGCCCGCAACACCCCGTGCAGCACACCCCCACCCGCGCCGGACGCCGACATCGGGGGCTGGGTGGTCTCAGCAGTCATGACCAGCCCCCGCGGATGCTCACGGGCGGCGACGCCGGCGCCTTGGTGATCGCCCGCAGTGGCGTCGTGATCGGGCGGGCACGGGCCGGGTGGGTCCGCGGTGCCGGCCCCTGCCGGTGCGTAGCGGTCAGGGCCTCGACATCGGCCACGGTCAGGAGGCGGGGCTCGCGGGCCGGAGCCGGTGTCGGTGCCGGTGCCGGTGCCGGTGCCGGTGCCGGTGCCGGTGCCGGTGTGAGTGTCGGTGGGGCGGGTGGCAGGTCGGTGGCGGTGGCGTGGACACGCCACGCCGTCTCGACGCGGGCCGCGGGAGGACTCGCGGGGTGGATGCCGGGGCCGTGCACGGCGCTGTTCAGGCGGCGAGCCGTGGCGGCGAGCAGCCACAGGGTGGCCCCGGTCACGGCGGCGGCACCGAGCGCGGCGCACAGCAGGGTCGGCCAGCTCGCGTGGGCGAGCAGCACCGCGGCCGGGAAGACCGCGAGCAGCGGCCACAGGCCGCCACCGCCCGCAGCGGGCCCGCCGGTGGGGCGTGGGCAGCACGGTGGGGTGCACATCAGACCTCACCGCCCTGAGTGCGGTCGCGTGGGGTCGCCGGCGGCGGCTCCTCTTCGGGCCACGAGTACAGACCGGGCAGCCGGACACCGTGGGCGGTCCCGGTCCCGGTGTCGGGGTCGGTGACGAGGTCGGTGTGTTCGTGGCTGCCAGCGGCGTGCGCGATGGCGGCCAGGACCAGCCGGACGTGGTCGCGGTCCATCCCGGGCAGCGCGTCCTCCAGGTCGACCCGCCGGCCGCCGGCGAGGGACGCGACGACGGCAAGAAGGGGGCGTTCCCCACGGGACAGGGCGCCGGTGGTGGCGGGGGTGAACTGGTCGGCGTCCAGCCAGTAGCGGACCGCGTCCTCCTCGTCGGTATCGTCGGCGTAGCCGATCCACGGCAAGCCCGATCGGGCGAACCAGCCGTCGAAGGCGCGGATCAGGAGTTCGGTGGCGGCCTCCAGCGGGTACAGGCCGCGCGCCCACCGGCGCAGCCCCTCCGGGTCCTCAGGGGTCGCGGTCGGGGTGGTCGGGTCGATGCTAGCCATCACGGTAGGCCTCCTGTCAGTCGGATCACATCGGTCAGATCGGGTTGGTACAGAACGGGTCTCGCAGCTCGGGGTCTTCGCGTGTCGGTCCGCGGGTGGTGCCCAAGGGGTGGGTTGACACGGACGTGTCAGCGGTGGTGGTAGCCGCGGCGGCTCCGGGGCTCGCACCGCGCCCACCGGGCTCACCAGCCCAGGTCCTGCTCGTGACCGGCCTCATCGGCCGTGACGACGACCGCGCACTCCGGGGTGATCTCCTGGCCGGAAGAGACCCGCCAGGGCCGTTGGGGGCGCCGCCCCCGCAGATACCCCGGCTGGGGATACCACCGGGCCTGTACCCGGCCCGCGTCGACGTCCCCGGTGTCGAGGTCGCCCGCGTCGACGTCCCCGATGTCGAGGTCCCCGGTGTCGAGGTCGCCGTCACCGATGCCGGCTGGGCTGTCCGTGCTTGCGTGGTCGCGGGCATCAGCGGTCACCGACCGGCCTCCGAGTCGTCGAGGCCGACAGCCAGCCACGCGGCCCGGGTGATCACACACGGCCACGGTTCGGCGTGGGCGCACAGGTCCCAGCCACTCTCGAAGTCGGGGGCGGGGCAGGGCTGCAGCAGCTTCGCCAACCGCACCAGCCGGTCTACGGCCAGGCCGCCCGGGCCGCTGGTGTCGAGCCGACGCTGGAAGGCCTGTTCGATGTCGTGGGGGCCGGGACCTGCGCCGAGGACGCGCTGGGCCCGATCGGCCAGGAACCGGGCATCGACCACCGCGATCCCGGTGATTTGCGGGCCCGGGTCGGGGTCGACCAGCCACGCCAACAGAGATTGCGTCCGAACGGCTTCGGTGATGTTCATCGGTGACGCCCCGGTCAGAACGGGGTGCCCGCCGCGGCCGCCGGCGCCGTGTCGCCGCTGCGCATGTCGGCGCGGTCGACGCCAGAGCGACGGTCGACGGGACGAGCGGTGCGGGCGGGGTGGAATCGCAGGGAGAGACCGATCTCGTCGATGATCACGTCGAGTCGGCGTTGCTCGACTCCTGCCCGCTCGCCCTCGGTCGGCGTCCAGACGCTGGCCCTCATGCGGCCGTCGACGAGCACGCGGTCGCCCTTGCGTACGGACTCCACGAGGTTCTCCGCGGCCGGACCCCAGGCCTGACAGGTCCAGAAGGAGGGCGTGTCCTCGATCCACTGACCGTTCTGGTCGCGGTGGCGGGGGTTGACGGCGATGACCAGGTGGACGACGGCCTTGCCGGACGGGGTGAAACGCAGGTCGGGGTCGGCGGTGAGGTTGCCGGCGAGGCGGATGCTGGGCTCGTTCATGGCTGCTCTCCTTCGAGGGATCTGATGGCTGTCGGGATAACCGGTGGCAGGTCGGCGGGCCTGGGGCGGGTGGTCGTGGGGGGCGGTCCGGATGGCACCGCACTTGGGGGCCGGTCAGGGGTCGTCGAGGCTCGGCGGTCCAGGGCGACCTCGTCGCCGCGCAGCGGGCCCGCAGGGACCCTTGACGGCTGAGGGGCGACCCCGTAGCCCCACCCGCCACGCGGATCGAAGGGAGCCCTCGCCGGGGTCGGTCATCGCCGGCCCTCACGGCCGTACCGGTCGTGGTCTCGTTCCCGGACGAGTCCCGGGGCTGCGTCCAGGTCGTGCCGGTCCCCGCTGGCCCACCAGACGGCGAGGTCGTCGAGGTAGTCGCGGTCGAAGAGGTAGTGGTGGCCGGCGGGGTTGACGTGGCATCCGCCGCCGCGTTCGCAGCCGGAAAGGCTCCGGGTGACCCGGACGGCGACAGCCGGACGCCAGCGGTCATGCCACGCGGCGAGGGCGTCCGGCGCCGGGCCGGAGTTCACGGCCTTCAGCCAGAGGTGCTGGCTGACCAGGAGTTCGGCGACGATGGGGGGGTGCCAGGGCCAGCAGTCGGTGAGCCGCGAGCTGGGGTACAGCGCCCACACTCGGGGCACCCACACGGTCAGGCCGTTCAGCCAGGCGACGGCCTGGGCCGGGTCGGTGACGGTGAGCCATTCCGGCGCCGGAAGCGCATCCTCGTCGCCGTCCGGGTCGCCGCCGGACGGCGGCGCGGCCGCGTCGATGTCGTGGCCCGCGGCCACGAGGTCGCTGAGCCGGGTCAGTGCTCGACCGTGGGACTCGACGATTCCGCGCAGTCGGGCGAGGTCGGCTAGATCGTGGGCGAGGCTGTCGACCCGCTGCGCGAGGCGGGCAAGCGCTGTGTCCACGTCCAACGGGAGATGGCGGCGCATCAGTCGGCGTCCCGTCCCTCGTCCGGGGCGGCGCCGTCTGGGGGATCGAGCGGCACCAACGCCAACCGAGGCGGCCGCACCCGCACCGTGACCGGCGCGGCGGTGGGCCGGAGCCGCCGGGCCCGCCGCGCGTTCGGCAGGCGCGATGCGCGACCGATTACCGGCCGCAGCGAGTTCGCCAGGACCAGGGCCGTGCCCACCGGGAGTTCGCGGACCTCCGCCGCGGTCATCACCGGCAGGGGCCGGTTGTCGTCCGGGTCGAGCGCCATCAGGCGGCTGCCGCACAGGGCCGAGACGTCGGCGACGTCGCCGGCGTCCTTGAGGCCCCCGAAGATCAGCACGGAGGCGGCGTTGCCCATGATGGCGGCGGCGCGGTCGCGGCCCCAGACGTCGCGCAGCTGCGCCGGGGACTGCGCGGCGATGTGCAGGGTCAGGCCTCGCCCGCCCATGTCGGCCGTCCAGTCGTGCAGCGGGATCGGGCCGCAGGTCAGCGGGGCCTCGTCCAGGACGGCGGTCATCGGCGGGTCGAGCCGGCCGCTGGGTGCGGCGGCGGCGTGCATGCGCACCTGGTGGGCGACCTCGGCGGTGAGCGCGCCGATCAGGGTGCGTGCGCCGCCGTCCCGCCCGATCAGGTACAGCGAGTCGCGGGCTCGCACGACGAACGTCGACAGGTCGAGCAGGTCCGGGTCGTCGGGGGCGGCGTCGCCGGCGTCCGCGGCGGTGGCGTCGTTCAGCCAGCGCAGCCCGGGCAGCATGGTGGTGGTGATCGAGGTGAGGGTCCGCTCGTTGGTGCCGTAGATCGAGCGGACGTCGGCCTCCAACGCGCGCCGGTTCGGGGATCCGGCCAGGGCGGTGACGATCTGCTGCTCGGCGACCCGGTCGGCCGGGGAGATCCAGTCCAGGACGTCGCGCAGCCGGCGACCCTCCAGCGCGGCGGCGTGCAGGAGGACAGCGAGCAGGCCGCGGGCCTGGGCGTCCCACCGTTCTCCTTCGGCGCTGTGGCCTTCGGGGATGAGGTCGCCGGCCCGGCGCAAGGCGGTCGCGTATTCCTCGCACCCGGCGACGGTGGACCAGCGGACGGTGGACTTCAGGTCGCCCAAGCCGGTCGGGTTGAAGACCTCGACGCGGCCGCGGAGTTGCCGGGCGGGTCCGGTGTCGACGAGCAGGTCGGTCCGGGAGGTGGTGACCAGCAGCGCTCCCGGTGCGTCCACGGCGTGCGGGCCGAGGGAGGAGGTCTTGCCCATCCGCGGGCCGCCGAAGCGCAGGGTGACGTTCTCGCAGGTGGAGTAGACGACGTTGCCGATCGGGAACCACGACGTCCTGATCAGCGGGACGGCGAACTCCTGGAGCGGGATTCGCCATCGCTGCACGGGGTTTCGGGTGGCCAGCGACGGGCGCAGGACGGCGGCCCGACGGCGGACGGCGAAGGCTCCGGCGTACTGGCCGATGTCGAGCCAGGTGGCCACTCCTCCGGCCCGCTGGGAGGCGTCGTCGCGGCGGCCGACCCAGTGCCCGGTGCCGGCGGAAGGGGCCATCCACCGGGTCCACCAGATCGGCACGGTCGCCACGTTGAGCAGCAGCACGGCGATGAGGGCGAGCAGCGGCAGACCGTCCAGGACGTCGAAGCGCACGGCGAGCCATCCGCTGACGAGGAGCAGGGTCGTCGCGGCGAGGACGGTGGCCGGGTAGTGGCGCGAGGCGCGCAGGAGGGCGAACGTCATGACCGCACCCCCGTCCCGATGGGCAGGACGTCGGCGCAGGTGCCGCACAACGCGAACGGTGCGCCGGCCCGCGACTGGGACCACAGCAGGGTGGCCTTGCGGTGACGGCAAGACTCGCAGACCGTCCCCAGCGGCGGACGGTCGGCGGCGGTCGAGGGGGTGGCGGATCGGGCGCTGCGGGGCATGTCGATTCCTTCCCGGATCAGGGCGTGCGAAGGCGTGCCGGGTGGAGCCATGCGGCTCGTCGGCGGGTGGCTCGGGATGGAGCGGGTGGGAGCGAGGGCTCAGGGGCTCGTCCCGCTCCCACCCGACGGTTAGGTCAGGTGCAGCGCAGCGGCGAGGGTCATCACCAGGTCTTTCGCGAGGGCAGCGGCACCGAGGGAGGCGACCGCGAGGACGTAGGTGATCGGTTGCACC
>Ga0209798_10001232_pt1 | contig 15534 bp, 12 predicted proteins | sample DOMMetBare3Fresh_FD_187475 | JGI IMG/M metagenome (GOLD analysis project Ga0209798, IMG submission 187475) | Wetland sediment microbial communities from St. Louis River estuary, USA, under dissolved organic matter induced mercury methylation -... | ecosystem: Environmental > Aquatic >...
GCCCTTTTCATGTTCTCTGTCTTTTTTTCTCCGAATCCTTTTAAACCGGCAAGTTTTTCTTCCCACACATTCTGATCACGCGAAATTTCCCGCCAATCTGCGCCAATCTTTTCGCGAAACAGATTTTGAAACAACGGAGCGATCCAGGTTGAAGGATGAACGCCATTCGTGACGTAAGTTATCGGAATCTGATCGGTATTGGGTAAAGTGGGAAACATCGATTTCCAGAGTTTTCGCGAAACATCACCATGTATCTCGCTTACACCATTCGCCGATCGAGACATTCTCAGCGCAAGCGGTGTCATTCCAAACCACTCGAGACCGTCTTCTACGTCGCTTCGTCCAAGCGCAAACAATTCGTCGTGAGTCAGGCGAAGCGCACTCACAAATTCTTTGTCGAAACAGGCATCAATCAACTCGGGTGAAAAAGAATCATTTCCCGCCGACACCGGTGTGTGTGTCGTGAAGACGCATTGCTGTCTCACATGACTAATCGCGTTTTCAAATGTTGCAGTTTTATTTGCTTCAAGAAATTCGCGGGCGAGTTCGAGGGAAAGAAATGCAGAATGCCCCTCATTCAAATGAAAAACCGACGGTGAAATCTTAAGTTTACGCAGAAGTCGTACGCCGCCGATGCCAAGAATTTTTTCTTGAACGATTCTGGTTTCCGTGTCACCTCCATAAAGGTGTCCGGTAACAAGCCGGTCAACTTCTTGGTTGTGTTCAACATTCGTGTCTAACAGGTACAACGAAATTCGTCCTATTCTCGCAAGCCAAGCCTGAGCGAAGACCTCGCGCCCACGCATATGAATCGAAACCTCGACTCGGTTTCCCTCATCGTCAAGCACCGGGCTTAAGGCTTGATGCCGATCAAAAATATCGTCGTAACTTTCTTTTTGCCAGCCATCATGCGAAATGTGCTGGCGGAAATATCCGTAGCGGTAAAGTAATCCGATCCCAATAAGCGGAATATTCAAATCACTGGCAGATTTCAAATGATCACCTGCGAGAATTCCTAATCCGCCGGAATAAATTGCGAGGCTATGGTGGATTCCAAATTCCGCGCAAAAGTATGCTACTGGATTATCGAGAGTGATATCGCCGTGTGCCGATGGCGGCTCGGCAAGATAGCGAATTTGTTTTTGATAGAAACGATCTAACCGTACGAGAAACTCCGAGTCGCCGGCAGCCTGCCAAAGACGAAGATCCCGCACCTTTGCCAAGAAACTCCTGGGATTTTGTTCAACGCGATCCCATAGGGTCGAGTCGAGGTCACGGAACAAGGCTGCGCCTTCAGGTTGCCATGACCAAAAATAATTCGAGGAGATTTTCTCAAGTTTGCGAAGCTCGCTTGGGAATTCGCGTCGGAAGGAAAAGTCCGGGCGAATCGATTTTTCTGCTTGCGAAATTGCCTTCATTAATTAATCGGAATTCAACCGTTTGCCCAATAAAGTTTTAGAATTTTTTTTGTATAATGATTAGATCTAAAGAGTCATCCGCCGCCTGGAAGCTCCAAACTCTCTTTTTCTATCGCCATATCTTGCGAAAGAATACACCTTATTGCAAGTAACGACTGCTCACCGCTTCACTCTTTGAAAAGAGGAAACGCGCGAGAGAAAATTTAAGCAATTTAATTACGATGAATGCTATTTTGGACAAAAAAAACCGTTGGATTGAAATACAACGATCAGTTGATGCGGTAGTTCGGAGAGATTCCCCGTAACAGAAAGTAGTCATGCAAGCGGTTCGACACGAACGTCGTCAAACATGGCTTGTCGTCTCACACTGTCAGCCAATTTTTTCGCTTTGTCTTCAGTAAGGTGGCGCCCGGAATGATCACAAGAGATTCTGAAGACTTCTTCTTCGATCATTGCGATAGCGAGATCACCGAGACTAATTCCGTTTACAACTTCGATGTCGTCAAAATTGTGTATCCGAAATTTTCCGGTCTGCTCGACCCATTCTTCGATAAACGGGTCACGCAGTGCATGTTCTGCCTCGGACTCATCGAAGTAATTTCCTTCGACGACTACACAGTACTCTTTACTTACTTCCATTTCCGTTGCGGATGCTTTTGATTTGATTAAATATGAAAGGTCTCATTTAACTTTTGCGCCGGGAGGACGCTAATAAAATCTAGCATAATTCCTAATATTTTCGAAGATTTTTTACACACGCGTTCAATAAATGCCTGAAATCTTTGTCCTGATGCACCTTTGTTTTTGGCGGACGGCGAAATTTCGTCCGGCTAAAACCTGTCCAAATTAGTTCGTGTTTCGAATATCCGAACAGAATTCGTGTATATTCTTACGCGAATCCGGTTTATTTCCAAACTAAAACTTAAGGAATTTGATGTAATGATTATTCCCGTAAAATGGAGCGATGAAGGCGTGCTGATGCTGGATCAGCGACTCCTCCCCACCGAAGAAAAATGGCTCACGCTCAGAACTTACGATGACGTTGCCGATGGAATTCGCGACATGGTCGTGCGGGGCGCGCCGGCGATCGGTGTCTCAGCCGCATATGGAATCGCGCTCGGTATAAAACAATTCGTTGGGACAAATGTCGATGATCTTTCCGAGGATCTTGACTATATTTGCGAGGTCTTGGGACGAACTCGACCCACCGCAGTGAATCTCTTTTGGGCAATTGCACGAATGAAGGAAACTTTCGCCCGTGCGAAGGACTCGGGAAAAACAATTTCCGAGATTAAGGAGATAATGATTGCCGACTCGAAGGCAATTCACGATGAAGATATCGCGGCGCAAGCGCTGATAGCAAAATTCGGAGGCGAGTTGATTGCCGATAATTCAACGGTTCTCACGCACTGCAATGCCGGCGCGCTGGCTACCGGAGGCGTTTGGGGAACCGCACTCGGCGTTATCCGCGGCGCGATAGCGCAGGGCAAGAAGATTTCCGTGATTGCCGATGAGACTCGTCCTTACCTTCAAGGCGCGCGACTTACTGCGTGGGAGCTTTTGCAAGATAACATTCCGGTTACGCTCATCACGGACAACATGTCCGGTCATATGATGAAACAGGGAAAAGTTCACGCCGTTGTCGTTGGCGCTGATCGAATCGCGGCGAATGGCGACGCGGCGAATAAGATCGGAACATACATGGTCGCGGTTTTGGCAAAACGACACTCAATCCCGTTTTATGTGGCGGCACCGCTTTCTACGATTGATATGAATTGTCCGACCGGAGAACAAATTCCCATCGAAGAAAGAAACATTCGCGAGATCACGCACATGAAGGAAATCCAGCTCGCGCCCGATGGAATCTCCGTAGAAAATCCCGCGTTTGACGTCACGCCGAATGATCTGATCGCAGGGATCATCACGGAAAAAGGAGTCGCACGCTCGCCCTTTTCCGAGAGTTTAAAAAAGATGTTTGAGTGATCGATTGTTTCGAAAGGAACTTAACCAGAGTCACTTCGCAAAACGACTTTTCCGCCACCAGTCAATCGTCTTCGATAAGCCATCTTCCAAGCCGATGATTTTTTTGTATCCGAGGTTTTCTACGGCGCGGGAATTGTCGGCGAGACTATGTAAAATATCGCCCTTTCGCGGCGCTTCATATTTTACTTTTACGTTTTGTCGTTCCAGCAACCCTTGTAGGACTTTGAAAAGTTCATTCAAAGAAATCGCTTCGCCGTTTGCGACGTTCATTACGTCGCCAATTCCCTTGTTCGTTTGAGCCGCCTTGATATTTGCGTCGACGACATTTGCGACGTAAGTGAAATCGCGCGTCTGTTCTCCGTCGCCATAAATAATAGGACTTTCACCCTTTGCCAGGGCGTCAACGAAACGCGAAATCACACCGGAATATTGCGAGGAAGGATTTTGCCGAGGTCCGAATACGTTGAAATAACGAAGCGCGAGAGTCTCCAGCCCATAGGTTCGATAGAAGACGCTTGCGTAGTACTCGCCGACAAGTTTCGCGACTGCATAAGGCGACAACGGATCGGGGCGCATAGCCTCGTGTTTCGGAGAAACCGGTTGGTCACCATATGCTGAACTCGACGCCGCGTAAATCACGCGTTTCACACCTTTCTCTTTCGCTGTCATTAAGACATTCAGAGTTCCGTTAACACAAGCCTGATGTGTTTCACGCGGATCAGCAACTGAACGGGGAACACTTGGCAGAGCTGCCTGATGGAAAATTATTTCAACTCCTTCTACTGCCTTCGCGATGATGGCGGCGTCATTGATGTCACCTTCAACAAAATCAAAATCGCCATTGATCTCCTCCAGATTTTCACGAAACCCCGTAATGAGATTATCGATGATCCTGACCTTTGCTCCTTGTCGAATAAGTTCATCGGCTAAATTTGAGCCAATAAAACCGGCGCCTCCGGTTACTAGACATTTAGTTGTTAGCGACATGATTTTCTAAGGATGAAAGATAAAGGATGAAAACGAATGATTGTTGTCTTCATCCTTCATCCTTGATTATTATCGTCCGACTCCAACGTAATCAAAGCCCAGTTCGCGCATATCTTCCGGCTCATAGATGTTTCGAAGATCGGCAATCTTAGGCGAGTTCAGAAGACCTTTCACTCGCTGCATATCGAGCGCTCGAAACTGATTCCATTCGGTTATGATCACGAGTGCATCTGAGCCGGTGATTGCCTCGTATTCGTCGCGGGCGTATTCGATGTCCGGTAATGAATGCTTCGCCTCGTTCATTGCAACAGGATCAAATGCGCGCACTTTCGCGCCGCGTTTTTGCATTTCGCGAATTATATCGATCGCAGGAGATTCACGCATATCGTCTGTCTCCGGTTTGAACGAAAGTCCGAGTACGCAAATTTGCTTTCCTTTCAAATTCCCGACGAGCTTCTCAATCTTCGGAATCATCGCGAGACGCTGGTGATCATTCGATTTAATTACGGCATCAACAACGGAAGTTTCAATACCATATTGATCTCCAACTTTCGTGAATGCGCGCGTATCTTTCGGGAAGCACGAGCCGCCATAGCCTGGACCCGGATGAAGAAATTTGCGTCCAATTCGATTATCCATTCCCATTCCCTTTGCCACGTCGTGGACATCGCATCCAATTGCATCACACAGATTCGCGATCTCGTTAATAAACGTAATCTTAGTTGCAAGGAAGGCATTAGCCGCATATTTGATTAATTCAGCCGCTTCCAGAGAGGTGATCACAATCGGAGTCTCGATCAAAAACAACGGACGATAAAGCTCCCTCATCACCTCGATCGCCTTGTTCTCGTTACTTCCTATGACCACGCGGTCGGGACGCATGAAATCGTCGATTGCCGCACCTTCGCGGAGAAACTCCGGATTCGACGCAACTCCAAAGTCCGTTTTAGTTTTCAAATGTTGGGACACAAATTCGCGAAGCCATTTTCCCGTTCCAACCGGTACCGTCGATTTCGTAACCAACACCTTATAACCATTCATCGCCTCGGCAACATTTTTCGCGGCGCCCTGATAAAAACTCATATCGGGCGAACCATCCTCCATGGGCGGAGTTCCCACCGCAAGGAAAATTACCAACGAATTCTCGACAGCGCTTTTAAGATCAGTAGTGAAATGAAGTCGTCCCGCTTTGGTGTTTTTCTCCACGAGTTGTTCAAGACCGGGCTCGTAAATCGGAATATCGCCTTTGTTCAGGCGATTAATCTTCGATTCATCTACATCCACGCACGTAACATTCACGCCGTACTCTGCAAAACATGCACCACTAACAAGTCCAACATAGCCAGTGCCAATTAAAGCGATATTCATGACAAAAAAACATCCTCTGTAGTCAAATGATAAAATGACAAAACAATGCGGGTCACGTTTCACTGAAACATGACCCGCACGATATGTGAACATGACGGCTTCGAAGAATCAAACGCCGAACATATTGCTATGGGTTTTTAACGAACAGGACTAACAACAGTTGTTCCGCCACCCGGAGTAATCGTTCCACCGCCACCGCCAAGGATGATCGCGGTTCCGACTCCGCCAGCAAGCGCGATCAGAATCGCAGCAAGCGCGCCCGCTCCTAGACCCGCTACCGGAAAGGAGCCGGTGTTACCCGGACGATAACAAGGTTTGCAACCTGTTTGAGAAAGATTTCCCGAAATTGCATCAGTACCCGCAGCAACCTGTTTATCGTTTGTTCCGCTGCGCATCGTTACCAATCCCGCTAAAGTGTCGGCGTGAGTATGCGAACATTCAACTTCAACAATGAAATTATTCGCCTGACCAGCATCACCGATAACCGCGGCATCTTTGGTAGTAATCGTGGTCGCAACACCTGCCGCACTCGAGACATTCACCTTACCTGCCGAAAGAATTCCGGTAATTCCCATTTCGGAAAACTTAAGAGTCAAATTCGAATTTTCGAAAAGCTCGATTTTGCCCAAAGCCCCAATATTAACGATCGCTGTAGAACCAGCAGCGGTGACGATGGTGCTTCCCGAGGTCACGCTTGAATTTGAAACGGCCGATTGCCCGTTTACAGAAGCTTGTCCCGTTACGGTAATAATTCCGACCATCTCTTTAGGTGAGGCAAGAGCGATCATGGAATATGTTGACCACACGCAAACTGCGATCGCCAATGTAAGAAAGTTTTTTGTAATTTTCATTCGATTCATTGAATAAGTTCCTCCGAAAAAAATTGCTTAACGAGTCGGGCTAACGACCGTAGTTCCTCCGCCCAGCGCAACTCGGTTGTCATCGCTGTTTGATGCGATAATGATTCCACCTACCGCGCCACCGATCAGGATAGCCGCCAACCACCACGCGCCACCGCCATCCGAGCCATCACCCGCATCATCATCATCATCTTTAGCTGCAGATGCGGTCTCTCCCGCATTCAACAATGACATTCCTGCAGGCGTATTAAACGAAACGCTGTTTTCCGGGGCGTTCAATACGCTTATCTTACCCGTGAGGAGATCGCCTGAAATTCCATTGGCACTTAGGGAGATAACCGCGGTGCTTTTCGGTGCCAACTCAATTATTCCCAGTTTTCCAAAATTCAATGTCGCCGTCGATCCGGCAGAAGTCGAAACCGTGCTGCCCGATAAGATCGTGCGGCCAGACTGCGCTGCTTCGCCGTTTATCATAACAACCGGCGCTTCGCCATCAATTGACTTTCCCGAGACTGAAACTTCACCAACGAGTTTTTCGCTGAGTGCGAACGACATCATTGGAAATGACATCAATACAGCGAAGGAAACCAAAACTGAAACTGCTTTCGAAATTCGAGTTGTCATCTTAAGTTATCTCCTCCCAAAAATCCTTCAATCTATTAATTCGCAACGAATAAGACCTTTTAACTTTTACACAATGCGTGATTCGTTGTCAATTCACACATTTCTCTTTAGCTAACTTAACTGGCTTTCAGTAAATAACTTTAGGACAAGATATTACACACGATTGTACCCGAATGACAAGCGACCGAATTAAAAGAAAAGTTTATATTCCTCGACGCAGGGCATTTACGGAATCTATTGAATCAATGATAATGAAAAAAAGACTTACGCGGTTGTCGGAACGGTGACCCAATTTGTGAACTTCGCGAATATTCAAACTAAATGGAGAATTTATGTATAAACGAATCACTTTGAGCTTAGCAGTGTTTTTTTCGATTTTGTCGGTAATGACTTCGTGCACTCAGCCACCGGCGAACACTTCATCCTCAACTTCGTCGACGCAAAAGAAAATAAAAATCGGATTTGCAATGTCGACTCTCAAAGAAGAGCGCTGGGTGAGAGACAAAGATGCATTTGAAAAACGATGTAAGGAACTTGATGTTGACTGTATTGTGAAGGTCGCGAATAACTCATCGAGCCAGCAAGCAAACGACGTCGAGAATTTTTTGACCCAAAACGTTGATGTCCTTGTAATCGTTCCAAATGATGCAACGCAAGCGGTATCGATGGTTGAAAAAGCGAAAGCTCAAGGCGTTTCGGTTATCAGTTATGATCGCTTGATCAACTCTGAAAAAATTGACGTTTACATTTCACACCAGGTACCGGTAATCGGTCGGAAGATTGCGGAATATGCTTTGGCGAAAGTTCCAAAAGGAAACTATGTGATGGTTTATGGCGATGGAGGTGATAACAACGCCGTCATATTGAAACGCGAAATGCTTTCGGTTCTTGATCCCGCTATCAAAAAAGGCGACATCAAAATCGTTGCCGATCAAGCCGCTACCGGATGGAAGCCTGAAGAAGCACAGAAAATTGTGGAGAATGCGCTTACGAAAGCAGACGACAAGATTGATGTGATTGTCGCCTCGAATGACGGAACAGCCGGCGGCGCAATTGCTGCCCTCGAACCAAAGGGGTTGGTGGGAAAAATTTTGGTCACGGGACAGGACGCGCAAAAAGATGCGCTTCAGCGAATCGCCGAAGGTAAGCAGACGATGACGATCTATAAGCCGATCATTCCGCTTGCTAACGCCGCGGTTGACGCCGCGATTAAGCTCGCAAAAAAAGAAAAACTAAGCGAAGCGAGTCCTTTCATGAACGACAATATAAAAAAGGAAATTATGGCGATTTTGCTTGAGGTTCAAGTCGTTGACCAAGAAAATTTGATGACCACTGTAATTAAGGATGGATATGCATCCTTCGACGAGGTCTACAAGAACGTTCCAGTCGACAAGCGTCCGAAACAATAATCAGCTACGGTAAAATTAAAGTACCGAGTTCGTAGAAAATAGCCGATGGAAATCGTCATTGCAGCGGATCTTGGCGGAACAAATCTCCGCGTAGCCGCGGTTTCTCGTGAAGGGAAAATTCTCAGCCGTTCGAAAGCGGCAACTCCTCAGTCCGATCGCGCCGAAGTGATCGTTCGCGAGATCGTTGAGGCGGTAAAGGTGTGCGAGGAATCAGTTCAAAATGAAGGGGAAGTGCGTGCAATCGCCGTGGCGGTACCGGGAATTGTTTCGGTTGAGCGTGGACTGATTATCAAGGCGCCAAATCTTCCAGCGCTTGATCGTTTTCGAATTACTGCGGCGTTAAAAGGCGAACTTGGAATTGACGTTGTGTTGGAAAACGATGCGAACGCGGCTGCGATCGGGGAACACGCATTTGGCGCGGCGCGGGAATACTCGTCAACAATTATGATCACGCTCGGGACGGGAATCGGCGGCGGTATCATAATCGATCGAAAAATTCTGCGAGGAATTGACGGAACGGCGGGAGAAATAGGACACATTTGTGTTGAACCCCACGGTGTTCCTTGCGGTTGCGGAAGTCGCGGATGTATCGAGCAATATGCGTCGGCAACCGCCATCGTTCGACTTGCGGGTGAACTTGAGGTCCAGTATCCGACATCGTCTCTTAACGGACGGCAAAAAATATCGTCGCGAGAAGTTTTTGAAGCTGGCGTTCAAGGTGACGATTTGGCGCTGGAAGTTTTTCGTCAAGCGGGGTTTTATCTCGGTATCGCGATCGCCGATTTGCTAAACATTTTGAATCCGGAGGCGATTGTAATTGGTGGAGGAGTTGTGTCGGGCTGGGATTTGTTGATGCCGCATGTTTACGAAGAGATGAAACAGCGCGCATACCGTGAAAACACCGATAGGGTAAAGATAGTTCGGGCGCAATTGGGCGACGATGCGGGAATTTTGGGTGCAGCATATCTTGGCTTCAATCATCTAGTGGCTCGTTGATGATCGAACCTGAATCGTGAACGATTGTATTCGGGGCGACGTAAATTTTGCGGAGTAAATATGCTGGCGAAGTTTTGAGAAAATAAGGCAATCGTTTGCTTTGATCGTTGCGGTTCGTGTATGATTCCCGTTTCCTGCTCAAGCGTGGGAGACGTTCCAAGTGGGTTTGCGCCCACTTTTTGTTTTTATTGTTTTGTGTTTGGTAAGGATTTGCTCATCAAGATTCGCGAGAGTGCTTCTCGCATAGCGTCGGACTTCTCATTCGAATTGGTTCATGTGGAGTCAATCGGAGTCGGAAGACAGCTAACGATTCGCGTCTTTATCGACAAACCGGGCGGCGTGACGCTAGACGATTGCTCGGATTTTAGTCGCAGACTCGGAGCGCTTCTGGATAGCGATGATCTTATTCCTTCGCAGTATTTGTTGGAAGTTTCATCGCCGGGTCTTGAACGCACCTTGTATAGCATCGGGGATTTTGAAAAGTTTGCGGGTAGTCTTGCCAAGATCAAGATGCACGCCGCGATCGATGGACAGAAGATTTTTCGTGGGCGAATTTTGGCGGTGGAAAAGGACACAATATTTTTTGCGGATAAAGCGCGCGGAAAAGTAAGTTTCACATTTGATAATGTGAAATCAGCCAACTTAGAAATTGATCTGAAAGAAGAGTTGAAGCGTTCGAAAGCATGAATTGCTTTCGGGTTTCTTAAAGACTCAAAATAATTTTTTCGAAGAATATGTCAACGATTGGTCAGAATATCGAAGCCTTATGTGCCGAACACGGTCTTGATCGTAGTTTGGTTATAGAAGCGATGAAGGAAGCCGTTCGCGCAGCGGCTCGAAAGCAATTCAAGTCGCACGACAAAACCGGTGAAACCATCCAGGTTGATTGGAATAATGAACAAGGGATGATTGAAATTTCAGCACAGAAAACTGTGGTTGAAACCGTAGAGAATCCTACTGCCGAACTTTCACTGACCGAAGCAAAAGAGCTAGCCGGAGATGAAATAGAAATCGGCGACATGCTTTTAATCCCATTACCAACCGAAGAACTGGGTCGAATCGCCGCACAGACCGCCAAGCAAATTCTCGTTCAAAAAGTTCGTGAAGCCGTTCGCGAAAAAGTTTACGAGGAATATATTGATCGCAAAGGCGAACTTATTAATGGCACAGTCAAGCGATTTGAACGAGGAGACATCATCATTGACTTAGGAAATAATCTCGAGGCTTGGTGTCCGAAATCCGAGCAAATCAGAAGCGAAACGTGGAATCAGGGCGAACGAATTCGCGTAGTTATCGAGGATGTCACAAAAGAGCCGAAAGGTCCTCAGATTCGCGCGTCGCGTGCCTCGTCCGAACTTTTGAAACGGCTGTTCGAGATGGAAGTGCCGGAAATTTACGATGGTACCGTAGTAATTAAGTCTGCGGTGCGAGAGCCTGGCGAACGAGCGAAAATTGCCGTTTCGTCAAATGAGAAAGACGTTGATCCGGTTGGAGCCTGCGTCGGAATGAAAGGTTCGCGTGTTCAGGCAATCATCAAGGAATTGCGCGGCGAGAAAATCGACATTATTGAATGGTCCGATGAACCGTCGGTGTTTGCGGCAAATGCACTGAGCCCTGCAAAAGTAAGTCAGGTTCGAATCACAAATATTGATAAGCGGGAAATGACGGTGATTGTCTCGGAGGATCAGCAGTCGCTTGCGATCGGAAAACGCGGACAGAATGTACGGCTTGCATCGCGCCTGATCGGCTGGAACATCGCAATCATCAGCGAAGAAATAGTCAAGAAAGAAGTGGCGCTGGAAATGGGACGTCTGATGGCGGAAGGCGAGCCGGTTCCCGTGACCGCTTTGCAGGGAGTGACTGCGGCGCAAGCGGATGATCTCAAAGCGAAAAATATCACTGACATCGAAGCGCTCGCGGCGGCTTCGGTTGATGAGCTTGTTGATACTTTGGACATCAGTCTTGATGAGGCGGAGCGCATCGTTAATTCAGCGAAGGAGATCGTGAAAGCAAAAGAGCAACTTTCGCAGCCGTCGGAAGTTGAAGCTTCCGGGGTTGAGAATACCGAAGCGGCGGAGACAGCTGAAGAAAAACCTGCGGAAGTCGAAGAGGTTGAGGAAGTGAATGAAACCGACGAAGAAACTCCGGCGGTTGATATTGAAGAAGACGAAGAACCAGGCAAAACCGCCGACTAAACAAAAAGTAGCGAAAGAAAATCGTTTGAATAATTCCAGGATTCTGCGAAAAGCGGAAAGAAAACTAAAGAGATAGGTTCAGAAATAAGTGGCTAACAACGTTCGAATTTACGAACTTGCTAAAGAATTAAAGCAGGAAACAAAACGCGTCATTGAAGACCTTCGTCGCGAGGGTGCGGACGTGAGCGTTCCGTCGAATTCTGTCTCAAAGGAACTTGCGGACAAACTTCGCCGTCGTTACATTCCCAAAAAAGATGTAGCACCGAGCCGAAGCATTAAGGTCATTAAGAAGACTACCGCGATTGAAACACCGCACGAGGAAGCGCCCGTCGCGGAAATTGACGTTGTTGAGGAAACACCCAAACCAAAAAAAGTTACGAAGGCTACAAAGAAAATCGCTGAGGTCGCGGAAACAGAACCGGTTGAAGTTCCGTCTGCGAAACCGAAGAGCATTGTTCGTGCGCTGAAGCTCAGCAAGAAATCAGTTGCGGAAGTTTCGGGAAAAGAAGCCGCGATTGACGAGGTTGAGGAAATTCCGTCGGAAGAGTCGGAAGAGTTGGTTGAAGAGAAAGAAATCGAGGCGCCGACTTCTGTTGAGAAGGCAACGCCTACTACGAGGGTGAAAACTCTGAAGCTTTCACCGGAGGCTTTAAAGTCTGGAATCAAACATGGCGATCGGATCGTAGTTGCTGAGCCGGTTTCTCGTGTGAAACCCGCTGAGGGCGGAAGAGGCTTCTCGCCAACCGGAAGGCGTTTGGAATTTCGTGCCACTCCGGGGGAAACAAGCACTCCCCAAATTACATACACACCACCTCCGGCATCGCGCCGACCAGGACGACGCGCTCCGGCTAAGAAAGGCGATCGTCGTTTTGCGGAAAAGGGTGGCAGATATCAAGAACAAGAACTCGATGCACCGCGACCGCGATCGATCGAAGAGCGGATTCTCGATCAGGTCGGACAGGTTGACGATGCAAATCTAAAACAGGCGCGTCTCACGGAAGGTGCAACGGTTCGCGATTTCGCGGAAAAACTGGGAATCATTCCGCGTGATGTAGTGCAGCTGCTAATCAAGCGCGGCGTCTTCGCCACGCTCAATCAGCCGATCGGCGAAAAACTCGCCAAAGAACTAGGAATAAATTTTGGCTACGATGTGAGCTTCGTTCCCTTCGAAGACATGATGGTCGAGAAGGAATTTGAAGATCTCATCGCGGCTGATTCTGACGATGTCGAGTTACCGCGCGCACCGGTTGTGACGGTGATGGGACACGTAGATCACGGAAAAACGAGTCTGCTCGATGCGATTCGTTCTGCAAATGTTGCTGAAGGCGAAGCTGGCGGAATCACTCAACACATCGGCGCTTACAGCGTGATGGTTCCGAATTCCGACAAGCCAGATGAACTTCGCCGAGTGGTTTTCCTTGACACTCCGGGTCACGAAGCTTTCACCATGATGCGAGCCCGCGGAGCGAAAGCGACGGATCTCGTTATTTTAGTAGTCGCGGCTGATGATGGCGTTATGCCGCAGACAATTGAGGCGATTGAACATTCAAAAGCCGCCGGTGTTCCGATGATCGTCGCGATAAACAAGATTGATAAACCGGGCGCAAGCGTTGATAAGGTCAAACAGGAACTTGCCGGTCACGGTCTCCAAGCCGTTGATTGGGGCGGAACAGTAGACATGGTTCCCGTTTCGGCGAAGAAGAAAGAGAATCTCGACATATTGCTCGAAACGGTCTTGCTTCAGGCAGACATTATGGACTTGAAGGCGAGTCCGACGCGCCGTGCCGCGGGTGTTGTTTTGGAAGCTAAACTTGATAAAGGTCGCGGATCTGTCGCAACGGTTTTGGTTCAGCAGGGAACTCTTCGCGTCGGCGATCCATTCATCGTCGGACAAGTTCACGGACGCGTTCGCGCAATGTTCAGCGATCGTGGCGAGGCTGTCGAAGAAGCGCAGCCTGCAACTCCGGTTGAAGTGCTTGGTCTGCAGGGCGGTCCGCATGCGGGCGATACTTTTCAAGTAGTAGCGGATATCGAAAAAGCACAGTCGATCGCTCAACAGCGCCAGATGCTCGCGCGCCAGATTTTGATGCTTAAGACGACGAAACGCGGCATCGAATCACTTGGGCAGGCAGAAGTAAAAGAATTACTCGTTGTTCTGAAAACGGACGTTCAAGGTTCGGTTGAAGTTTTGCGCGGAACGCTTGAAAAACTTTCTACCGAAAAAGTACGAGTTCGCGTAATTCGGTCCGGAGTCGGTGCGATAACGGAGTCGGACGTATTACTCGCATCGGCTACGCAAGCCGACAATATCCAGACAGCCGTGGTGATAATAGGTTTCAACGTGCGACCGGAATCGCGTGCGGCTGATGTTGCAAAACAGGAAGACGTCGATATTCGGCTGCATTCGATCATTTACAAAGTCGAGGAAGAAATTCGCGCGGCGATGATCGGAATGCTCGATGCCATCGAAAAAGAAGTCATTCTCGGCAAGGCGAAGGTTCAGGAAGTCTTCAAGATTACCAAAATCGGAACGATTGCCGGTTGCCGGGTTACTGATGGTTTGATCAAACGAACCGCGCGCGCGCGTCTAATTCGTGATGCCGTTGTGATTTGGGATGGCGAAATTGATTCGCTTAAACGATTCAAGGACGATGCGGCGGAAGTGAAACAAGGTTTCGAATGCGGAATCGGTCTGGTGAATTACAACGATATTAAAGTCGACGACGAAATCGAAGCGTACATCATCGAAAAAATCGCACCGACAGAACTTTAAAGGTTGAAAAGTGAAAAAGTGACAAGGTGGAAAAGTGAGTCGTAAATTGTAAGTTGTAAATGGAAAGTCAAACACACTAACGAGCTGTTGAAAGAACGGTTTTTGAGCGTTCGAGCAACAATTAACGATAGACGAACAACGAAACACGAGCGGCAACCACTTTAAACTTACTTTTTCACCTTTTCACTTTTCCCCAATTTCACTTTTTATGCGTCGCGCCGAACGACTTTCAGAAACTTTGCGAGCAGAAATTGGCGAGATCGTAGGTTATGAACTCGATGATCCGCGAATTCAAAGCGCCACGGTCACCGATGTTCGTGTTGCGGAAGATCTTCGCGATGCACGCGTTTTTGTTCTCATCGAGGGAACTGAACAAGAGATTCGCGAAGCAATGAAAGCTTTGCATCATGCGGAAAAGTTCGTACGCAGTCAGTTGGCGTTGAACTTAAATCTAAACCATGCGCCGCATATACATTTTGTACGCGATACGCTCGAAGAAAAAGCTTCGCGGGTGGATCGACTATTCGAAGAATTGAATGCAGGAAAGGAAGTCGCGAATAACGACGAACCGATAGCGAATAGTGAATAACTAAAAGTGAATAGTGAAAGAAAGCGCGTTTTCACTTTTTCACCTTTTTAATTTCCCCATTTTTTTTACCCTCAAACTTTTCACTATTCACTATTAGTTTTTAACTACTTTAGATGTTGAGTCAGGTTGTAGAACTCATTGAAAATAAGCAGAGCTTCGGAATTACCACCCATGTGCGTCCGGATGGCGATGGCATCGGTTCATCATTAGGACTTTGCTGGCTGCTTCGTTCGCTTGGAAAAACTGCGGAGGTCTTCGTTCGCGGCAGTCTATCACGACACGTCGGATCGGGTTTCCCCGTGTCCGCCGCGCAGGATGGCGGCAATGGCCTT
>Ga0209798_10001233_pt1 | contig 15531 bp, 15 predicted proteins | sample DOMMetBare3Fresh_FD_187475 | JGI IMG/M metagenome (GOLD analysis project Ga0209798, IMG submission 187475) | Wetland sediment microbial communities from St. Louis River estuary, USA, under dissolved organic matter induced mercury methylation -... | ecosystem: Environmental > Aquatic >...
TGGCTCGCGCATCGGGCTCGCGCCGCCGCCAGGCGTCAGCCCGAGCCGCAACTTCCAGGGCTTTGAGGACGCAACGCACAACGTCGCGGTGGTGATCGCCGCGCTGCCGCGGGAAGCCCACTGGGACTTGCAGCGATCGACCACGCCCGAGGAGCTCAAGAAGCGGGGCCTGACCTTCGAGAAGCGCGAGGACCAGGCGCTGGCCGCCGGCGACGCGTTCCTGGTGATCGCCCACCAGGAGGTCGACAAGATCAAGCTGCGCAAATGGATCTTCGCGGTCCTGACTTCCGACATGATCGCGCTGGTGACCATCCAAGTTCCGGACGAGGCCGCCAAATTCTATCCCGAGACCGCAATCCGCGCCGCGCTGTCGACGGTCACGATCCGACCCTCGGTTCCGGTCGAGGAGCAACTTGGCCTCCTACCGTTTCGCGTCGGCGACCTTGCGCAGTTCAGGATCGGCGGCGTGATTCCGGGGCGTGCCATCATGCTCACCGATGCGGCGACCGACGAGCCCGGGCCGGACGTCGATTCCCATATCGTGGTGGCGGTCGCGCCCGGCGGTCCTGGCCAGTCCGGCAACCGCGAGTCTTTCGCACGCGACCTGTTCGGCACCATTCCCAACATCAAGGATGTTCGCGTCAACTCGGCGGAGGCGCTGCGGATCGGCGGGCAGCCCGGACATCAAGTGATGGCCGTCGGCAAGGATGTGCGCACCGGCACCGACATCAACATCGTGCAGTGGCTGCGCTTCGGCGGCGGCGCCTATCTGCATATGATCGGAGTTGCGCGCACCAACGCCTGGATCCCGGCCTATGCGCGCTTCCGCCAGGTGCGCGACGGCATCGAGCTGCAGTGACGCCGACATGGCCGCGAAGGCGTCCGCCACGCGCGCAGCGCCATCAGCGCAAAACCTGGATGATGTGAACCTGGATCGTGCCACGACCGCTCGTCGACCTGCATCTCCGGCCAGCCTCCGTCAGGCGGCAAACCGATGACAGCCGAGCGCCCGGACGCTGAATTGGCGATCGCCGCCGTCGCGCCCACCACCCTGCCGTACTCGGTGCGGCAGAGGATCTTTCTCTACCTTGGCGTCCTGGTTTTCCTGTTGGCCTTCGGCTCCCCCTCCGGCGGCCTGATCGATATTCCGATCTCGTTCTTTCTCAAGAACAAGCTGCACTTGACCGCCCATGAGCTCGCGGCCTTCCGGCTCGTGGCTGCGATCCCGCTCTACCTGTCGTTCGTGTTCGGATTCATCCGCGACACCTGGAATCCGTTCGGGATGAGGGACCGGGGCTTCATGCTGCTGTTCGGCGCCACCAGCGCCGTCCTCTATGTCCTGTTTGCGTTCATTCCGATCACCTACGCGACCCTCCTGATCGCGGTGGTGCTGTTGACCACGTCATTCCTGTTCGTGTCGAGCGCCCAGCACGGACTGACATCCGCGATCGGCCAGCAGCATGCGATGTCCGGCCAGGTCAGCGCGGTGTGGAACATCTTCGCGTCGGTTCCCACCATCGGGGCGCTGCTCATCGGCGGCACGCTCAGCGACCTGCTGGAAGGCCGGAGCGCCGACGAAGCCGCCCGCTTCCTGTTTCTGGTCGGCGCCGCCGTCATGACGGCGATCGCCGTCTATGCGGCCTGGAAGCCCAGGAGCGTGTTCGACAACGTGCGCGCCGAGCGCGAACCTGCCATGCGTCCGCGAGCCGACCTCAAGCGCTTGGTGCGCCACTGGCCGATCTATCCGGCGCTGCTGATCTGGCTCCTCTGGAATTTCGCGCCGGGCTCGGCCACGCCGCTTCAGTACTACCTGCAGAACACGCTGCACGCCGCGGACGCCCAGTGGGGCCAGTGGAACGCGATCTTCGCCGCCTCGTTCATCCCGACCTTCATGGTGTTCGGGGTTCTGTGCCAGAGGTTCGCGTTGAGGACCCTGCTGGTGTGGGGGACCGTGGTCGCGGTCCCGCAGATGGTGCCGCTGCTCTTCATCGATTCGGTGACGGGCGCGCTGATCGCGGCGGTGCCGATCGGCCTCATGGGTGGCGTGGCGACCGGCGCCTATCTCGACCTGCTCATTCGGTCGTGCCCGCCTGGCCTGCAGGGCACGACGCTGATGATGTCCGGCAGCCTCTACTTCATCGCCGCGCGCTTCGGCGACATTCTGGGAACCACCCTCTACGACCACTACGGCAGCTTCACCGTATGCGTGATCGCGATCACGGTGGTGTACGCCCTGATCCTGCCGACCATCCTGCTGGTGCCGGCGCGCATCATCGCCACCGCCGACGGCCAGACCAACGGGCCGGAGCCGGCCGCCGTTTAGCCCTTCTTCTGGAAAGGGTTGGCGCTTGACTTGGGCTGCGCTTGGGCAACCGCGGATACGGTAGTGGCGCCTTTGCCCTTCACATTATGCGCGGCCTTCGGTTTCTTCTTCTCCTTGTTGCTTCGCATCTGACCTTTCGCCATGACGTCCTCCCGTTGATCGACTCAATGCAATGCTAGCACAACTGCCCGGCGCGCCAAGCGCTCGCAAGCCCGCCTGGGACTCGCTCGAACCGAGCACGGTGTCGACAAGGTCCACCGGCTCATGGCGATCGCCAGAACTCCCGCGACGCGATGCGCGCGCCTTCCGCCATGGCGGCGAACTTCGCCCACACCACATCGGGATCGACGGCGGCCTGGCCGACCCAGGTGCCGTAGCCGCAATCCGAGCCCGCGATGACGTTCTCGCGGCCGACGAGCCGCGCGTAGCGGCCGATGCGTTGCGCGATCAGCTCCGGGTGCTCGATGAAGTTCGACTTCGATTCGATCACGCCCGGAATGAGCAGCTTGCCGGCGGGCAGCTTCACGCGCTCGAACAGCGTCCATTCGTGGGCGTGGCGCGGATTGGCGGCCTCGAACGAGATCGCGTGCGGACGCGCCTTGAGCACGAGATCGATGATGTCGGCGAGCGGCACGTCGCGATGGTGTGGGCCTTCGTAGTTGCCCCAGCACAGATGCATGCGCACCTGTTCGGGCGCGATGCCGGCGAGCGCGTAATCGAGCACCGCGATATGCATGCCGGCACGCTTGCGGAACTCCGTCAGGTCCAGGTCCGCATACTGGATGTGCCGGCCCATGGCGAGATCGGGACAGTCGATCTGCAGCACGATCCCGGCCTGGGCAATCGCCTCGTACTCATGCCGCATCGCATCCCCGATCGCGAACAGGTAGGTCTCGTGGTCCTTGTAGTGCTCGTTGCGGAAGAACAGCGACACCACGCCCGGCGACGCCGCGCTCATGAACGCATCGGTGCGGCCTAAGGCGGCGAGCGCAGCCTTGAGATCGGCGATGTCGACGACAGCGGCGCCAGGATCGCGCACCGAAATCGGCGCGTTGCAGGCCGGCGTCTTGCGCCGCGAGCGCCCGGGATCGCCGAACACGCGCTTGGCCAACGTCGGAAACTCGGCAAGGTCCTGGTACACGAACGTGTTGCCGCTGCCGCCGAAGCCCGAGAGCCGGTCCTTCACGTAGGTGGCGTAGCTCGGCTTCGACATCTCGCCGTCGTTGACAAGATCGATGCCAGCCTCGACTTGCTTGCCCACCACCTCGGCGACCGCCGCACGCACGCGTGCGGCGAGCGCTACGGGATCGACCGGCACGCCTTCTTCCTTGGCGAACATCGTGCGAATGAGATCGGCGGGCCGCGGCAGGCTGCCGGTGTGGGTGGTGAGGAAGCGCTCGGTGCTGCGTTTCATCCGCCTCTCATCTTGCCCCTCGTCTCAACCTCGTGCCTCAGCCCGGCCGAGACATCGAACAGCCGAAACGGACCGTGCAAGAGGACCGTGCAAGACAAGTCACGTGCAAGACAGGTTAGCGGTCCGCCTGCCGGTGCGGGGGAGCCGCTGACTCATCGGCCTCATCGACCTCATCATGCTTGTCGGGCGTGTCAGGAAACTCAACAGGTTGATTAGGCTCATCAGGCGGAAATTCGCCCGTGTCGGCGCTCGCCGTGTTGGAGGTAGCCGTGTTGGTCGTAGCCGGCACTTCGGCTGGCTCCTCGGCCTTCGCGGCAGCAGCCTCGGCCGGGGGCGCGACCGGCGGCACCTTGGGCTTGCCCTTGGACACCCCCACCAGCGCCGGGCGCAACACCCGCTCGCCGATCATGTAGCCCGCTTGCACCACCTGCGCGACCATCCCGCTCGGCAGCGAGGGATCGGGCACCTCATACATGGCCTGGTGCAGATTGGGATCGAACTTCTCGCCGGTCGGCTCGAACTTCTTGACACCGTGCTTGTCCAGAACCTTGAGCAGCTCGCGCTCGGTGAGCTCAACGCCTTCCAGCAGGGCCTTGAGACCAGGGTCCGCCTGCTCGCGCAGCTGCGGATCGAGCGCCGAAAGCGCGCGGTTCATGTTGTCGGCGACCGCCAGCACGTCGCGCGCGAAAGCCGTGATGCCGTAGTCCCTTGCGTCCGCGACCTGCCGCTCGGTGCGCCGGCGCAGGTTTTCCATCTCGGCGAGCGCCCGCAGAAGCTTGTCCTTGTTCTCGGCCGATTCGCGCGCGAGCGTTTCAACCAGCGCGGCCACCCGTTCGGCTTCTCCGACCGTGCTCTCGGCTCCCGGCAGCGGCTCAGAGGCCATCGCGGTGATATCGTCGGGACGGCGAGGGGTCGAATCCGTCATTGTGTTGTTCCCGCCACAAATTGCATGTCTGCCCGGATATCAGGGCTCGGCGCGCAAAAATCAAGTTCTTATCGCGCCTTGCGCGGCAGCCCAGGGATGATCGCAGTCATTCCGGCTTGATATTGGCTTCCGCGATGACCTTGCTCCAGCGCTCGGTCTCCTGCCTGAGAAAGGCCGCTGTCGCCGCCGGTGTCGTCCCACCAGGCGCGGCACCAAGCCCGCGCAGGCGCCGCTCGACGTCCGGCATGCGCAAGGTCTCGGCAATCGCCTGCCAGAGCTTGTCCGCAATCACGGCTGGCGTCTTCGGTGGCGCCAAGAGCGCGAACCAGCTGGTGGCGACGAAGCCCGGGAAGGTCTCCGCCATGGTCGGGAGGTCGGGAAACTCGGCAAGCCGCTGCTCGTTCGCAACTGCAAGCGCCCGCAGCCGGCCGGCACGAATGTGCTGCAGCGAGTTACCGAGGTTGTCGAACATCAGATCGACATGGCCGGCGACCAGATCGGTCACCGCGGGCGCCGAGCCCTTGTAGGGAACGTAGGTCATCGTCGTTCCGGAGAGGATCTTCAGCCACTCGACCGCGAGCTGGGTCTGGGAGCCGCCGCCGGGCGCCGCAAAGTTGAGCTTGTCCGGGTTGGCCTTGGCGTAGGCCACCAGTTCCGCGACGTTTCTCGCCGGCACCTTCGGATTGACCACCAGCACATAGGGCAGCGAGGCCATCACCGTGATGGGCGCGAAAGCAAAGGGATCGTAGCTGAGGTTCGGAAAGAGGCTCGGGTTGATCACCAGCGGGCCAGCGGCCGACGAGAGCAGGGTATAGCCGTCGGGCTCTGCCCGCGCGACCGCCTCGGTCCCGATATGCTGACCGCCGCCCGAGCGGTTCTCGATCACGACCGGCTGGCCGAAGCGCGCCGACAGCTTCTCGCCGATGATGCGCGGCAGGATGTCGGCGGTCCCGCCCGGCGCCAGCGGCACCACGATCTTGATCGCCCGGTTCGGGAAGTCGGCCTGCGCCAGCGCCGTGGCCGGTGCCGCGACGAGGCACACGGCCGCGAACCACAGCGAGCGGGAAGCGGCGCCAGGCATTCGCCTCACTCCACCTTGATGCCGGCCGCCACGATGACTTGCCGGAATTTCTCGCTCTCCGATCTGATCAGCGCCGCGGTCTCGGCAGGCGACGCGCCGATCGCCATGAAGTTGTTGTCGGTGATCCGCTTGGCGATGTCGGGCATCTTCAGCGTCTCGACAATGGCCTCCGAAAGCTTGGCCGCGATCTCGGGTGGAGTCTTGGGCGGCGCCACCACGGCGAACCAGTCCTCGTGCGAAACGCCCGGATAGGATTCCGAGATCGTGGCCACGTTTGACAATTCAGGCAGCCGCTTGTCGCCCGTGACGGCGAGCAGCTTCACCCGGCCTGCCCCGATATGGCTTTGCGAATTGGCGGGGGTGTCGAACATCGCGTCGACATGGCCACCCAAGAGATCGTTCAAGGCGGGCGCCAGGCCCTGATAGGGCACATGCACGAGCTTGATGCCGGCCGCGCGCGCGAGCTTCTCCATCGTGAGATGGGGCGTGCTGCTCACGCCGGGCGACGCGAAGGTGACCTTGTCGGGATTGGCCTTGGCGTGGGCGACCAGCTCGCGCAGGTTCGTCGCCGGGACCTTCGGATTCACAATGGTGAAGAACGGAAACTTGACCAGCACTGTCACCGGCACGAATTGCATCGGATCAAAGCCGAGCCTGGCGTAGACGTGCTGGCTGACTGCGAGCGGACCGGGCGGCGTGACCAGGAGGGTGTAGCCGTCGGGCTCCGACTTGTAGACCGCCTCGGTACCGAGATTGGAGGCCGCGCCCGGCCGGTTCTCGACGATCACCGGCTGACCCCATTTGGCCTGCAGCTTCTCGCCGATCATGCGCGGCAGCGCGTCGAGCAACGTGCCAGGCGGCACCGGCACGATCATCTTGATCGGACGGTTAGGATAGCTCGCCTGGGCGTATGCGCCAGAGGACACCACAGCCAAGAACGCCGCAGCGAGCACCGATCCGATTAGAACGCTGGTTCTCTCCCTCATCGCCGAATCCTTCCCTACCGTCACCTTGCTATTTGTGGAAATCCAATCTCACCCGCCGATGATCTTGCTCACCACCTTGGCGGTGTAGTCGACCATCGGAATCACCCGCGCATAGTTGAGCCTGGTCGGGCCGATGACGCCGAGCACGCCCACGATGCGGCCGGCCTGATCGCGATAGGGTGCCACGATCGTGGAGGAGCCCGACAGCGAGAACAGCTTGTTCTCCGACCCGATATAGATGCGCGCGCCGTCGGCACCTTCGGCGCGGCCAAGGAGATCGATGACGCCGCGCTTGGTCTCGAGATCGTCGAACAGGAGGCGGACACGCTCGAGGTCTTCGACCGCCTTGAGGTCTTCGAGCAGATGGGCGGCGCCGCGCACGATCAGCTTGCGCTCGTCGCTCTCGCCGCCCGACCAGCTCGCAAGCCCGGCCGCGACGATCTTCTGGGTCAATGCATCGAGCTGCGCCTGCTGGCTTTCCTGCGCCTTTTCGAGCTCGGACTTGGATTCCGCCAGCGTGCGGCCGCGCACATGCGCGTTGAGGAAGTTCGTGGCCTCGGTGAGCGCCGAGCCCGGCAGGCCCGCGGGCAGCTCGATGACGCGGTTCTCGACCTGGCCGTCCTCCGCCACCAGCACCACCAGCGCGCGATCAGGCTCGAGCCGCACGAACTCGATGTGCTTGAGGCGCAGGTTCTGCTTGGCGGTCAAGACGACGCCGGCCGCGCGCGTGAGGCCGGAGAGCATGCCGGAGGCCTCGTTGAGCACCGCGTCCATCGACTTGCCGGCGGCCGCCACCTTGGCCTCCATGGCCTGGCGATCCTCGGCCGAGACATCGCCGATCTCCATCAGGGCATCGATGAAGAAGCGCAGGCCGAGCTCGGTCGGCAGCCGGCCGGCCGAGGTATGCGGCGCATAGACCAGGCCGAGCTGCTCGAGGTCCGACATCACGTTGCGCACGGAGGCCGGCGACAGCGGCGTCGTGATCAGCCGCGACAGGTTGCGCGAGCCCACCGGCTCGCCGGTCGCCAGATAGCTCTCGACGATCTGGCGGAAAATGTCGCGCGAGCGCTCGTTGAGCTGCGCCAGCGAGACGTGGCTTTTGCCGACCGGAACGTCCTGGGACATCGCTGACCTTCTACTCGCCCGTTATTGGCTCTTCATGGTGCGGCGCTCGATTTCCAACAGTCGATCGAGCCCGCAGGTCGCCTGCGCGGCCTTCATCATGGCATCGCCACCGCCCGGCCCGAGGAACGGGTCCGGCTTGTCCTGGGCCAGGCACTCATAGGACTGGCGCACCGCCTTGTACATCGCCGCAAATGCGGTGCCGGATGACGCCGCCAGACGAAAGCCGAGCGCCGCATAGTCGCGTTGCGACAGCGCCGAGGTCGCAAAGCCGTCGACCGGCGCGAATGTCATCAAGGGCGGCGGCACCCGCTCGCCCACCATGCGCACCTCCTCCGGATTGCGGGTGAAGCAGAACACCATGTCGGCGCCCGCCTTGGCGAACGCTTCGCCGCGACGGATCGCCTCCTCGATGCCGCCGGCACGCCGCGCATTGGTGCGCGCGATGATCACGAGGTCCGGATCGGTGCGTGCCGCAATCGCCTCCTTGAGCTTCTTGATGAAGAACTCGGTTGGCACCAGATGATCGATGCCGACGTGATGCTCGACCCGCCGCGGCAGCAGCTGGTCCTCGATCTCGATCGCCGCGAAGCCCGCCGCCTCGGCGAGCGCGATGGTGCGATGGACATGCACTGGATCGCCCCAGCCGCCGCCGGCGTCAAGCACCAGCGGCAGCTTGCAGGCGGCGCGGATGTCGACCGCGACGTCGGCCATCTCGGGCAGCGTCAGGTTCGCCTCGGTGACGCATTTGACCCAGCCAAGAGTTCCGCCGGACAGATAGATCGCCTTGAAGCCCGCGTCCTCCGCCATCCGCGCCATGATCGGGTTGCACACCACCGGCGCCACGATGAGGTCGTTGCCGCGGATCAGGTCCTTGAGCTTGGCCAAGCTGCGCTCTCCTTGTCGTTCGCCTATAGTCCAGGGCATCCTCGCAATTATGCGGCATGGGAGGTGACGTGGCAAAGCTCAAGATCATGTGCGCGCGCTCGATGAACGAGGTCGTGACCGCGCTTGCCTATGATTTCACCAGCACGACCGGGCACGAGGTCGAGCTCAGCTTCGGCACGGTGGGGGCGCTGCAGCAGCGGCTCGATGCCGGTGAAACCGCCGACGTCGTGATCAGCGGGCAGCCCGCGATCGAGGCGCTGGACAAGGCCGGCCGGCTCGCGCCCAAAAGCCGCGCCGATATCGCCACCGTCCGCATCGGTGTCGCGGTGCGCGACGGTGCCCCCGCCCCCGACATCTCCACGCCGGAGGCGTTCCGCCAGGCGCTGGTTAACGCCCGCGCGGTGGCGTTCAGCGACGCCGCAGTGGGTGGCTCGGCCGGCGTCTACCTGGCGCGGATGTTCACGGAGCTCGGCCTCGCCGACGCCATCAAGGCCAAGGGCATGCCGCAGCAGAACGGCGGCGAGGTGGCGAAGCGCGTCGCGGGCGGCGAGGCCGAGATCGGCATGACGCTGATCGCCGAGATCGTACCCGTTCCGGGCGTGCGCGTGATCGGACCGCTGCCAAGGCCGCTCGGCGCCGACACCACCTATTGCGCGGGCGTGATGGCAACCAGCAACGTGCGTGGCGCGGCGCTCGCCTTCATCGCGGCGCTCAAGCAGCCGGACCGGCGCACGGTGTGGAAGGAGGCGGGGTTCGAGGTGGCATGAGGCCTTCCGCTTATTCGAGCGGCACTACCTCTTCGCCGTCATGCCCGCGCTTGTCGCGGGCATCCACGTCTTGAAAGCATCCAAAACATCGAAGGCGTGGATGGCCGGGACAAGCCCGGCCATGACGATGCTGAGAGACATCGTCGAGCACCGTTGGCATCACACCCGCCGGCCGAACAGCGCAATCGCGGCGATCGGCAGGATGAAGCTCAGCGAGAACACCGCCACCATCAGCATGCTGAGCTCGCCATACTCGCCACGCGCGACCGGGAACAGGTCGTTGAGATATTTGGTCTGCAGCGCACCCGCCTGCAGCGCGAGATTCATCAGCGACGCCATCAGGGCAAACCAGGTGGCGCGGTGGCCGGCCGGCGCGTAGTAGGCGGTCAGCGTCAACAGCGGCACCATGCTGAGCTGCACGAACGGCGAGGTGGTCACCGCGTCGACGATCGCGATCGTGCGCGCACCGAAACCGAAGTGCTGCTCGGTCCATTCGTGCAGCCCGAAGACGAGCCCGATCGTCGGCAAGGACAAAGCGGTGCCCGCCACCGTGATCCAGAACAAGGTCCGCACCACCGAATATTCGGTGATCTGCCTGGCGAGGAACCACATCACCAAGACCGAGATGACGGCGCCGGTCTGCCGCAGGTGCCCGTAGAACGCCTCGTCGAACTTGAGCACGTCGAGCGTCCACCAGAAATAGCCGTCCCCCGCCAGCGGCGTCGCGCGAAACGCGAAGATGATGATGGCGGCGAACAGGATCGAGCGCCGCGACTTCAAGTCGAGGTCGCGCGTGACCAGCACCAGCATGGTGCAGATCACCGCCATCGAGATCAGGAACACGACCTCCTCCGCGAACGGAAAGCCGCCCAATCCCATGAGCGTGACGACCACACCGAAAACGATGCCGCCGCCGAGAATGCGCCAATCGATCGGCCGTTGCTCGTGCGCCTCGGTTCGGGTCAGCAAGACCCCCGTGACAGAGACAACCGGCACAATGAGGGCGATCAGAAACACGGTCTGGCGGTCGTAGATGAAGGCGAGCCAGCCCGACAGCCCGGACACCGCCAGGATGCCGGCCGACAGCGCGAGGCGTCCGAGCAGCTGGACCATGCCAAGCTCGGCACGCACCTCGTCCTCCGGCAGCGCCTTGCCGGCCGCGTCGACGCGTTGGACGACCTCGGTCGACATCGCGTCCGCCACCACATCCTGAATCACGGCGCCGACCACCACAATGAGACTGCCGGCGAGATAGAGCTGGTTGGCGGGAAGGATCGCGATCCAGCCGCCGGCGGTCCCTGCGAGCGTGAGCAGCCCGCACATCACCAGGCCGGCGCCCAACAGGATGTAGGCCCGGCGCTGCGAGCCAAACAGCGGAACGCAGTCAACGAGCTCGCCGAATACCATTTTCACGGTCCAGGGCACGCCGAGCCAGACCGCATAGCCGGCCAGGTCGGACGGCGAGAGCGTCAGCTTCTCCTTGATCCACATGTCGCGGCTGACGTCGATGATGCCGAGCGCGCCAAAGGCGAAATAGACCATCAGCAGCGGCAAATAGGCGAGCCGGTACGCCTGAATGGGCCGCAGCACGTTGGCGTTGACGGCCTCCTGCCAGGTTTGCTTTGCGCGTTCTGCCTGCGTGGTCATTGGGCTCAAGACCTCGTCTCAATCCCTAAGAGCCGCGCCGCCGTGCCGGCCGCAACCATGCGCAGATCGTCGTTCGACAGCGTCACGGCTTCCTTCACCTCGCCAACTGGATCGGTGCCGCCGACCGGATAGTCGGCGCCGAGCACGATGCGGTCGGCGCCGACGCGCTTGAACAAGGTTTCGAGCGCCAGCGGATCGTACACGCAAGTGTCATAATAGAAGTGGCGCAGATAGTCGCTCGGTTTCTTGTAGCCGATGTTCACGCGCGCCTCGGCCTTCTCGATGTTGCGATCAAGCCGTCCCATGCAGGTGGCGAAGTAGCCGCCGCCATGCGCGATCACGATCTTGAGGTCCGGGATCGCATCGAGCAGCCCTTCGTAAACGATCGAAGAGGCCACCTTGGCCTCCTCGATCTGCTGGCCGATCGAGTTCCACAATGCAAACTTGTGATACCAGGGATCGCGGATGCCTTCGGGATGAATGAACACCGCAATGTCGTGGGCGCGGATCGCCTGCCATAGCGGCCAGAACTTGCGGTCGCCGAGATAGACGCCGTCGACGTTGGTGGGCAGCAGCACGGCCTTGTGGCCGAGCTCCTCCACGCCACGCGCGAGCTCCGCGATCGCGAGATCGACATCCTGCATCGCCAGCGTGACCGTGCCGACGAAGCGCTTCGGATAGCGCGCGACCCAGCCCGCGATGATGTCATTCATGCGGCGCGTGAGCTTGAGCGCGGTCTGCGCATCCGCCCACCAGGTCGACATGTGCACCGGGCCAGTGAACACGACATGCATGTCGATGCCGCGCTCGTCCATATCGGCGATCTGCAATTCCGGATCGAGGAACTTGCGCAAGCCCTCGCTCGGGGGCGCCTGCTTCTTGCCGAAGCCGGTGATGGCGTTGCGGCTGGTGCAGATCTCGCGCAGCTCCTCATCGAGCATGTGGGTATGGAAGTCGATCACGAACGGAACGTCAGGGTGTTTCCGCGCCATGTCTGGTTGCGCTCCTGCGGCAGGGTTTCCGTCAATATCCAGTATACCGCCCCTTGCCGCTTTCGCCTCCTCTGCTTACAAAAGCGGGCTTTCGCCCTGTCGCGTCGCCTACCTGAAGGATGTCGTCATGCGGCCCAGTCGCCGAGCGCCCGATGAGCTGCGCGCCGTTTCGCTCGAGCGCGGCGTCGTGAAATATGCCGAGGGCTCGTGTTTCGTAAAGTTCGGCGACACCCATGTCCTGGTGACGGCCACGCTGGAGGACCGGCTGCCGCCGTGGCTCAAGGGCCAGGGCCGCGGCTGGATCACAGCCGAATACGGCATGCTGCCGCGGGCGACGTCGGAACGCACCCGCCGGGAAGCCTCCGCCGGCAAGCAATCCGGCCGCACCATCGAGATCCAGCGCCTGATCGGCCGCAGCCTGCGCGCCGTGCTCGATCTGCCCGCCCTCGGCGAGCGCCAGATTACCATCGACTGCGACGTGATCCAGGCTGACGGCGGCACCCGCACCGCCGCGATCACCGGCGCCTGGGTGGCGCTGCACGACGCCATCGCCTGGATGAAGACCCGCTCGATGCTCAAGAGCGAGCCGCTGCGTGACCATGTGGCGGCGATCTCCTGCGGCATCTGCAAGGACGCGGCCGTGCTCGATCTCGACTACGCGGAGGATTCCGACGCCGAGACCGACGCCAACTTCGTCATGACCGGCAACGGGCGCATCGTCGAGGTGCAAGGCACGGCGGAGAAGACGCCGTTCAGCGAGGAGCAGTTTCTCAATCTGCTCGCGCTCGCCAAGAAGGGCGTCGCCAAGCTCGTCGACCTGCAAAAGCTTGCGGTGATGTAGGCACACGCTGCTCGATGCCGCATCGCCCAATCTCCGGTCGTCTGGTCATCGCCACCCACAACGCCGGCAAGCTCAGGGAAATGCGTGAGCTGCTCGCGCCCTATGGGGTGTCGGCGGTCTCGGCCGGCGAGCTCGGCCTCGCCGAGCCCGAGGAGACCGGCGCAAGCTTCCGCGACAACGCGCGCATCAAGGCGATCGCGGCCGCGACCGCGGCAAGATTGCCGGCCTTCGCGGACGACTCCGGGCTTGCCGTCGATGCACTTGGCGGCGCCCCCGGCATCCACTCGGCACGCTGGGCGGGCGAGCCCAGGGATTTCGGTCGCGCCATGCAGAAGGTCGAGGACGAATTGCGCGCGCGTGGTGCATCGACGCCGTCGCAGCGCACGGCGCATTTCGTCTCCGCGCTGTGCGTCGCCTGGCCGAACGGGCATCTGGAGGAATTCGAGGCGCGCGTCGACGGCACGCTGATCTGGCCGCCGCGCGGCACCGCCGGCTTCGGCTACGATCCGGTGTTCCTGCCCGATGGCCATGACCGCACCTTCGGCGAGATGACGGCGGAGGAGAAGCACGGCCTGCCGCCGCGCGGGCTTGGCCTCTCACATCGCGCGCGGGCCTTCCTCAAGCTCGCGCAGGCGTGCCTGCAGTCGCAACAATAGCGCTATTCCTGCGCGAGCCGCGCTTTTAGGCGTGGCGCCGCGAAATCCAGAAATGCGCGCAGCTTCTGCGGCAACAGCCCCTGCCCCGCATGCACGAGGCTGACCGGCGCGGGCTCTGGCTCGAAGCGCTGCAGCACTCGCGCAAGCCTACCGTCGCGCAACGCGCTCGCGGCCTGGTAGGAGAGAACGCGCGTCACGCCAACGCCCGCGATGGCGGCATCGATGGCGGCTTCCGCCGTATTGACGATGAGCCGCGAGCGGACGGCGACGGCAGCAAGCGACTTGCCGGCCCCAAACGACCACTCCACCGGCGACGCCAAGCCTTCGAAGGTGATGCAGTCGTGGGCGCGCAGGTCAGCCGGGCGCTTCGGCGTTCCGCGCTTGGCAAAATAGTCCGGGCTGCCGCAGACCACGCGGGAGACTGCGCCCACGCGGGTCGCGACCAGGCTGCTGTCAGGCAATTCGCCGATGCGCACGGCGAGATCGACATGCTCTTCCTGCAGATCGACCACCCGGTCGCCCAGCGCGATCCGAATATTGATGTCCGGATAGGCGCTGAGAAACGCGGTGACCACCGGCAGCACATGCAGGCGGCCGAACACGATCGGCGCCGTGATCGCAAGGTCGCCGCGTGGCGCGCTGTACTCTCCGGCTGCGGCGCGCTCGGCTTCGCCGAGGTCTTCGAGGATGCGCTTGCAGGCCGCAACGTAACCCTGGCCGGCATCGGTGAGCGACAGGCGGCGGCTGGTGCGATGGAGCAGGCGCGTGCGCAGATGCGCCTCGAGGTCGGAGATCTTGCGGCTGACGGTCGCGAGCGGCATCCCGAGCTTGCGCGAGGCCACCGAGAGGCTGCCGCCCTCGACCACGGCCAGGAGCGTCGTCATCGATGCGAGGCGGTCCATTCAAGGTTCCATAAAATGGAATGATATATCCAAATATTACGGGATACTAATGCTTCTTGGAAGGACCTATATGGGGCTGAGCGAGGAGGAACTCCAATGACCGCCAGCCATTCGAGCGACGTCGCGTTCACCGCATCCGTCAAATCGGTGCAGGACCGCAAGGGGTCACGTCCGGCCTATGCGCGCATGGAAGAGCGCGGCGGCTGGCAGACCCGCATCACGCCCGATCTTGCTCAATTCATCGCCGCGCAGACCAGCGTCTTCCTCGCCACCGCCAATGCCAACGGGCAACCCTACATCCAACACCGCGGCGGACCGGCGGGATTCCTGCGGGTTCTTGATGAGAGAACTATCGCGTTTGCGGACTTCGCCGGTAACCGGCAATATATCACGCAGGGCAACCTGACCGACAATCCCAAGGTCCACCTGTTCCTGATCGACTACGCCCATCGTCAGCGCGTGAAGATCTGGGGCGAGGCGCGCGTGGTCGAGGGCGACAGCGCGCTCATGGCGCAGCTGATGCCAGAAGGCTATCGGGCGCGCCCCGAGCAGGTGATTCGGCTGACGGTGTCGGCCTGGGACGCCAATTGCCCGCAGCACATTCCGCAGCGGCTCGAGGCCGCGGATGTGGCGGCAACGCTCGCCGAACGCGACCAGCGGATCGAGGCCCTGGAAGCGGAGATCAGGCGGCTCGGCGGAGCCTCCCCACTCTGATGCCGTCGGCGCACGCGGCAGGCACCAAAGCGTGGGCACGCGGGCGCCAGCATGCTATGCTCTATCGGTCATTACGAATCGCCATTACGAATCGTCACCGGACGAATCGTCACTGGGCCACGATCCCGAAGCGAGGCGACCGGCATGAAGGCAGCCTTCGGCGTCTACGTGCATTGGCCGTTCTGCCTGTCGAAGTGTCCGTACTGCGACTTCAACAGCCATGTGCGCCATGCCGCGATCGACGAGGCGCGTCATGTGCGTGCGTTTGCGGCC
>Ga0209798_10001234_pt1 | contig 15525 bp, 13 predicted proteins | sample DOMMetBare3Fresh_FD_187475 | JGI IMG/M metagenome (GOLD analysis project Ga0209798, IMG submission 187475) | Wetland sediment microbial communities from St. Louis River estuary, USA, under dissolved organic matter induced mercury methylation -... | ecosystem: Environmental > Aquatic >...
GGGAGAAGGACATGTCTGATGTGATCGAGCCTCTCGGCGCAGGGCGCGTCGAGCCGCGCGAGCTCGAGCTCGAGATGCGCTCGAGCTACCTCGACTACGCCATGTCGGTCATCGTCGGCAGGGCTCTGCCCGATGTTCGCGACGGGCTCAAGCCCGTGCACCGGCGCGTCCTCTACGGCATGCACGACGCCGGCATGCAGCCCAACCGGCCCTACAAGAAGAGCGCCGCCGTCGTCGGCGACGTGATGGGCAAGTACCACCCGCACGGCGACTCCGCCATCTACGACACGCTCGTGCGAATGGCGCAGCCGTTTTCCCTGCGCTACCCGCTCGTCGACGGCCAGGGCAACTTCGGCTCCCTCGACGACGACCCGGCGGCCGCGATGCGGTACACGGAGTGCCGGCTCACGAAGCTCGCCACCGAGCTCCTGCGTGACATCGACATGGACACCGTCGACTTCGCGCCCAACTACGACGAGTCGCGCAAGGAGCCGTCGGTCCTGCCCTCGCGCTTCCCGAACCTCCTCGTCAACGGCTCCTCCGGCATCGCCGTCGGCATGGCGACGAACATCCCGCCTCACCATCTCGGCGAGACGATCGACGCCGTCGTGCAGCTGATCGACAAGCCCGACACGAACGTCGACGACCTGATGAAGCACATGCACGGCCCCGACTTCCCGACCGGCGCGATCATCGTCGGCCGCTCCGGGATCCGTGACGCCTACCGCACCGGCCGCGGCCGCATCGTGATGCGAGCCCGGGCGCACGTGGAGGAGCTCCGCGGGGGCAAGAGCGCGATCGTCGTCACCGAGCTCCCGTACGGGGTGAAGAAGGGCGGCGACTCCGGGGTGATCAAGAAGATCGCGGACCTCGTCCACGAGAAGGTGATCACGGAGGTCTCCGACCTCGCCGACCACTCCGACAAGTCGGGCATGCGGATCCAGATCGAGCTCAAGCGCGACGCGATCCCCCAGGTCGTCCTCAACAAGCTCTTCAAGCACACCGCGTTGCAGGCCACCTTCGGCTACAACGCGGTCGCACTCGCAGACGGTGTGCCGCGCACGCTCTCGCTGCTCGAGCTGATCACGCACTACCTCGTCTACCAGCGCGAGATCGTCACCCGCCGGTCGAAGTTCGAGCTGCGCCAGAACGAGAAGCGCGCCCACGTCCTGCAGGGCTACCTGATCGCACTCGACAATCTCGACGCGGTGATCGCGCTGATCCGGGGCTCGGACGACACCGACGACGCCCGCACCGGGCTGATGGAGCAGTTCGGCCTCTCCGAGATCCAGGCACAGGCCATCCTCGACCTGCGCCTCGCCCGCCTGACCGGGCTCGCGCGCAAGGAGATCGAGCTCGAGTACGCCGACCTGCAGGAGCGCATCGCCGAGCTTCGCGGGATCCTCGGCGAGCCGGCGCGGGTCGACGCGCTGATCCGCGAGGAGCTCCTCGAGATCAAGCACACGTACGGCCGCACCGACGACCGCCGCACCGAGATCGTGGTGGGCGAGGACTCGCTCGAGCTCGAGGACATGATCGCCGAGGAGGACATGGTGATCGCGATCACGCGCTCCGGCTACATCAAGCGGCTGCCCGTGACCACCTACCGCGAGCAGCGCCGCGGCGGCATCGGCGTCATGGGGATGGACATGAAGGAGGACGACTACATCGAGCACCTCTTCGTCGCCTCCACGCACGACTTCATCCTCTTCTTCACCTCGGTGGGCAAGGTCTACCGGCTCAAGGTGCACGAGCTCCCGCTCGGCTCGCGGCAGTCGAAGGGCCGCGCCATCGTCAACCTGCTGCCGTTCCGCCAGGACGAGCAGGTGCGCGCCGTGATCGCGACCCGCGACTACAAGGAGTCGAAGTACCTCGTCTTCGCGACAAAGAAGGGCGTGATCAAGAAGACCGAGTTCCTCGAGTACAACACGCCGCTGAAGGCGGACGGGATCATCGCGCTGAAGATGCGCGAGGAGGACGAGCTGATCGGCGTGCGCCTCTCCGACGGCAACGACGACATCCTGATGGTGTCGCGGCTCGGACAGGCGGTTCGCTTCCACGAGAAGGACGTCCGCTCCATGGGGCGGCCCGCCTCCGGTGTCGCCGGCATGAGGATGCGCGCCGGCGACGAGGTGATCGAGGTCGACATCGCCTCCGACGACGCCGAGTTGCTCGTCGTCACGGAGAACGGGTGGGGGAAGCGCACGCGCGTGTCCGAATACCCCGTCAAGGGTCGCGGCACGATGGGCGTCAAGACGGCCCAGCTCGTCGAGGGCAAGGGCAAGCTCGCCGGGGCCCGCATCGTTCGCGAGGGCTACCAGGTGATGCTCATCTCCGACGGCGGCACCGTGATCAAGATGTCCGTGGACGACATCAAGCGCTCCGGCCGGGCAACGCAGGGCGTGATCGTGATGCGGCTCCGCGAGGGCGAGCACGTCTCGAGCCTCGCGCCCGTCGTCGGCTCCGACGACGACGACGTCCTCGACGTGGCGTCGGGGTCAGATGGCTCCGATGGCGTTTCCGCGGCTGTCGGCGACGAGACCGATCCTGCTGCCGGCGACGCAGCCGCCGAGTCGCCCGACGGGTAGCGGCCGCTACCCCGCGTCGCGCAGCGCAGGGGCGGCCGCTTCGGGAGCGACCGCGTTGACGTAGATCCCGGCCCCGAGCTCGGCGCCGCCGAAGACGCTCAACCGCGGCAGCACCTCCAGGTGCCAGTGCCCGCCGTGATGGAGCCAGGCGTTCCAGGACACCGGCCCCTCCAGCGACCGTAACCGGCGGATGCCGTCGGCGAGGAGGCCGAGGGCCGTGACGAGGCCGGCGCCGAAGCCGTTCTGTTCATGGGCTGCGGGAGCGATCAGGAGCTCGTACGGCGCGCGTGCCGCCGGGTGCGCGAGGAGCAACACCCCGTCCCGCTCGGCGACGACGTAGCCGCCGCCGACGGCGCGAGTCACGAGGCGGCAGAGGACGCAGTCGCCACCCTCGAGCCGCGGCAGCTCGAGCGCCACGACGGGAGGCGGCTCCGACAGCGGGACGAGCTGCGAGTGGGTGTGTGCGAGGCTTGCCCCGGCTGCACGCCCTTCGTTGACGAAAGCGTGCAGGTAGGCGAGCCCACGGCTCGCTGCGTCTCGCTCGCGCCGCTGCCACGCCTCGGCCACCAGGGCCAGCTGGTCGCCGGAGAGCTCCGCGAGCGTCCGCACGTGGCGGGGGGTGTGTACCACGACCTCCTGCGGCTCGAAGGCCGGGTAGCGGTTCGGGAACACCCGAACCTGCCAGGGCGCCGGGCCGAGCCGCAGGACCTCCGGCGGCGTCAGGTGCTCGCGTCCCGCGCAGAACGGGCAACCCTCGACCTCGTCGAGGGTTGCGGCGGGGATCGAGCCGGCGGCTTCCCCCGGACGCAGCCGCCGGCCGGGCGCGACGATGGTGGAACGACCCGAGAGCGGGTCGTGCCGCCGGTCTACGGCTTGTCCCCCGCCAGCTTGGACAGTGCCGTGAGGAGGTCGATCGGGATCGGGAACACGATCGTCGAGTTGTTGTTCGACCCGATCTCGAGCAGCGTCTGCAGGTAGCGCAGCTGCACCGTGATCGGCTCCTGCGCCATCACGGCAGCCGCATCCTTCAGCCGCTCCGACGCCTGGTACTCGCCCTCGGCCGAGATCACCTTGGCGCGGCGCTCGCGCTCCGACTCCGCCTGCCGCGCCATCGCGCGCTGCATGTCGGACGGGATTTCGACGTCCTTCACCTCGACGATCGAGACCTTGATGCCCCAGGGCGAGGTGGCGTCGTCGATGATCGACTGCAGCAGGACGTTGATCTTGTCGCGCTCCGACAGCAGCTCGTCGAGCTGGTGCTGGCCGAGCACCGAGCGCAGGGTCGTCTGCGCGATCTGCGAGGTCGCGTTCATGTAGTTCTCGACCTGGACGATCGCCGCCTTCGGCTCGACGATGCGGAAGTACGCGACCGCGTTGACGCGCACCGGCACGTTGTCCTTCGTGATCACCTCCTGCGGCGGCACGTTCAGCGTCACCGTGCGGAGGTCGACCTTCACCATGCGATCGACGACGGGAATGAGGATGAACAGCCCGGGGCCCTTCGGCTCGGGCAGGAGCCGGCCCAGCCGGAAGATCACGCCGCGCTCGTACTCGCGCGCGACCTTGACCGTCGCGAGCAGGAGCATCACGAACGCGACGAGTACCACGGCGACGACGATCAGTGCGATCGACACGGTCAGTCCCTTTCGTTGGAGTGGGTAGATCCTACGACTAGCTCGAGGTCGTCCTGGACGGACTCGACCACGACCTGCTCACCGGGTCGCAACGGCGTGCCGTCCGCCCGTCGCGCGCGCCACAGCTCGCCGTTCACCGCGACGAGGCCGCCGCGCCTGACTTCGCCGGCTCCGCCCACCAGCCGCTCGACCCCGACTTCCACCGGATTGCGCCGTGCGCGCACGACGCGCGTGAGGGCGAGCCCGAGCAGGAGCGCGAGCGTGCCGGCGATCCCGACGGCGGTCCACAGCGACACCTGGTACGCCGGCCCGGCCGGGTCGAAGAGCATGAGTGCCCCGATCACGAACATGACGGCGCCGGCGACCGTGATCGCACCGTGGCTCGGGACGAAGGCTTCGGCGGCGAAGAACGCGAACGACAGCAGCATCAGCAGCGCTCCCGCGACCGAGACGGGAAGCACCTGCAGCCCGTACAGCCCCACGATCAGCGAGATCACGCCGACCGTCCCCGGAAGGATGAGGCCCGGATTCCACAGCTCGACGAGGATGCCGACGACGCCGAGCGAGAGCATCAGCGCGATGATGTTCGGGTCGATCAGCAGATCGAGAGCCTTCTTCCACGCCGACATCTCCACCCGGTCGACCTGCGCCCCGGCGGTCTGCAGCGTCAATCCCTTCGGCTGCGTGACGCGCCCGTCGATCCGCTCGAGCAGATCCGGCAGCGTCGGTGCCACGAGGTCGACGATGTTGCGGGCCGCTGCCTCGCGGGCGCCGAAGTTGGCCGCCTGACGCACCATCGACTCCGCAGCGCCGGCGTTGCGCCCATGCTCGCGCGCCAGCTCCGCGATGTACGCAGCCGCGTCGTTGACGACCTTGCGGCGCAGGTCCTTCGAAAAGTCCTGCCCGTTCGTGGTGATCGGCGTGGAGGAGCCGATGTTCGTCTGGGGCGCCATCGCCAGCACGTCGGCCGCCTGCCCGATCACCGCGCCGGCCGAGTCGGCGCTGGAGCCGGCCGGCGCCACCCAGACGACCACCGGCACCTTGGCCGCCAGGAACGTCTTCACGATCTTCCGCATCGAGGAGCCGAGCCCGCCGGGCGTATCGAGCTCGACCACGAGCGCCGCATACCCGTCCCGCTCGGCCCGCCGCACCTGCGCCTGCAGGTAGTCCTGCGTCACCGGGTTGACGTCGTTGTCGAAGGTGGCGACGAGGACCCTCGGTGTCGCGCCTCCAGCGGGCACGGCGAGCGCCAGCGCGGCGGCCAGAACAAGGGGCAGAAGCGAAAAGCCCCGCAAAAGGGGTGCACCCATCGGCCGTAAGGATTCTATCAGGGTGGGGTCGAATCCCTTGTGGTCCGGTGTTGCGTCAGCCACCCTGGATAGCGCCGTGAGAAGACTCTTTGCCGCCGCCGCCGTCACCCTCGCCCTGGCGGCACCGCAGGCAGCCTCGGCCGGCCTCGCCTCGATCACCTCGCGGGACCTGCCCTTGCCGTCCGGCCGCACCCTTGCAGGCGCCACTCCGCGCTTCGACCTCGTCGGCCTGCACTGGCGTGGCAGCGGCGGCGTCGAGCTCAGCACGCGCTCGTTGTCGGGCAGCTGGAGCGCCTGGCGCGCTGCGGCGCCCGAGGCGGAGGACCTTCCCGATCCCCGTAGCCGGGAAGGCCGCACCCTGACGGGATGGACCGTCGGGAACCCCTTCTGGGTCGGCCCGTCGAATGCGATCCGGTACCGCACCACGGGGAGAGTGACCGCGGTGCGGGCGTTCTTCGTGCGCAGCCCCCAGGTGAGAGTGCCGCTACGCGCCCTTGCAGCCGCGGGTGCGCCTGCGATCGTGCCCCGCAGCGCCTGGGGGGCGGACGAGTCGATCCGGGTCGGTGTGCCGCAGTACGCAGCGGCGGTGCGCTTCTCGATCGTCCATCACACCGCCGGCACGAACGACTACACACGCGCCCAGGCCCCGGCGATCGTCCGGGGGATCGAGCTCTACCACGTCAAGAGCAACGGCTGGAACGACATCGGCTACAACTTCCTCGTCGACCGCTTCGGCACCGTGTACGAGGGCCGCTACGGCGGTATCGACCAGAACGTCGTCGGCGCCCACGCGAAAGGGTTCAACACGGGCTCCGTCGGTGTCGCCGTGATCGGCAGCTTCGAGAGCAACAGCATCCCTGCGGCCGCGCGCGACTCGCTTGCCGCCCTCCTTTCCTGGCGCCTCGATCTGGCGCACGTGGATCCCCTCACGACGCTCACCGCCGTCTCGAGCGGCAGCGACCGTTTCCCCGCCGGCATCCCCGTCTTCCTCCGCGCCGTCTCCGGCCACCGGGACACCGGGCTCACCGCCTGCCCCGGCGACGCGCTCTACGCGCAGCTCGGCGAGATCGCGACGGAGACCCAGGCGCTCGGACTGCCCAAGCTCTACGAGCCGAGGTTGACGGGTGTGCTCGGAGGGCCTGTGCGCTTCCGCGCACGGCTCTCCCAGCCGCTTCCGTGGACGGTAACGATCACCGATGCCGCCGGCGCCACGCTCGCGAGCGGCACCGGTTCCACCGGCGCGATCGACTGGACGTGGGACTCCACCGGCCTCGGCCTCGCCGGCGTCCGCTGGCGCATCGGCGCGGGCACATCGGTGACCGGTGCCTCCGGGACGCTCGGGAGCCCGGGTGACTCCTCCCCGGGCGGAACCGGAGGCGGAGCGCTCGCGATCACGGGCGCAGCCGCAGATCCGGAGACGATCAGCCCCAACGCGGACGGTGCTGCGGACGCGACGACGATCGCCTACACGACGACGACGGCAGCGACGGTCGACATCACGCTGCTCGACGCCGCCGGTGCGGTCGTCACCCAGCTCCTCGAGCCGGCACGAGCCGCCGCCGGCGAGCACACGCTGATCTTCGACGGCTTGGGCCTGCCGGACGGCGTGTACGCGATCGTGGTGACGGCGATCGGCGACGACGGCTCCCGGGTGACGAGCACGGTGACGGTTCGGATCACGCGGACGCTCGGCCCGGCCCGGCTCGCGCCCGCCGTGTTCGCACCCGGCGCCGGCGGCCGCCCCGCACGACTCGGAGTCACGTTCCAGCTGGCCGCCCCGGCCGACGTTCGGGTTCGTATCCTCCGCGACGGCAAATGGGTCGCGACGCCGTTCGCCGGTCCGCTCCCGCAGGGGTCACAGCTGGTCGGCTGGGACGGGACAAAGCGCGTCGGACGCGCGCTGGACGGGCCCTACACGGCCGTCGTCGAAGCGACCGACGCCGTCGGCACGGCCACGATCGCGCTCCCCTTCCTGAAGGACACGACACCGCCACGTTTGCGGCTGCTCGCAGGCGCGTCACCACGCCTCTGGGTCTCGGAGCCGGCAGCGATCACGGCCCGCGTCAACGGTGCGCTCCGCCGCCTCGACGCTGCGGCCGCAGGACCGGTCGCACTTCCCGGGATCCGCACGGTGCGGACGCTCGTCGTCGTCGCCCGCGATGTCGCGGGCAACCGCACCGTCCTGCGCCGCCCGTAGGAGCCGGCTGGCACTGCCAGTAGACTCGCCCCGTGCAACCCTCCTTTCGTGCACGGCGTCGAATCGGACGTGAGCTGCGGCCCGAGCAACCCGTCGTCCACGAGCGACTCAGCGACCCCATCCTCGTGCGGCGCGCCAAGGACGGAGACGCGAGGGCCCTCGAGGTGCTGTGTGAGCGTCACGCTCCGCGGGTCGAGCGGCTCGCCCGCCACGTCCTCGACGACCCCGAGGACGCCCGCGACGCCGCGCAGGACACGCTGGCGAAGGTGTGCGTGAAGATCGGCCAGTTCCGCGGCGAGGCGGCGTTCTCGACGTGGCTGCACCGGCTCACCGTCAACGCCTGCCGGGATGTCGCCCAGCACCGGAGCGCACGGCGCACCACCCCGCTGGAGGAGGATCTGCGCGTCGCGACCGGCGACGGCCCCGACCGTGAGGCCGAGCTGGCCGAGCTGCGGGCCGAGCTGCGCTCGGGGCTTGCCGGGCTGCCCGCCGGCCAGGCACGCGTGCTCGTGCTCAAGGACGCCCTCGGGTACTCGTTTCAGGAGATCTCCGCTGCGTCCGGCATGCCGCTCGGTACCGCCAAGTGCTACGCGCATCGGGGTCGAGCCGGCATGCGCGAGCTGCTCGAGCAGAGGGCAGGGACGCCCGGGTGACCTTCGCCGCCCCCTTCGGACGCGATCGGATCGAGCAGATCCTGCCGCACCGCGAGCCGTTCCTCCTGCTGGACGAGGTGATCGAGCTCGAGCCCGGCCGCAGGGTGGTGGCGACGCGTCTCGTGCGCGAGGACGACTGGTGGTTCCCGGGCCATTTCCCCGGCCGGCCCGTCATGCCCGGGGTGCTCATCGTCGAGGCGATGGCCCAGGCCGGCGCGGTGGCGGTGCTGATCGAGGAGGCCAACCGCGGCAAGATCGCCTTCTTCGCGGGCATCGACGACTGCCGTTTCAAGCGCATCGTCCGGCCCGGCGACGTGCTCAGGCTCACGTGCGAGATCGACACGATCCGCGGCCCGATCGGGCGCGGCAAGGCGACTGCGCACGTCGGCACCGAGCTGGCGGCCCGCGGCACGTTGACATTCGCGGTGGAGCAATGATCGGGACCGCCTCCGGCCGTCCGATCGGGATCACCGGCCTTGGCGTGCACGTGCCGGAGCGGGTGATGACGAACGACGACCTGGCAGCCTACGTGGACACGTCCGACGAGTGGATCCGTGAGCGGACGGGCATTCGCGAGCGCCGGATCGCGGATGTCGACGAGGCGCTGACGGACATCGCCCTTCCCGCCGCGAAGGCGGCGCTGAGCGACGCGGGTGTGTCCGGCTCCGACATCGACCTGCTGATCTGCGCCACGGTCACGCCGGACATGATGTTCCCGACCTCGTCTGCCCTGATGGCCGACGCTCTCGGCGCCAGCGAAGCCGCCGCCTACGACCTCCTCGCGGGCTGCACCGGCTTCATGTACGCCATCACGCAGGCGTACGGCATGCTCGCCGCCGGCCTTTCCAGGCGCGCCCTCGTCATCGGCGGCGACGTGCTCTCGAAGATCCTCGACTGGGACGATCGCTCCACGCTCGTGCTCTTCGGCGACGGCGCCGGCGCCGTCGTGATGGAGCCGGTCGAGCGCGGCGGCTTCCTGGGCTTCGAGCTCGGAGCGGACGGCGGCGGCGGTATCCACCTCTGCTACCCGGGCAGCGGCTCACGCCGCTTCGACGAGCCGTCCTCGATTCTCAAGATGAACGGCCGCGAGGTCTTCAAGTTCGCCACCCGGGTGATGGTGTCGTCGGCCGAGGCCGTCCTGGCGGCGTGCGGCAAGACGATCGACGAGGTCGACGTGTACGTCCCGCACCAGGCGAACAAGAGGATCATCGACTACGCGGTCGGTAAGCTCGGCGTCTCGCCGGAGAAGACGGTGGTCAACGTGGACAGATATGGCAACACTTCATCGGGCTCCATCCCCCTCGCACTCGCCGACGCGCGGGCCGACGGGAGGCTCGTGGACGGGGCGCTCGTGCTGATGACCGGGATGGGTGCCGGCCTCACCTGGGGCTCGGCGCTCGTGGAATGGACGAACGGAAAGGGTGCGGCATGACGAAGGTGGCTTTTTGCTTTCCCGGGCAGGGCTCGCTCGAAGCGGGCATGGGACGGGAGGTCGCCGAAGCCGTGCCCGAGGCGATGGAGGTGTACCGGCTCGGCAGCGAGGCTTCCGGCCTCGACCTCCAGCATCTCTGCTTCGACTCGCCGCTCGAGGATCTCGTGGAGACCGAGGTGCAGCAACCCGCTCTTGTCGCCACGAGCCTCGCGATCCTCGCTGCCCTCCGCGCCGAGGGCCTCGAGCCCGACGTCGTCGTCGGCCACTCTGTCGGCGAGTTCGCAGCTCTTGCCTCGGTCGGTGCGATCGGCACAGGCGAGGCGATCGGCCTCGTCCGCGAGCGCGGCCTCGCGATGGCCGAGGCGGCTCGCGCCCACCCGGGCTCGATGGCCGCCATCCTGGGGCTCGAGGACGAGGCGGTCGAGAACCTCTGCCGCAAGATCATCGGCGTCTGGCCCGCGAACTACAACTGCCCCGGGCAGATCGTGATCTCCGGGGAGCACGACGCGGTGGAGGTGTTGTGCGCCGAGGCCGAGGGTCTCGGCGCTCGACGAGCGATCAGGCTGAAGGTCTCCGGCGCCTTCCACAGCCCGCTCGTCGCCCGGGCCGCGGACCGGCTCAAGCCGGCCGTCGACCTGATCCGCTTCCACGACCCGATCGCGCCGTTCATGTCCACCGTGACCGCGCGCATCGAGCCCGCCACCCGGCTGGGCTCGCTGCTGATCGACCAGCTGACGGCGCCCGTTCGCTTCACCCAGGCGGCCAGGGCCCTCGTGCACGACGGCGTCACCACCTTCGTCGAGGTGGGACCGGGCAACGTCCTCACCGGCCTCGTCAAGCGGATCGACCGGAGCGTCCGCACGTTCGCGGTCAACGACCTGGCAAGCCTCGAGAAGGCGCGGGAAGCCCTGTCCGCGTGAGCGACGGCTTCTGCTCGCTCACCGGCCGGACGGCTCTCGTCACCGGCGGCTCGCGCGGGATCGGCCGCGCCGTCGCCCTCGAGCTGGGTCGCGCCGGCGCCTCCGTCGTCGTCGGCTATCGCAGCGGACGGGACGAGGCCGAAGCCGTGGCAGCCGAGATCGGCGGTCGGGCAGTCCAGGCCGACGTGTCCGACCCGGTGTCGGCGGCCGCCCTGGTCGAGGCAGCCGGCGACCTGGACATCCTCGTCAACAACGCGGGCCTGACCCGGGACGGCCTGCTCGCGCGCATGTCCGACGAGGACTGGCGAACCGTGATCGAGACGAACCTGTCCTCCGTCTTCTACACCTGCCGCGCCGTCTCACGGCCGATGATGAAGAAGCGCGCCGGGGCGATCGTGAACATCTCGTCGATCGTCGGTGTGCACGGCAACTGGGGGCAGACGAACTACGCGGCCTCCAAGGCCGGCATCATCGGCTTCACCAAGTCGCTCGCCCGCGAGCTCGGCAGCCGTAACGTGCGCGCGAACGTCGTCGCGCCGGGCTACGTCCGCACCCAGCTGACCGAGGTGCTGCCGGAAGAGGCGACGCAGGCGATGCTGCAGCAGACTCCGCTCGGCCGGCTCGGGGAACCCGGCGACATCGCGGGCGCGGTTCGCTTCCTCTGCTCCGACGCGGCCGCCTTCGTCACGGGCGAGGTGCTGCTCGTAGACGGCGGCCTCGGCATGTAGCCTGCCGTTCCGTGAGCGAGGCACACACCCAGCGGCGCAGGATCGTCGTGACCGGCCTCGGCCTGGTGAGCTCGCTCGGCAACACGGTCGAGGACACCTGGGACGCGCTCGTCGCAGGCCGCTCCGGCGCGGGGCCCATCACCCAGTTCGACACGACGGGCTACCCCGTCAACTTCGCGTGCGAGGTGAAGGGGCTCGACGTGACCGACTACGTGGAGTACAAGGCGTCCCGCCGGATGGATCGCTTCACCCACCTGGCGCTCGCTGCCGCGAGGCAGGCAGAGGCGGATTCGGGGCTCGACATCTCCCCGATCGCCGACCGTGTGGGTGCGGCCGTGGCGACGGGGATCGGCGGCCTCAAGTCCTTCGAGGCCTGCGTCGACCAGCTGAGGGAGCGCGGCCCCGATCGCGTCAACCCCTTCTCGATCGTGCAGATCATCCCGAACCTGGCTGCAGGGTGGGTCTCGATCGAGCTCGGCACCAAGGGGCCGCTCCTGTCCGAGTGCGCTGCCTGCGCCGCCTCCAACATGGCGATCGGCGACGGCATGGACGCGATTCGGCTCGGCCGGGCGGACGTGATGTTCTGCGGCGGCACCGAGGCGCCCGTCACGAGCGTGGGCATCGCGGGCTTCGGAGCCATGCGCGCCATCTCCCGCCGCAACGACGATCCGCAGCGGGCGTCCCGGCCGTTCGACGGCGAGCGCGACGGCTTCGTGATGGGCGAGGCGTCGGCGATGGTCGTGATCGAGGAGCTGGAGCACGCTCGTGCACGCGGCGCCAAGATCTACGCCGAGCTGCTCGGCTACGGCGTCTCCTCCGACGCGACCCACGTGTCCGACCCAGACCCGACCGGGGAGAGCCCGGCCCGGGCGTTGCGAATGGCATTTGCGGACGCCGGCATCGACCCGTCCGAGGTCGGCTACGTCAATGCGCACGGCACCTCCACTCCGGTCGGCGACTCGGCGGAGACCCGGGTGCTGAAGCTCGCGCTCGGCGAGGAGAAGGCCTACCGCACCCCTGTGTCGTCCACCAAGGGCGCGACCGGGCACTGCCTGGGAGCGGCGGGCGCTGTCGAGGCCGCCTTCACCATCCTCGCGCTCGAGCGCGGCATCCTGCCGCCCACGATCAACCAGACGAGCCCCGATCCCACGTGCGATCTCGACTACATCCCGAACGAGGCACGGCACGAGCAGGTCGAGATCGGTGTCTCCAACTCCTTCGGCTTCGGCGGCCACAACGCGTGTCTCGTGTTCCGCCGCTGGCACGGCGGCTGACGCCGGCTGCGTGGGGCGCTCCACGGCTCCGTCCCTACGATGGCAGGCATGGAGCTGCGCCCACCCGATCCCGAGCGGGACTTCGACGAGGTGCTGGCGCTCGTACAGGCCTGCGACCGGGCCGTGTACGGGGACTCCGACTGGACCGCAGGGGAGCTGCGGGAGGAGTGGGAGGCACTCGACCTCGAGCGAGACGCCTGGGTCGCCGTCGTCGGCAGCCGCATCGCGGGCGTGATGCACCGGTACGAGCGCCGCGGTGGCCGTGTGCTCGCCGACGGCTACGTCCACCCGGAGCTCACGGGCAGGGGAGTCGGAGCCAGGCTCCTCGCGGCCGTCGAGAGCCGTGCCCTGGCGCTCGCGGAAGAGGTGCCGGCGGCCGAGCGCGTGACGGTCGAGACGGCCCACCTCGTCGGCGATCCGCGCGCGCCGAGGCTCCTCGCCTGCAGGGGGTACGAGCGCGCGCGGACGTTCTTCCGCATGGTCACGCAACTCGAGCAGGCGCCTCCGGCGCCCGCGTGGCCGGCGGGGCTCGAGGTGCACCCGCTCGAGCCCGTCCGCGACGGGCCGCGCGTGCAGGCCGCCCTGGACGAGGCGTTTGCGCGCGAATGGGGTTATGTGCGCCGCCCCTACGACGATTGGTTCGAGAAGGTGCTTGGGGTGCCGCGCTTCGACGCGGCGCTCTGTCCTGTCGTCTGGGACGGTCACGAGCTGGCTGCGATCTCGCTCAACTACCCGAAGCGGATGGGGAACTGGGGCTGGATCGGTACGCTCGCGGTGCGGCCCGCCTGGCGGCGACGCGGGCTCGGGTTGGCACTGCTGCAGGAAAGTTTCGGACGCTTCTACGCCCGGGGCGAGCGAACCGTCGCCCTCGGTGTCGACGCCCAGAACCCCACCGGCGCGACGCGGCTGTACGAGCGCGCCGGCATGGGCGTCCTGTGGCAGGCGGACGTGTGGCAGAAGGAGATCCGTGCCGGATCTTGAGCTCGACCTCCGTGCGCCGACCGAGAGCGACGCGGCCGCCATCGCAGACGCCCTCAACGCGCACAGCCGTTCCCTGTACGGCACCGACGACTCGACCGCGGCAGAGGTACGGGCCTGGTTCGCCGTCCCGGACATCGACGCGGCCCAGGACATGCGGGTCGCCGTCCTGCCCGACGGGTCGATCGCGGCCTATGCAGACCTCGGCGGGGGATACGGGGAGCCTCCCCGGCTCTGGCTCGACCTGCGCATGCGGCCCGAGTTCGAGGCAGCGGGACCCCATCTGCTCGCCGCCATGGAGCGGCGCGCACGCGAGCGTGGCGGTGCCGGAGCGCTCTTGCGCGCGATCGCGGCAGACCGGGATGCACCAACCGCACGCACGCTGAAGGACGCCGGCTTCCACGTCGTCCGCAGCTCGTTCCGGATGACGATCGATCTCCGGGCCGCAGGGCTCGAGCAGCCGGAGTGGCCCGATGGGCTCACCGTGCGGACGTTCGACTCGGCGGAAGGCGACGAGCGCGTCTACGCGGCACATCAGGACGGCTTCGCAGACCACTGGGAGTTCCATCCGACGCCGATCGACGAGTGGCGGCACTGGACCTCTGGTCACCCCAACCACGACCCGGAGCTGTGGTTCCTGGTCGAGGACGAGGACGAGATCGCCGCGCTCTGCCTCTGCCGGCGCCACGAGACCGGCCAGCCCGACATGGGCTGGGTCAACATCCTCACCGTGCGGCCGCCCTGGCGGAGGCGGGGCCTGGCACGGGCGCTCCTGTTGCACGCGTTCGTCGTGTTCCGTGGCCGCGGCAAGCTCCAGGCCGGTCTCGGCGTCGACGCGGAGAACACGACCGGCGCCGTCGCCCTGTACGAGGGCGTCGGCATGCGGGTCGCACGACGGCACGACACCTACGAGAAGGTGCTCGACTGATGTCCTGGCTGCGCGCCCGGTGCCCCGACTGCCGCACCCTCACGGCTGTGTGGGTGGGTGACGGGTACCAGTGCCACTCCTGCGGGCGTGCTTTCGCAGCGGGCCTCGTGCGGGTGCCTCGTGCGCACGGGAGCGGCGGCGGGCCGATGAGCGAGGCGGCGTGGCTGCCGCTGCCCTTCCCGGAGGCGGCCGTGATCGAGTGCGACTCGCTCGAGGAGCAGATCGCGGCGCAGGCTGCGGCGAGCCCGCCGCGCCCGCTCGTCCTCGGCGGCTGCTGCTGCGCCCACGTCGGCGCGATCGAGGCGCTCGCAGGGGGGACGGGCAGGCTCGCCGTCGTCTGGCTGGACGCCCACGGGGATCTCAACACGCCAGAGAGCTCACCCTCCGGCAACGCCTGGGGGATGCCGCTGCGAATGGCGATCGACCGCGGCGCCGTTCGTGCCGACGACGTGGCGCTCGTCGGGGCGAGGGCGCTCGACCCACCCGAGCGGGACTATCTCGCCGAGACCGGGATCGACGAGGACGTCGCGCGTGCCCTCGACGGCGCCGACCGCCTGTACGTCGCACTCGACTGCGACGTGCTCCGACCCGGCCAGCTCGCGTGCTTCATGCCGGAGCCCGGCGGACCCACGCTCACGGAGCTCGAGCGCACCCTCGCCGACCTCGCCGCCCGCCTACCCATCGCCGGCATGGGCCTCACGGGCCTCGTGCCCGCGGCCGACGTTGCCGTCCTGGTTCGCCTCGTCTCCGCCGCCGGCCTGGGCCCCGTGTAACTCCGGCGTGGCGGAGCCGGTCTAAGATCCCGTAGATGTCCGCCACCGGCCGCATCGACGTCTCGATCGAGCACAAGCTGGCCGCCCCCGACGACGCGGCCGCCAGGAAG
>Ga0209798_10001236_pt1 | contig 15514 bp, 14 predicted proteins | sample DOMMetBare3Fresh_FD_187475 | JGI IMG/M metagenome (GOLD analysis project Ga0209798, IMG submission 187475) | Wetland sediment microbial communities from St. Louis River estuary, USA, under dissolved organic matter induced mercury methylation -... | ecosystem: Environmental > Aquatic >...
TCAGCGGCCAGCCCGGCACTGGCAAGAGCCTGTTCGCGATGCAGTTCCTGATCTACGGCGCCACCCACTGCAACGAGCCGGGCGTCTACCTGGGCTTCGAGGGGAACCGGTCCGACCTGGCGGGCGACGTCGGTGCTCTCGGCCTCAACCTGGACGGGCTGGAGCGGGACGGACAGCTGCTGATCGACGCGCAGGCCCTGGCGCGAGAGGCGGTCGAGACCGGAGAGTTCAACCTCGAGGCGCTGCTGGTCCGGGTGGCGTTCGCGGTGGAGAAGATCGGCGCGAAGCGGATCGCCCTGGACAGCCTGGGGTCGTTGTTCGCCGTGTTCGGCAACCAGCCGGCCCTGGTCCGGTCCGAGCTGCTGCGGTTGCTCCGCTGGCTCAAGGACCAGGGGCTGACCACCATGATCACCGGCGAGCGCGGCGAGGACCCGCTCATCCGGCATGGCATGGAGGAGTATCTCTCCGACTGCGTGGTGCTCCTGGACCACCGGGTGGCCGAAGGGGTGGCCACCAGACGGCTGCGGGTGCTGAAGTACCGCGGCTCGACGCACGGCAGGAACGAGTACCCGTTCCTGATCGGCCCCGACGGGCTCGAGGTGATGCCGATCACCTCCCTGGGCCTGACTCAGCGCGTGAGCAACGACCGGCTCGCCACCGGAATCGCCGGGCTCGATGAGATGCTCGGCGGGCGAGGAGTGTTCCGGGCCAGCAGCATCCTGGTGAGCGGGACCTCCGGCACCGGCAAGACGACGATCGCTGCGAGCTTCGCCGATGCCGCGTGCCGGCGCGGGGAGACCGTGCTGTTCTTCAGCTTCGAGGAGTCCCAGGCGGAGGTCCTGCGCAACATGGCCTCGGTCAGCCTGGACCTGTCCGGCTGGATGGAGCAGGGGCTGCTGCACTTCCACGGTGAGAGACCGACCACTCTCGGGCTCGAGGATCACCTTGCCAGCATGCAGCGACTGATCCAGCGGGTCGCCCCGACCATGGTGGTGATCGATCCGGTGAGCAGCCTGTCTCGCAGCTCCAGCGCGTTCGACGTCTCGGCCATGCTCATGCGCCAGATCTACTACCTGAAAGCGGCCGGCATCACGGCAGTGATGACCTCGCTGAACGAGGGCGGCAGCGAGCTCGAGCGCACCGAGATGAACATCTCGTCGCTGGTCGACACCTGGCTTCTGACCGTCACGCTGGCGGGCAGCGGGGAGCGCAACCGCGGGTTGTACGTGCTCAAGAGCCGGGGCATGGCGCACTCGAACCAGATTCGCGAGTTCCTGCTCAGCGACGAGGGGGTGAGCCTTGTCCCGGTGTTCATGGGACCGGAAGGGGTGTTGACCGGGTCCGCGCGCGCCGCCCAGGAGGCCGCCGAGGCGGGCGTCGAGCTCGAGCTGGCGCAGGAGTCCAGCGATCTCGCCGGGGCCCTTGAGCTTCGAAGACAGTCCCTCGAGAAGCACGTGGCGGCACTGCGGGCTGACTTCGAGGCGGAGGAGAGCCTGACCGAGCAGCGGATCCTGGCGAGCAAGAAGCGCGAAAGTGCCGTGCGACTAGCCCGGCTGGAGCAGGGGCGTCGGCGCACGGGCAAACCGGAGGCAGGGGGATGAGCTCCCCCTCCACCTCGCAACCACGGGCGCGGGAACCCGCCGCGGCGCGGCTGCAGCTGACGCTGTTCGTCAGCGGGGCCTCACCCACCTCCATCCAGGCGGTGCGGCGGCTGCGCGACCTGTGCGACCGGCACTGCCCCGCCGGCTACGACCTGGACATCGTCGACATCTACCAGCAGCCAGACAAGGTCGCCGCCCGGGGAGTGCTGGCCGTTCCCACGCTGATCAGGGACCAGCCGCTTCCCGTGCAGGTGTTGATCGGTGACTTCACCGACGAGCCGCGGGTGCTCGCCGCGCTGGGCCTGCCCGCCCCGAAGGACGACTGAGCAGTGACCGCTGGCGGGCCCGGCAGCGACGAGGCTGCGGCCCTCATCGAACAACGGCTCGCCGTTGCCGAGGAGACGCTGCGCGCGCTGCGGGCCGGCGAGGCAGACGCGATCGTGATGGACTCCAGGCAGGGTGAGCAGGTGATCTACACGCTGGAGACCCAGGACCGTCCCTACCGGCGTCTGGTGGAGCGGATGTCCGAGGGCGCGGCGCTGGTCGACGCCGACGGCACCGTCGTCTACGCCAACCAGTGGCTCGCGACGCTGCTCGGCGTACCGCTCGAGCGCCTGCAGGGAGGTCCGTTCTCGGACTGGCTCGACGAGCCGGAACGGACCACCTTCAAGCGGCGGCTCACCACCGCAGCCACTGGCGGGCACCACGAGCACACGCTGCGCGGGGTGGACGGCAGCAGCGTGGCAGTACTGGTGGGCATCAGTGACGCCGGGGAACCCGAGGGCCTGCTCCGCTGCGTCACCGTGACCGACCTCAGCCGGCAGAAGGCCCAGCAAGAGCAGCTGGACCGGCTCAATGCGGCGCTGACAGACCGGCTGGCCGAGCTGCGAGAAGCCAACGACGACCTCCACACCGAAAGGAACCGGGTCGAGGAGGTCAACGCCGAGCTGGAGGTGGTCAACGCGGAGCTGAAGGACGTCAATGAGCTGATCCGTGGCTTCACCGCCGTCGCAGCCCACGACCTGCGCTCTCCGCTGGTCTCGATCGTCGGCTTCTCCACGATCCTCACCGAGAGGTGGGCGACCCTCAGCGACGAGGATCGGCTCCGCTTCCTGGCCATCATCGACCGCCAGTCACACAAGATGTCCGGGCTCATCGATGACCTGCTCACCGTGTCGAAGATCGAGGGTGACGCGCTGGAGACACGACCCGAGCAGATCGCGCTGGGGGAGGCGATCAGCCGGTGCCTCGAGGCGGCCGGCGACGACGCTGCGGGCGTATCCGTCTCCTGCCCGACAGCTCTGGTCGTCCAGGCCGATCGCCAGCACCTTGAGCGCATCATCGACAACTACCTGCAGAACGCCATCAGGTACGGCGAGCCGCCCGTTCGAGTCGAGGCGACCAGGCTCGGCGACGTCGTGGAGATCCGGGTTCTCGATCATGGCCCGGGTGTGCCGCCGGAGTTCGAGCCCAGGCTGTTCGACAAGTTCGCCCGGGCTGACACCCCGAGCACCAAAGCCAGGCGCGGCACCGGCCTCGGGCTGTCGATCGTGCGCGGGCTGGCCGTGGCCAACGGCGGTCAGGCACGCTATGAGCCCAACCCTGACCACGGCTCGTGCTTCATCGTGGAGCTCCGCGCAGGCGACGGGGGGCCCGGATCGGACCGGTCGCCTCGTGATACGCCAGAGGCGCTTCGCTGATCACTGAGGAGCGCTTCAATGATCAGCCGGCAGCGCTTAGATGATCAGCCGGGAGCGCCTCCATGATCAGCCGGCAGCGTGGCAGCGAGCAGTCAGACGTTTCAGGGGGTTATGCCCGCGAGGACCTTCTCGGTCCCGGACAGACCCAGCCGGGTCGCGCCGGCAGCGATCATCTCCAGCGCGGCCTCGGTCGAGCGAATACCGCCGGAGGCCTTGACCCCAAGGCGTCCACCGACCGTCTTCGCCATGAGCGCGACAGCGTGTGCGGTGGCCCCGCCGGCCGGATGGAAGCCAGTCGACGTCTTGACGAAGTCCGCCCCGGCGGACGCGGCTGCCTGGCACACGCCGACGATCTGCTCATCGGTGAGCGCTGCCGACTCGATGATCACCTTCAACACCACGGGTGACGGGGCGGCGGCGCGCACGGTCGCGATCTCGTCACGCACGGCGTCGTACCCACCGGTGGTCGCCACGGCGAGGTTGATGACCATGTCGACCTCGTCCGCCCCGTCAGCCACGGAGCGGGCAGCCTCGACGGCCTTGACCTCGGCCTTGTGCGCGCCTGAGGGGAAGCCACACACGACTGCGACCTTCAGCGGGCCGGTGCCCTCGAGCGGCAACTGACTCGGGGAGACGCACACCGAGTACGCGCCCAGCCTCTGGGCCTCGGACACGAGTTCGGCGACCTGCCCGGCAGTAGCCTCGGGCTTGAGCAACGTGTGGTCGACCATGCGGGCGACCTCGGAACGGCTAGGGCTCAACGTCTTCTCTCTTTCACTATTCGGCTGGCGAGTCGGCCCGTCACAGGTCGGACGCCGCCCTGAAGCCACTCATGGCTTGATCTGACCGTGGTTACACGTGACCGTCAGGAGGTCCCTTGGCGAAGTGGGCGACCATCTCCCAAGGGAGTCGATTCTATGACCCGTCGATCCGCGGGGAACGGGCCAGGGTGATGGTGTGCGACTCCCGACGACATCGAACCCGATGAGCCGGAGGGAACGACATGACCACCCCGACAGCCATGGCACCTCCTTCCACTCAGCCGGACGCCGCGGATGACGCACGGATCGGAGCGTTGCTGCGGTGAACCTTGCCGTGGTGCAGCCGGCGCAGCTCCTGTCCTGCGCAACCTCGCCCGTGGACTTTCGGGCCGTCTAGTCCATTCGGGCGAGTACGTCGGCTGTTTGGGCGATGAGGCGCACAACGCCCCGTGTCGAGCGAGATACCGCCGGAGAATTGCCTCTAGACGACACAGCCATGGATGGCTGGAAATTCTGTCTTCCGAACGATGATTCTCAGGTTCTCAAGGGGGTGTTACCGGAGTTCAGCTACCCCTGGGAGCTACCCCAAGATGTCCCGACACAATCGCCTGGTCACTGTCAGTGGAACGGCGCTGGTGTTCGCGCTGTCGGCGACGGGTCTGGTGCCGGCCGCACAGGCTGGGGCACTGGCCGCTCCCCTTAGACCCGCGATCGCGCCGCTGGTCGCGGCACCTCCGGGCAAAGCGCTTCCGGCGGCCCTCGACGTGAAGACGCCGTACGAGGCGCAGGTGTCCTGCGATCCTCGCACCCAACCGGGTGTGGCCGCCTTCGCGGCCCTGATGACATCGCAGTACAAGACCGGGGTGGCGACGACGAACCGCCCGTGCCTGGCCGACACCAGCGAGCACTACGACGGTCGAGCCATCGACTGGATGCTCAGCGCCTATGACCCGCAGCAGAGCGCCGTCGCCGACTCGGTCGTCGCCTGGCTCAGCGCCGACAACGGCGTCATGGCTCGCCGGTTCGGCATCAGCTACATCATCCGGAACAGGAAGATGTGGCGCGAGTATGCCCCTGAGCGCGGCTGGGCGACCTACACCGGCCCCGACCCGCACACCAGCCACATCCACTTCAGCTTCTCCTGGGACGGCGCCATGAAGCGGACCTCCTGGTGGACGGGCAGCGCGAACACCGTCGTCGACCTGGGCCCCTGCAAGGTGTACGCCGGCCAGTTCGCCCCGTTGCACACCGCGATTCGCACGACGGCATGCCCGACGAACCTCCCCGCCGCTCCGGTGTCCGTCTACCCGGTCTATGTCATCGGTCAGCGAAGCACCCAGATCGAGGTGGCGCAGAGGGCTCTCGGGGTGCCCGCCGGCGGGCTGTTCGACGCAGTGACCTACAGCGCGCTGGTCCAGTGGCAGACCCGGGTGGGCGTCCCGATCACCGGGGTGCTGGACAAGGCCACCTGGGCCAGGCTGGTTCCCACGACCCCGGTCCCCACTCCTCCACCGGTGGTCACCCCGCCAGCCCCGACACCTCCCCCGGTGGTCACGCCACCGACCCCGGCACCTGTGCCGCCGGTGGCTGCGCCGTGGGCAGCAACCCGCTACACGCCATACAAGGGCGTAGTCCTGCGGCAGGGTTCCACGGGGGCGGCCGTCGCTGTTCTTCAACGCGGGCTCAGGGTCACGCCCGATGGTGCCTTCGGACCCAGGACCCAGGCCGCACTGGTGACCTTCCAGTCGCAGCAGGGCATCTCGGTCAGTGGCATCGCAACGCGCCCCGCGTGGGACCGGCTGGAGAAGCGGGACTACCCCCTCGTCGGCTACCGCGGCCTGAGTGTGAGCAGGGGCTCCACGGGCGCGGTGGTCACCGCCGTCCAGCGTGCGCTGCGGGTGAGCGCGGACGGCGCCTTCGGGCCGGTCACCGAGGCAGCGGTCAAGGCGGTCCAGTCGCGCGCCGAGCTCGCACCGACCGGTGTGGTCAGCGGCTGGACCTGGGTCGCGATCGAGAGTCAGATGCTGCCCTAGCCTTCGGCCGCCCCCGGATATTACCGTTGGCGTATCGGTCAGCTGACCGGTGTGAGGTCTGGTCCACGGGGGTCCTCATGCTCACTCACGCTGGGTTCATGTCGACGAGGACGTCGACGAGACTGCGCGCCACCCTGCTCGTCGCCGTAGCGCTGACCGCGACGACATCCCTGTCGGGCGCCGCGCCCGCATCGGCCACCACAGCCACCGCTCGGTCGCTCCTGTCCAAGCTCACGGTCACGCCCGAGGACGGGAACTCCACGTACGTCCGGACCGCTTTCAAGCTCTGGACCGATGCCGACGGCGACTGCCAGAACACCCGGGCCGAAGTGCTCGTCGCAGAGTCCAGAGTCACTCCGACCTACACCACGAGACGCCACTGCACCGTCGCCACCGGCGAGTGGTACTCCTACTACGACGGCGCCACCTGGACCCGCCCGGCGGACGTGGACATCGACCACATGGTCCCGCTCAAGGAGGCCTGGGGGTCCGGCGCCCGGCTGTGGTCGGCCGGCAACCGCACCCGCTATGCGAACGACCTCGGCTTCGTCGCGACCCTCTTGGCGGTCACCGACGACGTCAACCAGGCCAAGGGAGACAAGGACCCGGCCCAGTGGCTGCCTCCCCGCCGCTCAGCGCAGTGCATCTACGCGATCCAGTGGGTGCAGGTGAAGTACCGCTGGCGGCTGAGCATCGACTCCGGAGAACGCGTTCGGCTCTCCTCGATCCTCTCCGGACGTTGCGGATCCCGCGTCACAGCAGTGCCTGCCCGCGCCATCTGAGGTCCCTGAAGAGGTGGTCGCGTGAGTGCCCGCTTCGAGGAGCTGGACTGGAGCCCGACGCCAATCGGTGAGATCAGTCTCCGCAGACGCATCGACCCGTCCACCGGCGTCGACATCTACGAGGTCAAGCTGGGCGAGGAGTTCCTCATGTCGAGCATGTTCACCGTCGCCGAGATCGAGGTGGCCCGGCTCGCGCTGGCCCGCCTCCAAGGGTCGGAGCTCGTCGTCGCGGTGGGCGGGCTGGGGCTCGGCTACACCGCCCGGGCCGTGCTGGACGACGAGCGGGTACGCGAGCTGCTGGTCATCGACACCCTCGAGCCGGTGATCCGGTGGCACCAGCGCGGGCTGGTCCCGGTCGGGCCGATCCTGACCGCAGATCCTCGCTGCCGTCTGGTGCACGGCGACTTCTTCGCGATGGCCGGCGGGTCGGGGTTCGACCCCGAGACGCCGGACCGGGTCCTCGACGCCGTGATCGTCGACATCGACCACTCGCCCAGGCACCTGCTCGCCGACGGGAGCGCCGGCTTCTACGGCGTGGCAGGGACCAAACGGCTGGCCGGGCACCTGCGGCCGGGCGGCGTCTACTCGCTGTGGTCCAACGACCCGCCCGACGACGCCTACCTGGCGGTCCTGTCGCGGGTGTTCGTCGACGTCGCCGCCGAGGTCGTCACCTTCCCCAACCCGCTCCAGGACCGTGCGGCCACGAACACGGTCTACCTGGCTACCAAACCGAGCTGACGCCGTTACCGGTTTGGTGGTCCGCTGTGGCAACAGGGACGATGAGGCCCATGAGCTCATCGGCCGAACACATCCTTGAGGGCGGGAATGTCGCGGAGACGGTCGTCCGGGTCGGCTCGACCGTGCGCAAGCCGGCGACTGCCGCCACCACGGCGGTCGAGGCGTTGCTTGACCACTTCGCCGACGTCGGCTTCTCGGGCGCGCCCCGCTCGCTCGGGCGCGACAAGCTCGGGCGCCACGTCCTGGAGTACATCCCCGGGGAGATGGCCTACACCCTTGAGAGCCTCACGGCGGACGAGCTGCGCCGGCTCGGTGCCTTTGTCCACGAGCTACACGATGCCGCCGAGGGCTTCAAGCCTCCGCCGGGGCCGGAATGGAATGTGGTGATCGCCCCTGACCGCGAGGACCTGATCTGCCACCACGACCTCGCTCCGTGGAACCTGGTTCGTGACGGGGACAGCTGGGTGTTCATCGACTGGGATGGCGCCGGTCCGGGCTCGCGGCTGTGGGACCTGGCCTACACCGCGTCGACCTTCGTCCCCATGTGTGCTGGCGGCGACCCCGCACTGGACGGCCCTCGGCTGCGCGCGCTGGCCGACGGATACGGCCTGGACGAGCAACAACGACGGGCGTTCCCGGCCTTGATCGTCGCGCACACGCGCGGGATGTATGACCTTCTCCATGCGGCTTCCCTGACCGGGGAGCAGCCATGGGCCCGCTTGTACGCCGAGGGCCACGGCGAGCACTGGGGCCCGGCCGCCGACTACATCGAGGCGCACCTTGAGCAGTGGACTGCCGCACTCCTCGAATGACCCTGCACCTCCGAGGGACCGTCCGGGTTTGAGAGTCCCTCGGCAGCGGTGACCAGCGTCGGGACGAGGGCCGGCGTCGACGTCAGTCTGACGGCGGGGGGTCGTGGCGAAGGGGACGCAGCCGCCACCAGAGAAGGAAGAACACACCGAGCAGCAGCATGCCCAGGCCCATCCACAGGTTGATGTTGATTCCGGCGGCCTTCGTCCTCATCGCCTCCGAGGCCAGGAGTCCGACAACCGTCAGGATGACGCCGTAGAGCGTGAACAGTCCCCCGATGAGCACGCGAAGGTCGAACAGCTTGCTTGCGCCGGAGACCGGTTCCCCGGACTGTTCCTTGCTCATGATCACTCCTGGTCAGTTAGGTCAGAGGAAGACAAGTGAAAGGACGGCGGTGATCCCGAGCGCCCCGAACCCCAGCACCTTCGGAGACTGCCACCACAGCGGCTTCGGCAGCGTCGACGGATCGGGCGCACTCGGGTCCGGGATTCCCCAGACCAGCCCCGCGAGCTCGGCCTCCGGCTTGGGCTCGCCCATCAGTGTCACGACCACCGTGACGACTGCGTCGAGCAGGAACGCCAGGATGGCACCGTAGAAGTTCGCCATCTGCTCGTTCATCGTCGCGTGTGTCGGGTCGATCACGCCGCCCGGGTAGAAGTACGGGAGGTGGTAGGCCCAGAAGTGCATGATGGCCGCGCCGGCGGTGCCGGCTGCCAGCCCGGCGATGCCGGACATCGGAGACACCCGTTTCCAGAACATACCGATGATGAACGTCGCGAACAGCGGGGCGTTGAAGAAGGAGAACAGCAGCTGGATGTAGATCATGATGTTGCTGTAGCCGGACGCGATGAACGCCGTCAGGATGCCGACGAGCACCCCCGCGACGGTCACGACTCGTCCCACCCGCAGGTAGTACCCGTCAGGTCGGCCAGGGCGCACGTACGTCTGCCAGATGTCGTAGGTGAAGACCGTGTTGAACGATGACACGTTGGCGGCCATCCCGGCCATGAACGCCGCCAGCAGGCCTGCCATCGCCACCCCGAGGGCCCCGCTGGGCAGAAACTGGTCCATCAGGAGCGGGATGGCATCGTTGTATGGAAGGGCGTCGCTCTTGCCGAGCCTGGGGACGACGACGAGCGCGATGAGCCCAGGGATGATGGTCAGGAACGGTATGAAGATCTTCGGGTATGCCCCGATGAGCGGGGTGCGCTGGGCGGCTGACATGTCCTTGGCCGACAGGGCCCGCTGCACCTCGGCGAAGTTGGTCGTCCAGTAGCCGAACGACAGGACGAAGCCGAGGCCGAACACGATGCCGACCCAGTCACCGAGCGCGTTGGTCCAGGGAATCCCGGTCCCCTGCCACGTGTTGAAGGAGTCCGCCCCGAGGTCGGTCTTGGCCACGGCGGCCTGCAGGCCGCTCCACCCGCCCACGGAGTGCAGCCCCACGACCAGGATCGGGATGAGCCCCGCCACGATGATGAAGAACTGCAGGACCTCGTTGTAGATGGCTCCGGAAAGGCCACCCAGGGTGATGTACACCAGCACGAAGAAAGCCGAGACGACGACGGACAGCCACAGTGGCCAGCCCAGCGTTGCCTCGAGCACGATACCGAGGGCGTACAGGTTGACCCCCGCGATCAGCACGCTGGATGTCGCGAAGGTCAGGGCGTTGTACAGGTGGGTGGGCCGGTTGTAGCGGCGGCGCAGGTACTCGGGAACGCTTCGTACCTTCGAGCCGTAGTAGAAGGGCATCATCACCAGGCCGAGGAACACCATCGCTGGCACGGCGCCGATCCAGTAGAAGTGCACGGTCGACATGCCGTACTGCGCACCGTTCGCCGCCATCCCCAGGATCTCGATCGCGCCCAGGTTCGCGGAGATGAAAGCCAGCCCGGTGACCCAGGCGGGCAGGGCGCGGCCGGAGAGGAAGAAGTCCTCGCTCGTGGCAATCGCCCGCTTGGCCAGCAGGCCGATGGTGATCACCAACGCGAAGTAGACCGCGAGGATGCCGTAGTCCAGAGCCTTGACGTCGAGACGGAGAGTGTCTGATGCAGCCAGCACGTCCACAATTCCCCCAGCAGAAGTCTCGCCCAGCTTCAATGGTGGTCAGTACCGTAGGGACTGAAAATACTCCCAAAACAGGGCGAAGGGAACGACAGTGTCCGAACAACAGGAGACGGCTCTGCACCGGCGGTATGTCGTGGGCGTCGATGGATCCGCAGCGAGCCTGGAGGCTCTTCGGTGGGCGGTGGCGGAGGCCCGGTCGCACGGCGGCGATGTGCGCGCCGTCCTTGTCTGGGAGCTGCCCTACAGCGGTCTTGCGACAAGCATGGCGCAGGGGCCCTACGGACTGCCCGACCTCACCGCCGTCACACATGAGGCGAGCGTGCGTCTTCAGAGCTGCATCGACGCGGTCGGCGACACGTCTCCGGTGGAGGTGCACGCCGAGATACTCGAGGGACAGCCGGCCGGCGTCCTGCAGGCGCTGTCCCGCGAGGCGGACCTCGTCGTTGTCGGCTCCCGTGGCCATGGCGGGTTTGCCGCACTGCTGCTCGGCTCCGTGAGCGCCCAGGTCGTGCGGCACGCGCACTGCTCGGTGGTCGTCGTCCGGCCCCCCAGCTGAGCCACCGGCGGGACCCGCGCCTGGCTGGCCGCCGGCAGTGACAACGCGCATCGGGCAACAACTCCACTGAGCCCCCGCTGTTCGTTGCAGATCAGCGGGGGCCGTTGGCCTCCCCCCGGAGAATCACACCAGGTGCGGTCAGCACTCGGAGCCATGGGCAATTCGATGCGCTCTCCACTCAGCGAGAGCTGGTTGCGGGTTTCAGGAGCGTCTGATGATGCAGGCCTTCTTCAGCGGCTCGCCGTGCCGGCTGACCGCTCTGGCAGCCCGGGCGCGGCTGATGGCACGCCACCGGTGGGGCGCAGGACGACGCGGCCGTCGGATGGTTTGAGAAGCGTCTGCGGAATGCGCAACGGCTGAACGATGGCGAACTCGATTCGGTGGTCCCGGACAGTGCGGACACAGGCCACCGAGGGTCCGGAGTAGCGCGGTCAAGAGCCGACGTCACCAATGGTCTGGGGCGACACAGCGCTACTGACGGTACGCCCGATATGCTCCGCGACCTATGACTCAGGTCACACGACTGCCGCACCCAGACCTGACGGCCGGTCCAGAGCTGTCCTGAGCAGGTCTAGAGCGGTAGCGCGGACTCCAGACCCGCCGTGCCGTGGCGGCCGGGTTCGCCCCCTCGACGACGGAAGGACTCCTGGCCGAAGGCGGCCTCCACCTGTTCGGCGGACATCGCCAGGAACGGGCCGAAGTCGCCGACCTGGGACTCGTGCGCGACCATCGCCGAGCGTTTCGCAGCCATCGCTGCGCGGACATCCACCACGGTGGTGATCTCGGACTCGGGAAGGCCGAACTCCGCGACGTCCGGCGGTGCTGCCTCGCCGGCCCACGCCGGGTTGCTGGCCATGAGCCTGAACATGTGGTCGCGATTCACGGTTGCCTCGTACACGTGAGTGACTCCGGCGAGCTCCGCGGCCCGGACCCCGACGACGTGAACCTGGATGTGGTCGGGGTGTCCGTAGTTGCCATGCGGGTCGTAGATGGTGAGCACGTCGGCGCCCTCCTCGACCAGCAGACGCGCCAGCCGCGAGGCGGCGACCTCGACGTCCACGTTGCAGAACGCGTCGGCCCGCGCGTTGTCCTGGGTGCCGGCCATGCCCGAGTCGGGGTAGCCGAGCATCTCCAGCCGGTGCACGCCGAGTGCCTGGGCTGAGGTCTCCAGCTCGCGGCGGCGCCGGTCCACGAGCCGCTCGCCCTCGGCCAGCAGTCCCTCCGGCACCTCCCCCAGCCCGCCGTCGGTGGCGGTCACCAGCACCACCCGGTGACCGGCGTCCGCGGCCAGTCGCATGACACCACCGGTGGTGAAGACCTCGTCGTCGGGATGGGCGTGGAAGCAGACGAGGACTCTCGTGGGAGACGCCGAAACACTGCCGTCGTACGGCCTGGTCATGACTGCCCGGTCCCGGTGGTGGCGGTCGGTCGACTCATCAGCGGTGCGACGCTGTTACCGGGGCATCGCGTGGGTCGCGGCGGCGGCGCGACGACGCAGCCGCCTCCGCGACCTGGACAGCCGAGGCGGGGCGGGCCCCCTGGTCCCAGGCCTGCGGGTTCGCGGCGTACATGAGGCCGTATGCCGCCATGTCAGGCTGCGTGCGCCACCCCTTCGAGAGGGGGCCGAGGTCGACCGTGTCGTAGCCGATCTGGTCGAGGTGCTCGCTGACGACCTTCTTCGCCTCATCGTCGTCGCCCGCGATGGCGAGGGCGCTGCGGTCGACGGCGCCGGCGGCGCGGGAGAGGGCTGCGAGGTGCTGGAAGAAGATGTTGTTGAAGGCCTTGACCACCCTGGAGTCCGGCAGGTGGGCCGCAAGCAGCTCAGAGCTGGTGGTCGACTCGTCATCGAGGCCGGCGAAGTCGCCGTCGCGCTGTGGGTAGTAGTTCATCGTGTCGATGACGACCTTGCCGCGTAGCTCCTCGATCGGCACCTGCCGGTAGTTGCGCAGCGGGATGGTGACGACGACGACGTCACCTGCCTCGGCAGCCTCGGCCGGGGTCGCCGCTCTGGCATGCGGACCCAGTTCCTGGACGAGGTCGGCAAGGGTCTCGGGTCCCCTGCTGTTGCTGAGCACGACGTCGTGGCCTTGCGCCACGGCGAGTCGGGCGACAGTGGTACCGATGTTTCCGCTTCCGATGAATCCCCAGGTGGTCATGGTGAAATCAACTACGCGGCCGGACCCGGCATTCCGGAGAGCCTGACCTCAGCACGTGACTGCCGGTGCCGGCGGGCAAGGCTCGACCTATTGTGTCTGCCGGTCAATGCCGACAGCATGGATCGCAGAAGTCCTCCCGGTCGTGGCGCAAGCGGTCGGGCTCAGCGTCTACTCATCCAGGAGGGCACATGACGGAGCAGCTGCCGGCGACGGTCTACCCGGCGCGCCTCGAGATCGACTACCCGGACCAGCACGACCGGGTGACGACCCTTTTCCGCGTGTTCCTGGTCATTCCGATTGCGATCGTCATCGGCGTGCTCACTTCGGGCGCCCCCCAGACGCAGACGGTCTATGACCAGAGCGGTCATGTGGTGCGCAGCACCAGCGGTGGCATCGGTGCCGGCCTGTTCCTGGCGACTGTGCTGATGATCCTCTTCGCGAGGCGTTACCCGCGCTGGTGGTTCGACTTCGCCCTGGAGCTCACCCGGTTCGGCGCCCGCGTCGGCGCCTACCTTCTGCTGCTCACCGACCAGTACCCCTCGACGGTCGACGAGCAGAGCGTCCACCTTCAGATCGACTATCCCGACGTCGAACGTGACCTGAACCAGTGGCTGCCGCTGGTGAAGTGGCTGTTCGCGATCCCGCACTTCGTCGTCCTGGCAGGGTTGTCGGTGGGCGCTTTCTTTGCGGTGGTCATCGCCTGGTTCGCGATCCTGTTCACCGGGCGCTACCCGCGGGGACTGTTCGACTTCGTGGTCGGCGTCGGTCGCTGGGGGCTGCGCGTCCAGGCGTACGCGATCCTTCTCGTCACCGACCGCTACCCACCCTTCTCCCTGGCCTGAGCCCACCGGGCAGGCCGGTCAGAAGGTCGACTTCCTCATCGCAAGCTGGACGGTCGAGGCGGACGGTCAGACCTACGAGTTCCGGCACGCGTCAGTGTGGCGCCAGGAGGAGGAGCTGCGATCCGGAGCTCACAGTGATGACGCGGCGGGTTTCGTCATCATCCGGCCGAGGAGGTTGCCCGTCATTGAAAGTCCGTGACGCCACGGCACATCTGACGAGGAGACCTGCAATGCGTGCAGTGCTTTACGAGGCTTTCCAGCAACTGCCCGAAGTAGTCACGGTAGGTGACCCCGCCTGTCCGGAGACCGGCGTCGTCATCGAAGTGGCAGCCACTGGTCTGTGCCGAAGTGACTGGCACGGGTGGATGGGGCACGACCCGGATATCCGACTCCCACACGTGCCTGGCCACGAGTTCGCCGGCGTGATCGCCGAGGTTGGCTCGCGGGTATCGGGATGGCACCGCGGTGACCGGGTCACGGTCCCGTTCGTCTGCGCGTGCGGCCAGTGCGAGACCTGCCGGCGGGGCGAACACCAGGTTTGTGACAGACAGTTCCAACCCGGGTTCACCCACTGGGGATCGTTCGCAGAGCTTGTGGCCATCGATCATGCGCAGGTCAACCTCGTTCGCCTGCCAGACGACATGGCCTTCGAGACCGCGGCCAGTCTCGGCTGCCGTTTCGCCACCGCCTACCGAGCTGTGGTCCACCATGGCCGGGTCCACGCTGGCGACTGGGTGGTCGTTCACGGCTGCGGCGGCGTCGGACTGTCCGCCGTGATGATCGCCGCAGCCCGCGGCGCACAGATCATCGCCGTCGACATCTCACCGAATGCGCTGGAGCTGGCCCGGACTCTGGGCGCAACCGCCACGCTCGACCCCGGGCACGCCGACGTGGTGAATGCCGTACATGACCTCACCGGTGGCGGTGCTCAGGTGTCCATCGACGCGCTCGGCAGCATCGAAACCTGTCAGAACTCGATCCGCAGCCTGCGCAAGCGAGGTCGCCACGTCCAGGTCGGACTGATGCTGGGCGCCGACGACGCGCCGTCTGTGCCCATGTCGACAGTCATCGCCGCGGAGCTCGAAATCGTGGGAAGCCACGGGATGGCAGCCCACGACTACCCGACGATGCTGGCCGAGATCACGGCGGGCACGCTCAGCCCGCAACGCCTCGTCCAACACCGGATAGATCTCAGCGAGGCACCCGCCAGACTCGCCACTCTCGGTCAACACCCCGGCAACGGCATCACCATCATCAGCCTTTGAAGCGCCTACATTTCCTTCATGAGCCCCTACCGCTGGACCGCGTCCGATCTGCCCGACCTGCGCGGGCACACCGCCATCGTCACGGGAGCCAACAGCGGCATCGGGCGGGTGGCGGCCCTCGAACTTGCTCGGGCCGGCGCCGCGGTGACCCTCGCCGTGCGCGACACGACCAAGGGCCAGGCCGCCGCCGCCGGCATGACGGG
>Ga0209798_10001237_pt1 | contig 15498 bp, 15 predicted proteins | sample DOMMetBare3Fresh_FD_187475 | JGI IMG/M metagenome (GOLD analysis project Ga0209798, IMG submission 187475) | Wetland sediment microbial communities from St. Louis River estuary, USA, under dissolved organic matter induced mercury methylation -... | ecosystem: Environmental > Aquatic >...
GTCGGTTCCTTGCTGATGCTGGTAGCCATGATTTTCCTGTACTTCAAAGGCCAGCAGGTTGGTATCACCGACTTCAGCATTCTCCATTTCTACAATTTGAAACTTGATATCGGCACACAGACCTGGTTGTTCCTTGCTTTTGCACTCGCCTTTGCCATTAAAGTTCCTATGTTCCCTTTGCACACCTGGTTGCCGGATGCGCATACGGAAGCACCAACTGCCGGTTCTGTCATTCTTGCCGCCATCATGCTGAAAATGGGTACCTATGGTTATGTTCGTTTTGCCATGCCGCTCTTTCCGGAAGCTGCCCATAAGTTTGCTCCGCTGTTGGCCACGCTGGCGGTGATCGGTATCATATATGCCGCACTAGTTGCCATGGTACAGGAAGATGTTAAGAAACTGGTTGCCTATTCATCAGTAGCCCATCTTGGTTTTGTCATGCTCGGTATCTTCGCCTGTAACGTTCAGGGGATGACCGGCGCCATGTTGCAGATGCTCAATCACGGGGTTTCGACAGGTGCACTCTTCCTTATCGTAGGCTTTATTTACGAGCGTCGTCACACCCGATTGATTACCGATTTCGGCGGGCTTTCAAAACAGCTCCCGATCTTTGCAACCATCTTCATGATCGTGACTCTTTCTTCCATCGGTGTTCCGGGAACTAACGGTTTTGTCGGTGAGTTTCTTGTCCTGGTTGGTGGATTTGAAAGCGAGCTACGCTGGTGGACGATTATTGCCTCCAGTGGTGTTATCTTTGCTGCAGTTTACATGCTCTGGATGTTCCAGCGGGTCATGTTCGGTCAGCTCGACAACCCCAAAAACATGGCCTTGAAAGATCTCAATGCTCGTGAAATCGGAATCATGATTCCACTGATCATCCTGATCTTCTTCATGGGACTCTATCCCAAACCTTTCATCGACAAGATGGAACCTGCTGTTAAAAAACTGGTCAGTCAGATACGTCCTGCCAGTATGGATGTAAAACCAGTTCCAGCACTGGCAATTGAAACTCCTGCCGCTCATGCTGCTCCTGAACAACAGCACGAGTCGATGCCTGCTGGGCACCAATCAGCAACTCCTGCTGTCAACGAACACAAATAATACGACGAGTCAACCGGACCGGAGGATATTTTAGATGGATATGATAACCATTCCCAGCGTGAACATGACACCAATCTTGCCAGAGATTTTTCTCTCCGGGCTTGCCATGGTGCTCCTGCTTATCAATGTGTTTTCAGGCAACGGCAAAAAGTCGTACCTTGGATACATATCATTTATCGGCATTCTTGCTGCCGGTGCATTGGTTGGAGCAGGCTGGAACGGTCATATTGAGAGCTTTAGCGGTTCTGTCGTGCTCGACAACTTTGCTACGTTCTTCAAAATGGTTTTTCTGCTTGGTGCTGCCTTGGCAGTTCTTATTACCGATCAATACATGGAGCGTGAAGGTTGCAACCATGGAGAGCTTTACCCGTTAGTTCTGTTCACTGTTGTTGGCATGATGTTGATGGCTTCCGGCACTGATTTGATGACAATTTTCCTTGGCCTGGAAGTAATGTCGGTTTCCTTGTACGTTCTGTCAGGTTTCAATCGTGAAAATATAAAGTCGAATGAAGCTGGTCTGAAATACTTCCTGCTCGGCGCCTTCTCAACCGGTTTCCTGCTTTATGGTATGGCACTGATCTACGGTGCCACCGGCACTACCAGAATTGCTAAAATTGCAGTTCAGGTCGGACAGATGAGCCTCCCCTCGGCTAACATCATGCTGTTGGTAGGTATGCTGCTGATGTTGACCGGTTTCGCATTCAAAGTTGCTGCGGCACCGTTTCACATGTGGACACCTGACGTGTATGAAGGTGCTCCGACTCCCATGACCGCCTTCATGTCGGCTGGTCCCAAAGCTGCCGGTTTTGCTGCTGCGCTGCGTATCTTTCTGGTGGCATTGCCAACTTTGCAGGTCGAGTGGAGCCAGTTGATGTGGGTCCTGGCTGTTCTGACCATGACCATCGGCAACCTGACGGCACTTCGCCAGGACAATATCAAACGTATGCTGGCCTATTCTTCGATTGCGCATGCCGGTTACTGTCTGGTCGGTTTTGCTGCCGGTAATGGCGTTGGTACGGCAGGTATTCTGTTTTACATGCTCTCCTATACCTTTATGAATATCGGTGCTTTTGCAGTCATCGTTTTGATTGGCAAAAAAGGGGAGAAAAACGGCACTGTTATGGATTTTGCAGGTATGGGATTCAAGCAACCGGCACTGGCAGTTGTTATGTCGATTTTCCTGTTTTCTCTGGCAGGTGTCCCGCCAACCGCTGGTTTTATCGGTAAGTTTTATCTTTTCTCCGGTGCCGTACAGAAAGGATACATCTGGCTTGCTATCCTGGGCGTGTTGAATAGTGCCGCTTCTGTTTATTACTACCTGCGCGTGATGGTTTACATGTACATGAAAGATCCGACCGAAGAATTTGAATGGGTTAAAATTACTGCTCCGATTGCCTTGGCACTGGTAATATCGGTTGCCGGCACATTGATCCTTGGGGTAGTTCCTTCCTTTGTACTCCAGTTTGCCCAGCAGGCTGTCAAGTTGATCTAACGTAATTTCAGTGATTCACCAGCAATAACAAAACAGCGGCAATCCATTTGGGTTGCCGCTGTTGGTTTATCAACAATTATGAATTGACTGCTATTCTTGAATTCCAATTGCCTGAATCAGAATAAAGGGTGAGATCACAATCATATGAAACAGCATCTGTTTATTGGCATCCCACTCCTGGATTTGTTCAACGCTTGGTTTGATCAGTAACTTGTTCATGACCCAACGCTCAACCGATTCTTTTGCGTCAGTTGCAACTGCGTAGGCAACATCAGCCAGATCTAGGTCATTGCTGATAATAATCAGCGTTCCCCGTTCCAGATGTGCCCTGAGTAAATCCCATGGTGCACAGTCGATTTTTTGTGATAACTCTTCTTTTGTTATGGACATGCAATTACCCCTCTGAATCTGATTATATTTTTAACAAACAGATCTGAAGTCGATCTGTTCCTGCAAGCCGCGCTGTTCAAGTATGCCACGAAACTGCTTCCGCGCTCCCCGCACTCCGATGGCAATCAATAGTTTATCGGAAAAATCATCGTATTCATCAGGTTGCCTGACGTTGGCTCCGTGTAGTATCTGGCCTGTTTTTTTGGGATCAACGTCAATCCAACCCGAAACTGCAATCTGATGCTGCTTCAGCAGACGCTGCCAGGCACGCCCTTCCTTACCTGCTCCGGCAATGATCACTTGTTTGCAGTCGTGCAGGTATTCCTTTTTCAGGTAGTCTAACTTGCAACGACGAAATGCATCCTGACTGTATTCATCCATGGTGCGGGTTGCCCGCTCCGGGTGGTCGCGCCAGAAGAAATAGGTTTCCGGCAAGCGAGCAAACTTGATGTTAGCAGCTGCCATGCGGAGCCATAGATCGTAATCCTCTGGCCATCCACATTCACGATATCCACCTAACTGCTCCAAAATTGATCGGCGGGTCATGATGCTTGGATGTACAAAGGGCGATTCCACCAGCAGGTCACGCATGATGACATCGTGGCTCGTCAAACCGTTTTGCCAGGTTTCGTACTCCTGCATTCCCTGTTTGAGGCCGCTGCGGGGGAAGTGGCGAAATTGGCACGCCACCAGACCGATCTGCGGGTTGATCTGCAGATAGTTCAATTGCCGCTCCAGCCGGACTGGGTGCATGACATCGTCTCCATCCATACGAGCAACCAGGGGAGCACGGCACGCTGCAAGTGCAGTATTAAGTGCTGTTACCAATCCCCTTGATTCCTGTCTGATAACATGAATTCGACAGTCTGTCGCTGCTGCGGAAGCAAGGATTGCTGGTGTCGTATCATTGGATCCGTCATCAACAACAATCAGCTCCCAATTCTGTAACGTTTGACGCTGGAGAGAGTGGAGCGCAGCCGGAAGAAAGTCAGCTTCATTACGTACCGGCATGAGTATGGAGAGTGGCGGTGATATCGACATGCTGGCAACCTTTTGGACGATAGTTGGTATTCATAAACAATGACAATAATATTAACTTGACCGGCAGACAGGCTACTGTGATAGTACAGCGGAATGTGACTTTATTGCGAGTGCTGGAATGCCATGACACACGATTATTCGCTTGAACATGTAGCCAGGGTTTTGGAGCAGTTTCAACCGCAGCAGTTGCCGCCACAGAATCGAAAAGCGGCAGCAGTCGCCATGATACTGCGGGAACGAAACAGAACGCCGGAAATGCTGTTTATTGAACGTGCAGCTGATGAACGCGATCCATGGTCAGGTCATCTGGCGTTTCCCGGTGGCAAGATCGAAGCTGGGGAGGATGGGCGCCAGGCCGCTATTCGTGAAACCGGTGAAGAAATCGGTATATCGCTGACTGAACACCGCCAGGTGGGACAGTTATCCGATATTGTGGGGACTAATCTTCCGGTACAGGTTTCCTGCTACCTCTTTATGCTTGATGCAACGGTTACGCCTCGTATGAACGATGAAGTCAGCGATCTTTTCTGGGTTCCGTTGTCAGAATTATACAACCGGGAACGTCACTCACTAATGCCGGTATCGTTTTCAGGCGTACAGCTTGATGTTCCGGCTATCCGGCTTCCGCAGCCGGGAAAACCGGTGTTGTGGGGGATCACCTATCGTCTGGTCATGCAGTTACATGAAATTCTACGCTCCTGCCCGCTTGACGGTTGCAAAATAGCCAATAAACGGTACACTCATGCAGTCGAATATCTCTAACATCCTCGGGAGGACAACTCATGAATGAAAGAACCGGTATTATCACCTTTAAAGGCAATCCCTTCACCCTGCTTGGTCCACAGTTGAAAGTAGGCGATCAAGCGCCTGATTTTGCGGTGGTTGACAACGGTCTGGCACCGGTAACATTGGCCACATCAGCCGGTAACATCAGAATAATCAGTGCGGTGCCGTCCCTGGATACACCGGTGTGTGATTCGGAAACCCGCCGTTTTAACCAGGAAGCAGCTGCCTTGCCAGGGAATGTGAACGTACTGACCATCAGTCTCGATCTACCTTTTGCCCAGAAACGTTGGTGCGGTGCTGCCGGTATTGACAAGGTAATCACTCTATCTGATTACCGTGAACGCTCCTTCGGTCAAAGCTATGGTGTGTTGATCAAGGAGTTGCTGCTGCTGACCAGGGCAATTTTCGTTATTGATGCCAGTGACACGATCCGCTACATCCAGATCGTACCGGAAGTCACTAGCGAGCCAGACTATGCGGAAGTAATCAGCGCCGTGAAAGCACTGTTATAACTTCTAATGGCAGGGCGGTCAATTGGCCGCCCTTGCCATGCTGTCAATGTCTGGCAAAGCTTATACTCGCACGTAAGTCGATCATGTTACCCTGCAATCCTTTTCAACAGCCACGCCATGTTTTCTCCCAGAACCTGCATGGTTTTGATCCCTTCCTCGTCCTGCTCCACATCGCCGACATTTCTCCCGACGCCCACATTCCAGTAGCTAGAGCCGGGTATAATCATCTGCCCAATGGTAAAGAAGTGGTTGATGGTATCAAAAACATTGAGTGCTCCGGCGCGTCTCACCGCAACTACCGCAGCCCCGGCCTTGCGTTTGAACATGTCTCCGTTGGCACGGGAGACCATGCCGCAGCGATCGATCAGCGACTTGGTTTCCGGAGTCAGCGAGGCAAAATAGGTGGGAGAGGCGATGATGATACCGTCCGATTCCAGCATCTTCTCGATACAACTGTTTGCCAGATCATCGTTCACCGCACAGCGTTTGTCCTTGCGGGCAAAGCATTGGTAGCAGGCGACGCAACCGTGCAGTTGTTTACCACCAATTTGAACCTGTTCCGTTGTGATACCTTCACTCTGCAACACCTCAAAAACATGGTTGATCAGAAGGGAAGTGTTCCCTCCTTCACGGGGACTGCCGTTAAAAGCGGTTACTTTCATAATAATTCCCTTTCCTGATGCACTGCAGCCGGCAGAAACATCGGTAAAAAATGTAATAATCACGTTGACTATGCTTTATACAGGATGTTAATCTTGCGCGCTACATACTCTGGGAGAGTATTACGGGAGTTTCGGATGAACATACGATCGTTTTTGAATATAGTGATCACTACGCTGATCATGACGATGTCGCTTGTACCATGTTTTGCCGGTGCTGTCGAGCTGGCTCCGCAAAGCGGGACACAAGCGCTGGCCGCAATCGAGAATATCACGGTTGCAGGGGAGGGGGATGCTGCCGAGTTGGTGATCAAGCTTTCCCGGCCGGCCACCTATACCAGTTATAAAACCACCGCGCCTTTTCGCCTGGTAATCGATCTCTCCCAGACAACCGAAGGTAGCGTGACGACTCCACGGCTGTTCACATCCGGCAATTTCAAAGCCGTGACGGCCAGCCGCTACGATACCGATGCCGGAGTGCTGACACGGGTTGATATTGAGCTGGTCAAAGATGGTGAAGCGCTGATATCTGCCTCACCTGAAAAACCGGGTGAAATGCGGATTTCATTCCCCAACGGTGCAAAAAACAAGAGTGCTGCTTCATCTGTTCTGCCGGCGGCTAATGCGTTGCCCCTTGTTGATAAAACCGGTGTTGAAGCGAATCGTTCGGTTGTTGAGCCACCACAACCCGGTGCAGTCAGCTCACGTCGCGCTCCACATGCCCTGACTGACATCAGTGCCAAGGGAGGCGCAATCGTATTGACCGTGGCTGGTGGTGTTGGTAACTATAAAACTGCCCGTTATCACAAGCCGGATCGTGTGGTGATTGATCTTTTTGACACACAAAATGACGTGTCGGTAGCGACGATTCCGCTTGAACTGCTGGGTGTCGGAGTTGCCCGGATCGGCGTATTACCGGATAAGGTACGTGTTGTTCTGGAGTCAGCCACTGGTAGATTTCCGGCAGAAATTGAAACCAGGCTGCAGGGTGATCAGCTGCTCCTCGTCTCCGGTAACCCGGCTGCGCCGACTGTGACGGCGGATGTTCCCGAATCGTCGCTCAAGTTGACAGCCACTCGTTCCGGCGTGCAAAGCAAGGGAGCTCGTGGGGACACTCCTCCGGTTGCCATGCCGGAACGCACGGTTACCGCTCAGGCTGGTTCCCCCCTGGTTGAAATGATTGATTTCCAGGTACTTGATGGAGTAAGTCGTGTTACCATCAAAACCAGTGGTGGGGCAATGGTCGAACCGCTCACCAAGGGAGATGGCTTCGTAACAGCCGTCATAAAAAATGCAACGCTCCCCAAACAACTGCAGCATTCACTTGAAACCCAGGCGTTTGCGTCACCTGTGTTACGGATTACACCGCTGCAGCTGAAAAAACGGAGCGGTATCGAAACCGCTATTCGCATCGCCTTGCGGGTTGATGCTCCTTACACGCTCAAACGTGAAGCTGATATGACCTATATTGAGTTTCAGCATCCGGCAGGGGGGATGATCGTTTCATCGGCGGTCAACAGTGCTGCGACACCCGATCAAGCAGTTACCGCAACTGGGTTATCACAGGGTAAGGCAGTTCAGAAAAACTATACTGGGAAAAAAGTCTCCCTTGATTTTGATAATGCGGAGATCCGGCACGTATTCAGACTGTTGGCGGATGTGAGCGAAAAAAACTTTATCGTTGGCGATGACGTCAAGGGAAATATTTCGATCAAGCTCGCCAATGTACCGTGGCAGCAGGCTCTGGATGTGATCCTGGATACCAGCGGTCTGGTACTCCGTGAAGATGGTAACGTTGTTACCATCATGACCAAGGAAAAGCACAAGGCTAAAACAAAGGAAGAGCTTGAAGCACAGGAACAGCTGCTGAAGTCACAACGGGAGAAGGTCAAGCTGGAGGAACTGGAAACCGCTGTCTTCAGTATCAACTACTCCGATGTGGCCAACGTTGTCACCCTGCTGAATGCCCGTAAAACAGAGCGGGGGAGCATTACCCAGGATACCAGAACCAACAAGGTGATTGCGACCGACACTCCCCAGACGCTTGAAAATATGCGTAAGCTTGTAAAATTGCTGGATGCTCCTGAAAAACAGGTCATGATCGAAGCGCGCATCGTGGAAGCGTCGTCAACTTTCATCCGCAGTCTGGGGATCAACTGGGGAGCCCATTTCCGGGATGGTTCGGCATCTTTGCTGGGGATCAACCAGCTGGACAGCAGCTTCGGCGGATTGGCGGCAAATTCGGCACCGACCACTGGCGTAAGCGGTAATTCCGGCGCCGCCATGGGGATATCGTTCGGTACCTTGACCAGTAACATGCAGCTTGATCTGCGTCTCAACGCCGCTGCCAGCGCCGGTATGATCAAAATAGTGTCAGCCCCGAAAGTATCCACCCTCAACAACAAGACCGCCAAGATTACCCAGGGGCAGCAAGTCCCCTATACGTCATCGACTTCGGACAAGGTCGAAACCAAGTTTGTGGAAGCTGCCCTGTCGCTGGAAGTGACCCCCCATATCAATGCCAATGGAACCATTGGCATGAAGATTGATGCCAAAAACGACTCGGTCGGTCAGGCAACCGGCGGCAGCACCGCACCGGCCATCAATAAAAAGCAGGCCACCACCGAGATGCTGCTGCGGGATGGTGAAACAACGGTGATTGGCGGGATTTATGTTGATAGCGATAATGAAACCGATGAAGGAGTACCGTATCTGATGGATATCCCGTATCTGGGGAAACTGTTCCGCTCGATCAACAGAACCAAAATCAAAACGGAGCTGCTGATATTCATCACCCCCCGGATTCTTGAGGATGTGTAGCGGTTGTTTGCCGCTTGATGCGTGTTACACACAAAAAAGGAGAAACAATGAAAGTTCTGATTCTTGGAGTTAACGGTTTTATAGGTAATGCACTGACCCATCGTATTCTGACCACCACCGACTGGGAGGTTTTTGGTCTGGACATGGCATGCGATAAGCTGGAACGTTCACTGGGTGATTCCCGTTTCCACTTTCTGGAAGGGGACATCACGATCAACAAGGAGTGGATCGAGTACAATATTAAAAAATGTGATGTGGTGTTGCCGCTGGTTGCCATTGCCACTCCGGTTACCTATGTCAAGGATCCGCTGCGGGTGTTTGAACTCGATTTCGAGGAGAACCTGAAGATCATCCGTCTCTGCCATAAGTACAAGAAACGGGTGCTGTTCCCCTCGACCTCGGAAGTGTACGGCATGAGTCCCGATGCGGAGTTTGATGAGGAAAACTCTCCGCTGATGCTCGGCCCGATTGCCAAGGAGCGCTGGATTTATTCCTGTGCCAAACAGATGCTCGATCGGGTGATCTATGCCTACGGTGGACATGAGGGACTGCAATTTACCCTCTTCCGCCCCTTTAACTGGATCGGCCCCAAGTTGGACAGCATTCATACCGCCAAAGAGGGGAGCTCGCGGGTACTAACCCAATTCCTGTATGATATTCTGGCTGAAAAGCCGATTGAACTGGTGGATGGGGGTAATCAGCGCCGTTCGTTTACCTATATTGAGGACGGAATTGATTGCCTGATGAAGATCATCGAGAACAAGGATGGTTGTGCCGATGGGAAGATCTTCAACATTGGTAACCCCCAAAATGACCTGTCGGTCAAGGAACTGGCCCACAAGCTGAAAGAGATGGTGGCCGAATTCCCGCTCTACAAGGCAAAGGCTGACAAGTGCAAGATCGTGGAGATCTCCTCCGATACCTTCTATGGCAAGGGGTATCAGGATATGCTGACCCGCGTACCATCGGTCAAGCGGGCCAAGGAATGTCTCGGTTGGGAACCGACTACAACGATTGATGACGCCTTGCGCAAAACGCTTGAATTTTACCTGGTTGACGAGCGGGAAAAACTGTCTGAATTCCTGTAACTGATGAAGGTCAGTGCTGCAACTCACCGTAGTGGCTTTACCCTGATTGAGCTGATGATCGTGCTGGCGATCATCAGTATGCTGATGATGTTGGTGCTTCCGCGGCTACCCTCGTCCGAACATGAAAACCTGAAAAGTTCGGCCCGCACCCTGGCTGCCACCCTGCGTTATCTGCAGGACCGGGCAGCCACCGCCCAGGTGGGATATGTGCTCCGTCTGGAGCCGGGAAGCGACTCGATCAAGGTGCTGGAACTGGGGAAAGACGGGAGCGAAAAGCAACCGTCAGATCCGTTGTTGCAGAAGCGTCCCATTTCCGAGGGAATCCAGTTGGCGGATGTGATCATACCGCGCCTCGGTAAGGTGACTGACGGACAACTGCGACTGGAGGTCGGCCGGGGGGGCTTGCGTGATTTTGTCACCTTTCATCTCCGCTCCCCTGCCGGCGCCTTCTGGACGGTCATGGCCTTTCCGTCCAGCGGCAAGGTCAAGGTGTTCGATGGCTACCAGATGGAGGCGCTATGAAAGGATTCACCCTGCTGGAAGTCATGATTGCACTGGCAATCATGGCAGGAGTGATCGTAACCGTGCTTGGCGCCACCAATTACCATCTGGATCTGATGCAGGGTGAGCACGAAACTACTGTCTTGACCCTCTTGGCCCGGATGCAGGTGGAACTGCTGGAACAACAGGGGGGAGTGGCGGCCAAAAGCAACGGCAGCTTTGCACCGGGGCATCCTGATGTGCTCTGGAGCGCCGAGTTGTTTCCGACCCAGCTCCCCGCAATTCAAAAACTGGTGCTCAAGGTTCACCGCACGGGAGATAAACGGGAGGTGGCACTTGTGCGTTACCTCCTCAAATAACTCTTCCCGTGCCATATCCGGCTTTACCCTGATTGAAATTCTCCTGGCGATCACCCTGTTGGGAATCGTGACCACCGCCTTGTACGGCAGCTATTTTACCGTAACCCGGGCCCGGGAACGGGCGACACAAGGGATTGAGTCGCGACGTGAACTGGGCGCCACCCTGGATTTGATCCGCCGCGAGGTTGCCGCAACACTCTATCGCCCGGCGGATAAGCGACTGCATCTGGTGGTGGAGGATCGGGATCTGTTTGGCAAGCCGTCCTCAACGCTGGAGTTTACCACGCTGATGCCGGCCAGTGCCGGGAGCCGTAAAGAATCGGGGATTGCCCTGGTGCGCTACCAGATGAATGACCAGCAGGTAACCGTTGATAAAACAAAACCACGCATCCTGACACGTCGTGAACAGGATCTGCTGTTTGATCTGCCCGATCTGCAGGCTTACCCCCAGATGGAACGGATCAGTTCCTTTCTGGTGGAATGTTATGATGGTTCAAAATGGGTCAAGACATGGGACACCAAGCTGATTCCCCGTTTGCCGTCCATGCTGCGCATTACGGTTCAGGTGGAAGAAAACGGCGCCCTGCTCGATTTTTCCATGCTGGCGCCGCTGCGGGTGAATGGGAAATGAGAAACAATCGCGGATTTGCCTTGCTGCTGGTGTTGGTGGTTACCACCCTGATGGTGGCGGTGGTCTCGGAACTGATTCACCAGGTCTACGTGGATGTCTCCATCAGCCGGGGATTCCGCGACGGTCAGCAGGCTTCGCTGCTGGCGGAATCGGGGGTATACGGTGGTATCAAGCTGCTCCAGATTTCACTGCAAAACAAGGCTTACAGCTCGTTGACGGATCAGTGGGCGCTCCCCAACCGGCTGGATGATGAGGCGGGAAACATCGAAATTGCCATTATCGACGAGGGGGGAAAGTTGAACCTCAATGCGCTGGTAAGCCAGAATGGAGAGATTGACCCGTTGACCCTGGCAGCGCTCAAGCGTCTTGGGAAACGGCTGGAATTGCCGGAGGGTATCTGGGATGCCGTAGCGGACTGGATTGACAGCGACGACCAACCACGTCCCAACGGTGCCGAAACTACCTATTACCAGTCACTCCGGCCCCCTGTTTTTACCCGTAATGCTCCCCTGTCATCCCTGACCGAGCTCTCCATGGTGCGTGGGATGACGCTGGAGATGCTCCCCCGTTTGCAGCCGTACCTGACCGTATTTGCACCCGTACTTGTACTTGGTGCGCCCGTGTTGCAGGTCAATATCAATACGGCTCCCCGGGAAGTGTTGATGGCGCTGGATGACGATATTGACGAACGTATGGCCGATCGGATCATGGAAGAGCGGCGTCTCAAGCCGTTTAAAGGCTCGGGAGAGTTGTCGCGAATCTCCGGTGCGGAAAGGCTTTCCAGCCGCCTATCGGGTAAAATCAGCTGCAAGGGGACGCTTTTCAGAATCACCTCGACCGCCCGGGTAAAAGATACCGTCCGCACGGTTGAAGCAGTTGTCAGGCCGGATGATGCCACCCCGATCCTGTCGTGGCAGGAACAGTAACAGAGGAGTTTTGACCATGGATTACCTGATTATACAGGTTGCTGAACAGACGGTGGAGGCGGCGCTGTTTTCCCTGGCCGGCAACACGACCGTGCTGAAGGGGGCCCAGTTGTTCGAGCGTACCCCGGAACAGGAACTGCCTCAAATTGCCGCGCTACTCGCCGCAGGGATCACCGGTTCTCCCCGGGTGGTGCTCTGTATTCCGCCCCAGCTGGTGGCCGGTCGTACGGTGGAACTGCCGCTGACCGATCTGCGCAAGGTGCGCGAGGTGCTTCCCCCCCATTTGCAAGGGGAGGTGGCGTTGCCGGTGGAGGAGCTGGTGTTTGATGCGCTCCCGTCCGGCGCCGGATCGTTTCTGGCGCTGTGGGCAAAGCGGAGCGACATCAGAGGGTTGGTGGAGATCTTCCGTCAGGCTGGCTGCGAACCGCAGCTGGTGTGTACGGTTCCCCTTGCCTCGGCATATCTGCCGGGGGTGGCGCAGGATGATGCCGTATGTGATGGCGTTTCGCTGGTGCTGCTGAGCGGGGGGCGCCCAACGCTGGTAAAAACCTGTGCCGGAGCGGGTGGGGGGCGTCAGATCGCTACCTGGCTGTCGGCACTGGCCATGTCGGGTGTCGCGCTGCCACAACGTTTGTTGCTGTGGGGGGAGGGAGTCAATCTGGAGGCGGAGCTTGCCGGAACGGACCGGCAACTGCCGGTTGAACGGCTGGAATTGCCGGAAGATGTGGCTCCGCTGTTTCGCACCGATGCCACCTTCCAGCAGCTGGCGGGATTGTATGCCGTGGCCCGGGGGTGTCAGCGGGGTGAACTTGCCGATTTCCGGCGTGGTGAGCTGGCCTGGACTGCCGGAGATGCTGCCATACAGCGAAAAATGGCGCTGACAGCGGCTTTGGCGATGGTAGTGGTTGTGCTGCTGTTTGGCATGAAATTCATGCAGTACCGTGCAGTCTCTGCCGACCTTGCCTCGCTTGACAGCTCGATTGCCACCATCTACCGGGATATTTTCCCTGGCCGCAACAAGGCGATTGATGAACTGGCGGAAGTCAAAGGGGAGCTGAAGAAGTTGGCCGGAGCCGGTACCTCGAAAAGCGTGCTCGATCTGCTGAAACTGCTGGCGGAAGCCAAGGGGGGGAGTATCAACGGTCTGCTGGAAACCGAACTGGACGGTAGCTCGGTCAGGCTCAAAGGAGATGCCGCTTCCACCAAAGGTGTGACGGAATTTAAAACCGCGCTGGAAGGAAAACTGGCTTTGGTGCAGCTGGGTGAAACCAAGAGTCGTCCCGATGGAACCGTAATGTTTACCCTGACCGCCACGCTGAAGGAGGAACGCTGATGCGTTATCTGGAAAATATACGGCAGCTGTGGAATGAGATGGAAGCGCGTCAACGCCTGTGGTGCGGCTATGGCGTGATAGCTCTGCTGGCGCTCTCCCTCTGCTGGTCGGCATTGGCGGCCAAAACCGCTGCGCTGGAGCGTAAGCGGTCAGCCCGGGAAGCGGTGTTGAAAGAACTCCTGCCGCTCAAGTTCTCCTATCTCACCGCTAAACGGGATGCCGATCAGGCCGCTGGCCGGATGGCAACCCTGCGGCCGGATGATTCACCGGCAAAAATTATCGATGAGATCGGCATCAAGGGAAAAGGGGTCAAGCTGTCGTCGATCAAGGGGGATGAACGTCCCGGCTTCATCGAAGATGCGGCTGATATCCGCATTGAGGGACTGACTGCCAATGAACTGGTCAATCTGTTGTATCGCCTGGAAAAGGGGAGTCGGCCGTTGACGATCAAAAAAACAGTGGTGCGGGGACGCTTTGACGATCCGTCGCGGCTTGATCTGGCCATGACCGCGGCGTTGGTAAAACCGGCTCCCGGCCAGGGACAGGCGCGCCCCTGATGAACCGTCAGCGACCGATGCGCATAGTTGCCGTGCTGCTGGCCGGAATAGTCCTGTTTCTGCTGTTCCTCTATCTTTTTCTTCCCATGGATCGTGTCACTGCCGCCCTGGATGGCGTCCTGTCGCAGCAGGGGGTGCGTCTGACCCCAGCTCCCCGCAAGTCATTCCTCCCCGGAATCAACTGGGATCAACCAACGCTTTCATCGGATCAGGGAGCACTGCTGCGTGCCGATCGTCTGGCGGTCGCTCCTGCCTGGGGATCGCTCCTCTCCGGATCACTGGCGCTCTCAACTGCCATGCAGGTCAAGAATGGCACGCTTGATCTGCTGACCGGTGTTACCGGACGGACTGCGTTCAAACTGGCGATTAACAAGCTCTCTCTGGCTGATATCCCCTTTTTTACCACAGTGCTGGGGGCCAGAGCGGGTGGCCTGTTATGGAGTGAGGGGGTAATCAATCGCACCAAAACCGGCCTGAACGGCGAGCTTAAGCTGGAAGTGCAGAAGCTGGAACTGTCAGGTGTCAAGTTGGGGGCCTTTCCTTTACCTGACGTGAGCGGTTTGACCGCCCAAGGGATGGTACGGGTGGCGGATGGCAAGGGGAAGCTGGAAAGCCTGACGCTGCAGGGGGAGGGGATCTACATGCGTCTCTCCGGTAACCTGCCGTCCGGCGCCAATGCCGCCACGGCGCCGCTTGACCTGATGCTTGAAATCATGCCCAAGCCGGAGTTCCTGGAAAAACAGAAGCTGGTATTCATGCTGCTGATCAAATTCATGTCCTCTCCCGGTGTCTACCGGATTCCGGTCAGGGGCACTCTGCTGAAGCCGGTCATTATCTGATGCGGACGGAGAAATAGTATGGCGTTGAAACTGGGTGAGCTGCTGCTGAAGGAACGGATGATTACGGCGCAGCAACTGGAGGAGGGGCTGAAAAACCAGGTTATTTACGGTATTCGCCTCGGCAGTTCTCTGGTGGAAATGGGGTATGTGGACGGTGAAGCGCTGGCGCGTCTCCTGAGCCGGAAGCTGGCGGTTCCGTGTGTCTCCAAGCGTGAATTGACGGCAATTCCGAAGGAGCTGATTGCCGGATTTCCACGGACTCTGGTGGAGCGTTACCGGGTGATCCCCTTTCGCCTGGAAGGGAACCGGCTCGGGCTGGCCATGAGCGATCCGACCGACCTCAAGGCGTTGGAAGAGATCTCCTTTATCACCGGCCATATTGTCCAGCCGTATATCGCCCCGGATGTGCATATTTCCCGCGCCCTGGCAACCTATTACCGCATCAGCAGCGGCGAAATGCGCT
>Ga0209798_10001240_pt1 | contig 15488 bp, 17 predicted proteins | sample DOMMetBare3Fresh_FD_187475 | JGI IMG/M metagenome (GOLD analysis project Ga0209798, IMG submission 187475) | Wetland sediment microbial communities from St. Louis River estuary, USA, under dissolved organic matter induced mercury methylation -... | ecosystem: Environmental > Aquatic >...
GAAAGTAAAACTCTTAATATTCCACTTCCTCCACGATTTTCAAGTGCTTTTCTTTTGGCGCTTGTCAAAAGTTTGTCATCATCAAAAACAAATTCATCAATGTAATACTCGTTGGCTATAGCCGGCTCTTTTATTGAAATGTGAATATGTGCAGGAATGTCTGCATTGGGATATGGTGCGGGCCGGATAGTATAAATTGAATATTTTCCCTTTTCATCGGATTTTACCCAACCTCGTATGTGTCCGTGTCGTTTTGCTTTTTCATCCATTCCTTCCCGGGGCGAATAATATCCATTATTATCTGTATGCCAATAATAGATGATAACACCTGGTGCTGGTGTTTTACCGTCAAGTTTATATACAATTCCTGTAACCAACATTTTCCGTCCTGTTTCTTTCCATCCTGCACTGGTGTCAACAGAATTGATATTTGACGGCATACCAACAAACATGATTTCACAACCATCGCAACCGCCGCCAACTGGTTTATTCGGATCGTAATGATCAGGATTAGCGGTGTTGGTTTTTTGTTGTCCATTACAACTTATCAATGTGCTTAATAGAAAAACAAAAAGTCCAGTTTGAAAAAGTTGTTTCATACCCGTTGAAAGTTTGCGATAAATAACAACCAAAATTATAGCTTCTTTAAGTAATAACTTGTTAATAGTATCCATTCTATGTATTATAATAAATTGAAGCCAGTATAATTTATTCTTTTCTAAAAGGTTGGCCTATACATTGCCTCCAATTGATATAGCGATAGGTCCACCTGTAGAAATTCGGTTGGCATCTGCTGCCACTTCTTGCATGCCTGCTGATGCCATTGTTGCCTGGAATACTTCAGAAGAATCAAATGGCATTGAGAACATTTTACAGAACGGGGCTGCACCTTGGGGGAAGGTAGAAATTTGGTAACCACATATGTTTTTTCATCAGTAGGTATCCCTTTTTTCCGTGTAAGAATGCTACATGTTAAGTATAGTCTGTTTTTTCAATCTAATAATAAACCCTTTAATTATTTCAGGTAAGCATTTCGTGATGTTTTTAAAAATAATATACTTTACAAACTACCAGAAAATTTAAATTAGTTTCTATCAGCAAAAAAAACTCAATTTCTGTTGCATTGGTGAATGGCGAATTTTTAATATTACTTTTCGAAAAATCTTTTATGCAAAACCAGCGGATTTCATTTTACCATACCTGGTGTTAACCGGTAATAGTTTACTGATACCCAAATGAATCACTTGGGACTTTGTCTAGCATAAGGAAACAAATCATTATTTTAGAGGTAGTTTTTCTTTCTGTTTGCTTCGTATTTTATACGTTTATTAACGTCAATTTTTGCCCCCCGTAAAACATAAATTGAAATTTCCGGCTCCCGTGCAAATTTGTTGATTCTTTTATCTGCTAAATAAACAGTATCAAAGAAGGGGAGTTCAGTCTTTCGCTCTTTGTCTTTATCTTCTGCACCTTTTACTAAAATAACATCAATAATGTTATTGTTATAATTAAACCAATTAATATAGTCTGCATGAAATGAAGATGCTACTACTTTTTTGTTTTTTGTATAGTAATTTATTGCCCCAGCCTGACCATAATTATCGCAAAGGATTAACGTATGATCAAGGTTTGGCAATTTTGAACAAATGCTGTCAACTTTAGCAGCCAATTCTTTCCATCCGAGCATATCTGCAAAATCTTGTGGTAATAAATGGTCTTTACCATCTTCCCAACGAAGCAACCCAAAGTCTTTATATGATTTTGGATGCTGAATTATGTATTCAGGACTTTTATTGGGGAATCCGATATGATAAAACGGGATAAATAATAATAAAGGAATTACAATAAATACAGGCTGTAAATATTTTTTCCAATCTCTTTTCAGCAATTCAGCAATAAAAACAGAACCAAAGGAAATATAGATGGGGTAAAGCCCGATTGCATAGTAATCTTTTGCTTTAAAATAGATAAAAACTAACAAAGTGAACAAGATTGACCAAAAAAATGATTTGTAATTATGATATGGCTTATAAAAAAGCAGGGCATAAAATGCCGGAATAATTACTATCAGGGCACCGGAAAAGAAAAGTAATTGATTTTTTAAAAAATCAAATCGGTTTACGTTCACTAATTGTGTATCTGCCAATTCTTTGAGATGGTGAATAATGGGAAAGGAATTATTGTATTGCCATATTATGTTTGGCAAAATTAAAAAGAGCCCTAAAAGTAATGCATAATAAAAATGCCGCGTAGTAAACAAGATACGTTGACGAGTTAGTAAGATAGCCGGAAAAAGACCTGCAAGTAAAAAGACAATATTATATTTATTTAAAACTCCGAATGCAAATACAACCGCACTAAAATAAATCCATTTTGGATTACTCGTTTTAAAATATTTGAGTAAGAAAAAATAAAAAGTTGTCCAACTTAAAACATCCAAAGAATTTGGCTGATACAATGTGTTAAGCCGTAATAATGCAGAAAAAAATACACAAGTTCCGCCTAAAATCAGTGCAAACAAGTTGCCTTCTAATTCTTCTATGGCCTTCCAAACTACAACAATTGTTAATGCCCCGAATAACGACGGAAAAAATTTAACCCAAAATACCGAGTTGCCTAAAAAATAAATGATATAGGAAATCCAGGATGTAACGGGCGGAACGGTCAGATAGCCCCAGGCTAAATGATGACCCAGGTCAAGATGTAAATATTCATCTCGCTGCAGATCATATTCGGGGCTTATTAAGAAATACTGAAATATAATTTTAAGAACTATGAAACTGAATAAAATTAAATTTCTTTTTTTCATTGAAATGCTGTCTCTAAAATTATGGCTATATATGCATTAATGATAAGTTAGTATAAAAATTCCATCCGGGTTGTAACCAATATTAAATAAAAATACAAAATGCTGATGTTAAGAGTTATAGTCTTGTAATAGCAAAATGTTTGAAATTCGTAATGATCTCTTTGAACTTCGTTATTACAATCTTAAAAGTTGTTGTTCTTTTGTATCGGGAAATCATAACACAATGAATACAATTAAAATGAACAATGGGTTTTTAGTTTTATTTTTTTTATTGGTTGCTCATTTTACTTTTTCACAAAGTACAGATACTGCAAAAAATATCACTCATTTTTCCGGTTCAGCAAGTGTTACAAATAACGGAATTTCGTTGGTGCCAACTTTTTCACTGGGAAAACCCGCTGCTCTCTTTATGTTTTCAGTTGGTAAAGGCAGACTCACCTTTGAACCCGATTTACGTTTTGCTCTCGAAGGAAAACCCTGGAGTTTTCTTTTTTGGTGGCATTATAAAGTAGTGCAATCCGGAAAATTCGGGTTAACAGTTGGGGCACATCCTGCCATAAATTTCCGCACTTTCAGGTTACCGGTAAATGGAGATTCAGCAGATGTGATTGTTGCAAGGCGTTTCATGGCCGGTGAAGTTGTTCCTAATTACCTGCTTTCAAAAAATGTCAGTGTTGGTGTTTACTACCTGTTTTCAATAGGTTTTGATATTAATACGCCAAAGTATACTCATTTTGTTACGCTGAACAGTTCTATTTCCAACATCTGTCTTCCTGGTAATTTCAGCATGAGATTTACTCCGCAGGTTTATTATTTAAAGCAGGACAATAGAGATGGATTTTATTTTACTTCTTCAGTTAGTTTAAGCAAAAAGAATTTCCCGCTTTCCGTTTCATCTATCATTAATAAGACCATCAGCGGCAATATACTGGGTAGTAAAAACTTTGTATGGAATATAAGTCTCGTTTACTCCTTCAATAAAAATTATGTCAAACACAAATAAACGGGAGGAATCAGTAAGTTTGTGGGAGATGCGCAAGATTGAAACCATAAAAGAATTCTACACAAATAAATTCGGCGGTATGCCTGAAGATATTCGTAAAGAAATCGGGCATTTCAATGTGTTTAAATTAGATCCTTTTGTTGGGGAAAATGCAAAGCCTGTTCCTTATGCAAGAAGGGATTTTTTTAAGATCATGCTGGTAAAGGGTAACTACAAGATGCATTATGCTGATGGAATTGCTGAGATACAAAAGCAGGCATTAGTTTTTTCCAATCCACTGATTCCTTATAGCTGTGAGTACACTGACCGGATCTTAAGTGGTTATTTTTGCCTTTTTACCCCTGAGTTTTTTCATCAATTTGGAAATTTAGATCAGTACTCCGTTTTTCAAACCGGCGGTACGCATGCATTTGAGTTGACGGATGAACAGGTGGACAACATTAGCGATATATACAAAAGTATGTTTGAAGAAATTGATTCAGATTACCAGCATAAATATGATGTGTTACGCAATCTTTTTTTTGAATTACTGCATTTTGCCATGAAACTACCGGCTGCAAAATTTGAAAAGCAGCCAATGAATGCATCCCAACGGATTTCAAATTTATTTTTAGAATTGCTGGAACGCCAGTTCCCTATTGATGAGAACCACAAAGAATTAAATCTCCGTTCTCCATCTGATTTTGCCAAACAGCTAAACGTTCATGTTAATCATTTGAACAGGGCAGTAAAAGAATCAACAGATAAAACTACCTCACAAATTTTAGCTGAACGTATTTTACGGGAATCAAAAATCCTGTTGAAGCATAGCCCATGGAATGTTTCTGAAATTGCCTACGCTTTGGGTTTTACAGAAACAACTCATTTCAACAACTTCTTTAAAAAGCATGTTGAGCTAAGTCCGCTGAAGTTTCGAAATGTTTGATTTTTGTAAATCATTATTTGTTTTTTGTTTTTTTCATCCTCGTTAGTGATAGACCTTTACATTGCATTTGTAAGTGTCAGGATTTGGTTGCAAAAACAAAAATGAAATACTATGGAATATGTTGTATTGAATAATGGAATCGAAATGCCAATCCTTGGTATTGGCGTTTTCCAGGTAACAGACCTGGCAGAATGTGAGAGAAGCGTTGTTGATGCCATTAGTGCCGGCTATCGTTTGATTGATACAGCTGCTTCATACGGAAACGAAGAGGCTGTTGGAAATGCAATCAAACGAAGTGGTGTAGCAAGAGAAGATTTGTTTATCACAACAAAAGTTTGGATACAATCAAATGGCTATGATGGAACAAAAAAGTCTTTTGAAAATTCTTTAAAGCGATTGCAATTAGATTACGTGGATATGTATCTTATGCATCAACCATTCGGAGATGTGTATGGTGAATGGAGAGCAATGCAGGACTTGTACAAAGAAGGACGCATTAGAGCAATCGGCGTAAGCAACTTTCAACCTGATAGGTTGATTGATCTGATTATTCACAATGAAATTGTTCCGGCAATTAACCAGGTTGAAACGCATCCATTCCACCAGCAAATGGAAATGCAAAAATTTTTAGAGGAAAATAATGTGCAGATAGAATCATGGGGACCATTTGCCGAAGGCAAAAACAATATCTTTCATAATAAACTGTTGCTTTCAATCGGAGTGAAATACAGCAAAACCATTGCTCAGGTTATTCTGCGATGGCTTACACAAAGAGGTGTTGTGGCAATTCCCAAATCAGTCCGCAAAGAAAGAATGGAAGAGAACTTCAACATTTTCGATTTTGAATTAAGTACAGAAGATATGGAAGCTATTAATACATTGGACACAAAGACAAGCAGCTTCTTTGATCATCATGACCCGATAATGGTAAAATGGCTTGGTGAAAGAAAATTGAACGTTTAATCGAAATAAAAACAAAAAAAAGATGATGAAAAAAATATTTTATTCAATGATGTTGTTTGCTTTTGCTTCTACCATAAGGGTGGCTGCACAGGATGCATCTATATTTCCGAAGGGTGAAATATCTAACACTGATAATCACACAGGAACTGTTTGGCTTAATGAATTGAATGTACCTGATAGTATATTTAATTTAAGTCTTGCATATGCAACGTTTGCGCCGGGGGCAAAACTCGACTGGCATATTCATCCGGCGGGGCAATACCTGCTTATTATTGACGGAACTGGTTATTGTCAGGAAAAAGGTAAGCCGATACAGGTAGTGCATAAAGGAGATGTTATCAAATGCCTGCCCGGTGTAGAGCACTGGCATGGTGCAACTCCGGATTGCTCCTTCTCTTACATAGGCACCACACCCACTCAAAAAGGAAAAACAATTTGGTTAAAAAGAGTAACGGATGAGGAGTATAAAAAAATTCAATAAGGGTTATAGAAAACTGATTAACCCATCGACAGTAAAAAATATGTTTTCAATTATCAAACTGTAAATAATAATTATATGAAAGTAAAAATCCTGGGACTTTTTTTAACGATAACGATTGTGCAATCGTCCTACGCACAACAAGCTAACATAACTACTAATGTTCCAACAAAAGCTGAACAAGAGATTATCAATCTCTCCAAACAAAAATGGCAATGGATGGCAGATAAAAATGTGGATTCTTTAAATACACTTTTCCATGAAAAATCTGTTTTCGTTCACATGGGAGGAAGCTGGGGTAAAGCACCGGAAATTAATGTGATAAAAAGCGGTGGCATTTGGTACAAAAAGGCTGATATCCATTCAGTCTCAGTGAATATTATTGATAACACTGCCATCCTGTTAAATAATATTACCCTTTTGGCAGTGGTGGGGCCAAATGAAGTAACCAATCCATTTATAGTAACAGAAGTATATATTAAAGAGAAAGGTAAGTGGATGTTAGGTTCATTGTCATTTACAAAACAGCTTACACCTGATGATATGAAGCATTAATACAACTTTCTGATTTTAGTTATGAAATAAGAATGAATGAAAAATTAAATGAAAAATGCAGTAGTTCTCTCTATAATAATTAGCTTGGGTTTTACCTCGGGATGCTCGAATGCACAATCTATGGTATCAAAAAAAATATTGATTGTGTATTTGTCCCGAACGAACAACACTAAGGCAATTGCTGAAATCATTCAACGTAATGTTGGCGGCACGTTAATTACGCTTGAATTGGAAAATCCTTATCCTGAAAACTATCAGCAAACGGTGCAACAGGTAGTAAAAGAAAATGAAACAAACTATTTGCCGGTATTAAAAACAAAGATTGACAGTATTGAAAAATATGATGTTGTATTTGTGGGATTCCCTACCTGGGATATGCAAATGCCGCCACCAATGAAAAGTTTTTTTTAACAATATAGTCTAAAAGGCAAAACTGTTATTCCCTTTAACACAAATGCAGGCTATGGGGTGGGAAGTGGTTTTCAAACTGTGAAAGAATTATGTCCTGATTCTAACGTATTGGATGGTTTTGAAATGAAAGGCGGTATAGAAAAAGATGGAATTTATTTTGTCATTAAAGATGAAAAGGCAAAAGAGGCAGAAACTAAAGTGAAAAAATGGTTGCAAATAATAAAAGTAATGAAGTAGTATAAAGTTGAATTGTTCAAAGCACCATTAAGAATTTTTGAATTGATCTTTTACTCAATTAAAAACATAATTTATGAATACAAAAATGCCAACTCGAAAATTAGGAAACAAAGGTCTCGAAGTATCTGCTATTGGACTTGGCTGTATGGGAATGACTTTTTCTTATACACCATTTCCCGAAAAAAAAGACATGATAGTTTTGATGCATAAAGCAATAGAGCAGGGTGTTACTCTTTTTGATACGGCAGAAGTTTATGGACCTTTTAATAATGAAGAAATGGTAGGAGAGGGATTGGCTCCTTACCGTAATCAAATGGTTATTGCCACCAAGTTTGGTTTTGAAATACAGGAAGGTAAAATGATAGGAGTAAACAGCCATCCTGAAAATATTAAAAAAGCTGTTGAAGGTTCACTTAAAAGATTAAGAACGGATGTTATTGATCTATTGTATCAACATCGTGTTGATCCTACTGTTCCTATTGAAGATGTTGCAGGCACAGTAAAGGATTTAATTAAAGAAGGAAAAGTAAAATACTTTGGTCTTTCTGAAGCCGGTGCAGATACAATCCGCCGTGCACATGCGGTGCAGCCTGTTTCAGCCCTACAAAGTGAATATTCGCTGTGGACAAGACAGCATGAGAAAGAAATCATTCCAACCATTGAAGAACTTGGTATCGGGCTCGTAGCATTTAGTCCGCTTGGCAAAGGATTTTTAGCAGGAAAAATTGATGAGAAAACAAAATTTGGAGAAGGGGATATCCGTAATGTGCTTCCTCGATATACAGAAGAAGCCCGTATTGCCAATAAAACATTGTTGGATCTGCTCCAACAGTTTGCTGCAAAACGAAATGCCACGCCGGCACAAATTGCATTGGCATGGGTGTTGGCGCAAAAACCATGGATTGTTCCCATTCCCGGTACTACCAAACTGCACCGCCTGGAAGAAAATAATGCTGCAGCATACATTCAATTATCCAATGAAGAACTCCGTGAAATTGAAGATGCTTCGATACAAATAAAAATAATGGGTAGCCGGTACACCGAGGCTATGGAAAAGTCAACCGGATTATAATAAGAATTTTTTAGTTAATCCCTCCCTGACCAGTTCACCGTTGTTGGCAATCTGGCTTTGGTTATTCAATTGTTATACTCTAAGCGAGCCGCGGAATCCCCTGGCAGCATAATAAGATTCTGCGCCGTTATGATAAACAAATACAGTGTTGTATCGACGATCACAAAAGAGAGCACCACCAAGTTTTCTGATAGCAGCTGGTGTTAATATCCAGCTTGATGTTTTCGTATCGAAATTTCCTAGTTGCTGCAATTCCCGGTATTGTTCTTCAGTTAATATTTCAATGCCCATTACAGACGCCATATCTATAGCGTTATTTTTTGGTTTATTTTCTTTTCGTGACTGCAGTGCTTCGCGGTCGTAACAAAGACTTCTACGACCAGCCGGACTTTCTGCTGAACAATCATAAAAAATGTATTCACCCGTTTTTTTATCATTTCCGATAGCTACCGGGACAACAACATCCGGTTCACCTCCGGTTCTTTCCATTTCATTAAGTGACCACAGCTTTTCATTAAATGCTTCCAGCCTTGTTACTACTTTATTCCATTCAAGCCCTTTATGGCGATTCATGTTTTTCTCAAAGCGGTTTTTTATAACGCTGAGTAGTTCTTTACGTTGTCCTGGTGATAACTCCTTTTTGTTTTTCATTTTATTATGTGACATTATTTTTTCTGCTCTAAATTTTCTATCATTTTCAATCCGTAATTTCTTATAGTTGTTATTAGGTTTATAATGTCTTTGCCTTGTTCTGTCAATGAATATTCTGTCTTTGGTGGTACAACCGCATAAACTTTTCTGTTGATATATCCATCTTCTTCCAATTCTCTTAATTGTGTGGTCAGCATTTTGTCTGATATATGTGGAATGTCTTTTCGTAATTCTCCATAACGCAGGATATTGTCCTTAAGCCGCCATAAAATTGGTGCTTTCCAGGTTCCGCCTATCTGTTCCATTACTAACTGAACAGGGTTGTAGTAAATTTTTCCTTTGTATTTAAAATCAGGCATTGTTTTAAACGATTGATTATGTAATTACTTTCAGAAAGGTATGTATCGCACTTTTGGGTTAAACTGTTTGCAAAGGTATATATGGTTATGATATTTGTTTCTTAAAACAAAAAAACTTTAAATGAAAAAGATAATTCTGTTTTTAAATCTCGTTTTTATAACGATAAATTCATTTGCTCAGCATAACGCAGGGAATAATGGTAAGATTTTGATGATTGCCAGCAACCCTGGTGTAAGCAAACAAACAGGCTGGCCAATTGGCGTATGGTATGCTGAACTAACACACCCGTATTGGATTTTTTCTGAAAATGGGTACACCGTTGATATTGCAAGTCTAGATGGTGGCGAAATTAAATTTGATGCATTTAGCGACCCTGAAGATGCAAGTAAATATGCTGCCTTTGATTACATTTCGTTAGGCTTTAAAAAAGATGAAACAAAAATGGCATTAACGAACAATACGTTAAAGCTTTCTGCTGTAAAACCAAAAGATTATAAAGCCATTTTTGTTTGCGGAGGACAGGGCCCTATGTACACCATGTATAAAAATGCAGAGATAGAAAAATTTTTTACCGATTTTTATCAAACAGGAAAACCGGCTGCAGCGATATGTCACGGAACATGTATATTATTAAATGCAAAATTGCCGAATGGGAAATTTTTAGTGGAAGGAAAAAAATGGACGGGTTTTGCAAACAACGAAGAGCAATATGCCGACAATTATGTGGGCATGAAGATTCAACCTTTCCGCATTGAAGAAGAAGCCCGCAAAATGCCCAACAGCAAATTTTCTGTTGCACCCATGTTTAATGCCTATGCTGTACAAGACGGAAATTTAATTACCGGACAGCAACAAAACAGCGGAGCAGCGGCAGCAGAATTGGTAGTAAAAGAATTAGAGAAGCAACGCAAAAATTATCCAACGTATGTTTTGGTACACGGTGCCTGGGCTGATGAAAGTGCATGGGGTTTTGTACGTAATGAATTGGCTAAAAATGCTAATGTAATAGTCGTTAACCTTCCTGCACATGGTGCTGATGTTATAAACGGAGCAGGAATTGGTTTAAATGATTACGTTAAAACGGTGACCGATGCTATCAATACTCAAACAGGAAAAGTGATATTGGTTGGTCATTCAATGGCCGGCTTGATCATTTCACAAGTCGCTGAAAACATTCCAAATAAAATAGACAAATTAATTTATGTGGCGGCTTATATACCTAAAAATGGTGAAAACGTTTCTGGCATTACCAATAAATTTTTAAATAATAAACCCATTGAGGTTTTTGAATTCAATAAAGATTATTCATTAGTCAGCATTAAGAAAGAAGCAATAGCCAATGTTGTATGTGCAGATTGTCCGGGTTATATGAAAGATATCCTGGTTAAATATCACCGGGCAGAACCTACCAAAGGCTTTAATGATAATGCAAAATTGACTGCAAAATTTGCAGGTGTTCCTAAGTATTACATTGCAACCAAAAACGACTACGCAGTCCCATACGCTTTGCAACAGCAAATGATTAAGGATAACGGAACCGTAAAAAAAGTATTTGAAATGGAAACATCGCATTTGCCATTTGTTGTAAACCCTGCTGAATTTGTATCTATCCTAACAGGGATTAAATAATGATTTTTAGAAGTATAATATTGTTTTTGTTAATAGCAACATTTCTTTTTAGAGGTGTTGCTGTTGCGCAATTACCTGTGGAGGTTTTTGGAGGCGACAAAAAATCAACAATGGATTTTATGTTTTTCAGGTATTTCAAAAACAAAGATAAATCCAACTCGAAATTGTTATTTTTTAAAAGGAACAGAGCCAGTATTGATTACAAAATGACCAAAACTACCAACTTGCCGCAATTTGGCTTTACGGAAGCAATAAGTTTTAATGATAAAAAATTTAAAGGTTTTGCACCTGTTGCTGTTTTAAGCATTTTAAACAAAGGTATTTATCCAAAAATAGGAATTCAGTATGTGAAAATCAGACAAGACTTTACACTTTTCGGTTGGACGGTTGTGGAAACTTTAAATAATCCAAATATTGATTTGTTTATCCTTGCAAGGTATACACCTAAATTAACCGATGAATTAAATCTGTATACACAATTCGAAATTTTAAATAATTTTCCAACCACAGAAATGAATAATTTTAATTTTATACAACGATTCCGGTTAGGGTTAAAACGTAATGCATTTCAAATCGGAATAGGAATTGACCTCGTTGAAAACGGAAGAACTAATTTTAAGAACACACTAAATACAGGTGGCTTTTTACGATACGAATTTTAAAATGATTAAAATGAATATAGCAATTATAGGCACAGGCAATGTGGGTGGGGCATTGGCAACCAACTGGGCAACAAAGGGCCATACTATAAATTTGGGTGTACAGGATGTCAATAAATTCAAAGGCTTTGAGTTATTAAAAAACAAGAACACAAAAGTATACTCCATTAAAGAAGCAGTTGCAATTTCGGAAGTTATTTTAATTGCAACACCACCAACAGCCATTTTTGAAATCATTGAACAAATGGGTGATGTATCTGATAAAATTATAAAAGATGCAACAAATACAGTTCGTCAAACACCCGAACCTTACAAAACAGTTTATCATTGTCTGTTAGATAAAACTAAAGCCGAAGTTGTAAAATGTTTCAATAGTACAGGATTCGAAAATATACAAAACCCCGTCTATAAAGGTGAAGCAATTGATATGTTTATGGCTGGCGATAGCGAAAAAGCCAAGTCGGTCGCAACACAATTAGCTTTAGATGCAGGTTTTGGTTCTTGTCTTGATTTTGGAAAGTCGGATAAAGTTGAACTGTTGGAAAAATTTGCTTTGTCCTGGATAAATCTTGCTATTATGCAGGGTCACGGTCGTAATATGGCGTTTAAAGTTGTTAGACGATAGTTGTTTGTTTGGGGTGGTCGGTATATTGTCCCACAATCTATATGTATTTGCAAAAGCTAGTAATTCATTTTTCGTCCTACCCGGTACAAATGATAAATGAACCTGCCTGGACAGTGTAAACATTCTGTGAGCAGGCCGTTTGTAAAGTTTCTTGGTGGCTGCCATTATTTGTCCATTGTTGATAATGATACGAGTTAGCCTGTATTGAAAATAGAAAAGTTTGATTGTTACTTTTAAAAACTTTCCTTCATTGCAGTTTTTACAATTGATTCAAATTCTTTTATCTCATCGGCATCTGGTGGCAATCCCAGTAACGTATGAATTTGTCCCGCAAAGCATTTGTCCCAAACCTTTACACCAGATTTTCTCAGTTTAGCAGCATATAAAATGCCATCATCTCTTAGTGGGTCAAACTCTGCATTAATAATGACAGCAGGTGGTAAGCCAGTCAAATCTTCTGTGAGTAAAGGTGACACTTCCTGATTTTTGTATTGGCCGGGTGCATACAATTCTATTGCAAAATAACAGGCTGCCTTTGTTTGCCAATACCCTCTAGCATTTTCCTGATAAGAAGCTGATGTTTCCATATTATTAGGGCTGCAATCACCGGGAAGGCCATTCATTATCTGAAGCTTTATCTTATTACTGATGCCATCTTTTTTTGCTTTTTGAGTCACCACTGCTACTAAATTTGCGCCTGCACTAATTCCTAACAATGCAATACGGCTGGTATCTCCACCAAATTCGCTACCATGTTCTGCAATCCATTTAAAGGCATTATAACTGTCGTTTACTGCAGCAGGAAATTTGTTTTCAGGTGCAACCCGGTAATCAATAGCAAAGACAATTGCTCCATAAGTTTTTGCATCCTGCCATAGTGAATGTTCTAATCCCGGCACTAACGGCGAAATAAAACCTCCTCCATGATAATTGATTAAAATGGGAACGTTTTGTGCATGAGAAGGATTAAATATTAATACAGGAATGCTATCCGGAGTTATTTTGATACGCTTTACATCTTCTTTGGGATAGGGAATCAATGGTAGTACTGGAAACTTAATTAGTGCTATAGGTAAATTACGCAGTTGTTCGATGGTCATATCCTGGTATCCAATCATTTTTAAGAAGGAAGCTACTCGGGGGTCTAAATGTCTTGTACCGCATGTTTGAGCAAAAAGTTCATGACCGTTAAATTTAAGGACGATGCTTAGTAAAATAATAAACATTGATTTCTTCATGTAGAAATTAATTTGTGTGAGTTGAATTAGTAAGAGTCTCTCCAATTTGGCTGCCAACATTGGGCGGCCGATGTACTTTTATTTTGCTTTATTTATTTCTAATGTCTTTTCCAAAACCTTGTCTTTGTTAGATAATATGTCTGAAATTGTCATCTCAATTTCAACGTCAGGATTTATACCTTTGTCAGGTTGTTCTGTCAATGGATAATAACCTATCAGCGGAATATCTATTTCAATCTTAGAATTTGGTAACCAAAGAAAAAACAGTTGCCCTCCATTAGTTCCTTTTCGATTACCGCCAGTTTCGGAGCCTACAATAGTTGCAATCTTATTCTGTTGTAAAGCTGCCGTAAGAAAGAATGTTGCAGAACTATTAGCTGCGTCAACAAGTAAATAGGTATTTCCTTTAAATGCTTTACTATTTTGCTTTATTATTGAATTGCCCCTATCTTTTCTCCAGGTGTAAAAGCCATTTTCCTGTTCTATTAATTGTCCGCTTCTGTTATAAAAACTTTTATCCCAGGTATTCAGGTAAGGTCTAAACTCTTCTGAAACTTTTTCATAGCGTAATAATTCTTTAAACGCTGGAAATTCAATCTGCTTTTTAGCCAGTTTTTTCCCAAGCACTAGATTTACTTCATCATCACCACCTTCATTTCCACGAATGTCAATAATTAAACTTTGAATGTTTTTTTCAGTCAATTCATCAAAAGCTCTATCTAAAAATTTCTTCCAGTCAATGGTTAATTTATTGGTTACAAATGTGCCGATTTTTAAATAGCCAGTTTCGTTATTTAGTATGTTGAAACTCCATAAATCATCAAGGGTTGAAGGTTGTTTTCCATATTTGTTTTCAATAAGTGTAAAACGTTCACTACGGCTTATTGCGTTCACTTTTATTTCCGTTAAATTATCTTTTCCAGCTTGTTTAATTTTAAGAAAATATAAGTTGTTTTTAGGTGTAAATAAAAGGGGATAAAAAATATCAAATGCTTCAAATTTTCCTAAACCAGAGAGGTTTAAGTCATTTAATCGTTTCAGATTATTATTTCCATCTCCTTTCACATATTGAATTAATGTGTCAATGATTATAGCAACAGGTACATTATTGATTTCTAAAACTTCAGTTCCCTGTTTTAATGTTTCATTATCTGAAACATTTTTTTCAATAAACATTCTTTTGTCAAACAAGAAAAAAGTAAATGGAACTTTATCATTTTTATTGAAAAGACTATCTTTTGTGGAGCCGCTCTGATTGTAAAAACTGCAGAAAGTGTGTCCGCATTTTAAACTGGCGGTAAACTTTGAAAAAAGTAAATACGCTTCAGTAAGCGACATATCCCGTCTTAAATGTTGTTCTATATTACCAAAATGCTTCGCAACAGTTAAACTGTCCTGGAACCTGTAAAGTCCGGGATGGTAATTAAGTAAAACGCCTTTTAGAACTTCAAAATCCTTAAGAAGATTTGTAGAGTTCAAATTATTTGAACTTTGAATAAATTGTGACTGTCCTTTTACAGATAGCAGAAATAGTAATATTATGGTTCTATAACATCTTTTCATATTTATATTTTCAAAGTATCAAATGATGATTTGAAACTTAATTTAACCAGAATGTGATTTGTAGTGTGTGTCCATAGCATAGCATTTCAGCCAACTTTTGAGACCTGCCGCAGGTCTGGTATTTTAAAACAGTCTGCCTGGCAACTGAAGTTGACCTGCCTGCCGGCAGGCAGGTTGAAAAACGGATGATGAAGTTAACAACTACAAGTCAAACTTGCCTTTTGGTTTACCTACCGGAGGCAGGCAGGCAGTTAGAATTCGGTCAGGTTAGATATTAGCTAATAGCAGTACCCCTAATATCCATCGGGAC
>Ga0209798_10001241_pt1 | contig 15484 bp, 11 predicted proteins | sample DOMMetBare3Fresh_FD_187475 | JGI IMG/M metagenome (GOLD analysis project Ga0209798, IMG submission 187475) | Wetland sediment microbial communities from St. Louis River estuary, USA, under dissolved organic matter induced mercury methylation -... | ecosystem: Environmental > Aquatic >...
TTGCTGCTAAATAGAAATTTTGCTTTATCGCGGCTTTTCATAATAGAGTTTGTAGTCACTAAATAATTGAATATGAAAAGTATAGCGCTAAATATAGAGAAAGGTTATAAAAATGGTCACTATTCAGCGTTTTTTGCAAGAAGCTTGATTTCACGGTCATTTCGACCATCGGGAGAAATCTTTTCAGCGCTGGAACATGGGTTAGCCTTATTACGATTGCTCGCTTTGGTCGGAAAGCCAAAATAACCTTGATAGTTACTAAAAATGCAGAATCGAGCGTCAATTAGTAATATTTGCTTAAATTTCAGCTAAAACGAAGCTGTGGTGTGGGTAATTCAAGTTATTTTCGTTGTGCTTCAATCTCGGTTTTTGGCTGCTTATTGTCCCAGTAAGCGCCATCAGTCAAGGAAATTGATTTACCGAAAGTTTGAATTGCGATGAGTGTAAATTTCAATTTATTCAACCCCGTGATACTGCCCCTTATTATCGATGAATACCAGTGCGTCATTTTGTTTACCACAATTTTGGCAATGGTTAATTTTATTCGCTTCTTTATTCTTAATGATCTTGTCGACACAATTATTCAAGTTAATAAGATCTCGGGTGGCGATAACCCTGTTTGGTTTGACAGGCAGACCGATAACATCCGCGCAATATTGAAATACACGAGGCCTCAAAGTACTATCAAAGATATACTGTTTTTGGGGTGGGAGTTGATTATTTTGCACTCCTAAAACATTTAATGGTAAAAATATTCCTGCCAATAATAGGATATAAACATTGTTTTTCGGTTTCATTTTCTTGGTATCTTTGGATAAATGGTCGTTTAAATCCGATAGGTGTTTGTTTCTTTTTCAATATGAATTAATCAATTTTTGTGCCAAATGTGACAGTCCTTTAAACCAGCGTTCAGAGGCGAGATTAAAGGGTTAGAACTGACAGATGTGACATCACGCCCTGTCATGTCTGTCAATTTTGATCTTTCTTAACTCAGGCAATTCGGTGGGAGAACTCTTGAATAGACGCGACTTTGTAAAATATCTCTGCTGGTTGGGTTTAGCGCCGAAAATAACCACAGGTTTCGCTTCTCCTCCTTCCGATCTATATACACTACCGCCGTTTGGTAATGTGACGTTACTGCATTTCACTGACAGTCATGCCCAGTTGATGCCTGTTTATTTCCGCGAGCCTTCGGTCAATATTGGCATTGGCCAGGCAAAGGGTTTGCCACCCCATATAACCGGCCGGGAATTTCTAAATTTTTTCGGCATCAAACGAGGCTCAAGGGAGGCTTATGCTTTTTCTTATCTGGATTTTGAGGAAGCGGCAACGGTGTATGGAAAAATGGGCGGGTTTGCACATTTAGCCACGTTAATCAATCAGATCAGGCACACACGAGGACACAAAAATACCTTGCTGCTGGATGGCGGCGATAGCTGGCAGGGTTCGGCAACGGCATTATGGACACGGGGGCAAGACATGATCGCCGCCTGTAATCTGCTGGGTGTCGACATAATGACCGGCCATTGGGAGTTTACCTATGGCAGCGAACAGGTGCTGAACAATTGCAAACAGTTCAAAGGTGAATTTCTCGCTCACAACATTGTGCTGACTGAGGAAGCTCAGTTTGCTGCCAATACCGAAAATGCAGCGGCTTTTAAGCCATACAGCATTAAGGAGTTCACTAACGCAAGAGTGGCGGTGATCGGCCAGGCTTTCCCTTACACGCCAATCGCGCATCCTCAGCGATTTACTCCTAACTGGCGGTTCGGTATCCAGGAACGAAATCTGCAAAAGATAATTGATCAGATAAAACAAACCAGACAGGCTGATGTTGTCGTGCTGCTATCCCACAATGGCATGGATGTCGATTTAAAACTCGCATCCAGCATATCAGGCATCGATGTGATTTTTGGCGGGCATACGCATGATGCCATGCCGAGACCAGTTCCGGTCGCCAATGCGAGCGGTACAACCTGGGTAACAAATGCAGGCAGTCACGGTAAATTTCTGGCGGTAATGGACATGGACATTGCCCATGGTCGACTGAGAGATTTTCGTTACCGCATGCTGCCGGTGTTTGCCAATCTGTTGGAGCCTGATGCCAAAATGCAGAAGCTGATCGACAAGATCAGGGCGCCTTATCTGACAAAATTGCAGCGGCCGTTGGCAGTAGCGGACCGTTTGTTATACCGGCGTGATACCTATGGCGGCTCCTTCGATGAAGTGATTTTGGCTGCACTATGTACGGTTAATGACGTTCAGATAGCCCTGTCCCCTGGTTTCCGCTGGGGCACTACGTTATTGCCGGGACAGACGATTTTTTTTGAAGATATCATGAGGCATACCGCCATTACTTATCCTGAAACTTATGTCCGTGCCATGAACGGCAAGGAAATAAAAGCCATCCTAGAAGATGTAGCTGATAACTTGTTTAACAAGGATCCTTATTATCGTCAGGGCGGCGATATGGTCAGAGTAGGGGGGATGTGTTTTTGCTGCAAACCCGAGGCTGAATTCGGCAGGCGCATCAACGGCATGCGTTTAAGCAACGGACAACCGGTCGATGCCGGCAAGTTTTATAAAATATCCGGCTGGGCCAGTGTCGGCGAAGTCTCATCCGGAACACCGGTCGATGATGTGGTGGCTCAATATTTAAGAAAATGCTGAAATGACCTTTTAGATTCGGTTTGTGTGTACTCTTCCCTATAAAGCGCAAAGGCCTGCTAGTCCTTAGTCCCAAAGACAGGTTGAAATACATCTGTTTACGCGGCTAACACTGCCCAACGTAGGGCAAGATTTTATGGGATAATAAAATTAATTCTAAGTTTAATACCAAACACCATGACCTATCCAACCATCGAATCCTTTGTCGGCAAAACGCCGCTAGTCAGATTACAGCGGCTGCCCGGAGCCACCAGCAACACCCTTTTGGTAAAGTTGGAAGGTAATAACCCGGCCGGCTCGGTCAAAGACCGTCCTGCGCTCAGTATGATCAAGCATGCGGAGGAACGAGGCGAAATCAAGCCCGGCGATTGCCTGATCGAGGCGACTAGCGGCAACACTGGCATTGCGTTGGCGATGGTGGCGGCGATCAAAGGTTATAAAATGACTCTGATTATGCCGGACAATATGAGCGCTGAACGCATAGCCTCGATGAAGGCCTACGGTGCAGAAATTATTTTGACGCCCGCGGCCGGAAGTATGGAGGCGGCCATTGATCTGTCCAGAGAAATGGAAGCAGCAGGCAAAGGCCGTATTCTCGATCAATTTGCCAATCCCGACAACCCCCGCGCCCACTATGAAGGCACTGGGCCGGAAATCTGGCAAGATACGCGCGGAGAAATCAGCCATTTTATCAGCTCCATGGGCACCACCGGCACGATTATGGGGACGTCGAAATTTTTGAAGGAAAAAAACCGGGCCATTCAGATTATCGGCGTGCAGCCGGAAGGAGAATCCAAAATTCCCGGTATTCGGCGCTGGCCCAAGGAATATCTGCCGAAAATCTATCAGGCAGATCGTGTTGACCGGATTATTGAGGTCGATCAGCTATCTGCAGAAATGATGACACGAGCTTTAGCCGTGCAAGAAGGGATTTTTGCGGGCGTTTCGTCGGGTGGCGCTGTTTCGGCGGCTTTGCGCCTGTCAAAAGAAGTTGAAAAAGCGGTGATTGTCGTGATCATTTGTGACCGGGGCGACCGCTATCTGTCTACAGGTGTTTTTCCCAATTAATCCGGCAATACGTCACATAGCGGCCACGAAATACAATACAACCGATTACGAGGGCATGATTAAAATTTTCCTGGCGCTTCTCCTTATTTTGGTGCCCCCCATCGTCGAACCGCTCGAAACTCTATCGCTATCCGCCAGAAGTCTTGAGGCAAAAGGCTGGAAATTTGACGACATCACAATTGCACTTAGCGGATTGACCGCAAAATCCCAGCAACTGACCTTATCGGTAGCCCGATTACTGTTGCCCAAACCATTCGAAGATTTAAGATTGGTTAATATCCAATGCTCTGCATTCAGATGGCAAAATCAAGAGTTATTGTGCGAGCGCGGCAAAGCCTCGGTTCGATCAAAACAGTGGCAATCGCCGGAAACTCAGTTTTCATTTCATATTCGCAAGAACCGCAACACTTTCAAATTAAGCAGTTTACAACTGGCGGGCGGCAGCTTCGCTATCAGCGCGGAAGAGACGGGTGAACTCTGGACACTTCAAGTCAATGCAAAAAACATCAATAACCGTTTCCTTCAAAAACTGGCGCAACCCAGGTCTTTCGAGTTGAAAGAGGGTCAAATTGCTTTTAACCTACTGGCATCAGGCATCCATGCGCAGATTCACGGTTTTAAACTTTCAGCAGAAATCGACGGGCTGACTTTGCAGTCTCCATCCGGACGCTATGCCGCCGAAAAATTATCGTTCACCACTCATCTCAAAGCAAAAATCCAAAACGATCTATGGCAATGGCAAAACCAGACCCAACTGAAAAATGGTGCACTTTATATTGATCCAGTCTATCTGGAAACCGGCGCTCAGGACATCCGATTGGAAGTGCAAGGTGACTGGGACAGCGCCGAACGACGCGCTAAAATCGGTTCGATTTATTACCGGCATTCGCCAGCGGCCGAAATAAACGGTAAGGCAATACTTCAATTAAGCAAGAACGTAATGCTGGAAAAAGCCGACGTTTCTTTACGTAGTCAAAACTTACAAAACCTGTCGGCTATCTATCTGAAACCGTTTTTTGGCCAAACCGCGCTGGAGGGCATCTCAATCTCCGGTAACCTGAAGGCCGATTTCTCCATTAACCAGCAATCCTTGAATGCACTCGCTGTTTCGTTTAACAACCTTGAAATGAATGACGAGGCCGACCTTATGCAAATAAAGGGCGGCGCCGGTACCATCAATTGGGCGAATAATGAAGCGTTCACAAAGCCTTCCCAACTCGGCTGGCAACTACTGAAAATACGTGCCTTACCTTTCGGTCCATCCGGGCTGACTTTCTTGAGCAAGGCCAAAAACATCAGACTGCTAAAAAAAACAACGCTCCCTTTTCTCGGCGGAGAGTTCACCATTAACCAATTCTATTGGCAAGCTAAACCTCATGATGAGCCAGATGTAACGTTTGAGGGTGACCTTAATCATGTCTCGTTGGCACAATTGTCAAAGGCTTTGAAGTGGACGCCTTTATCGGGTTCGATCAGCGGCGCCATACCAAGGATTAGCTACCGCAACAAGACACTGACGTTAGACAGTAACTTGACGGTCAATGTTTTCGATGGCAACGTAACCGTTACGCAACTGGCCTCATCAGGTCTCTTCAGCGATTACCCGATCATTAAAGCGGATCTGGAAATCAACAACCTTGACCTGGAACAGCTGACCAGCAAATTCGAGTTCGGCAACATCACCGGCAAGTTATCCGGGTTCATTCGGAAATTACAGCTGGAAAATTGGAAACCAGTGACCTTTTATGCCTGGCTGGGCACTCCCGATAATGACGACTCTCGCCACCGGATCAGCCAGCAAGCGGTCAAGAACATTGCCAGCATCGGTGGCGGCGGGGCCTCTGATTTGCTATCGAGAAGTTTTTTAAGTTTCTTTGAAACGTTTGGTTATGACAAACTCGGACTGGGCTGTTATCTGCACGAGGGCGTCTGCCAATTAACAGGAGTGGAAGCGACAGCTTCGGGTTATGCCATTATTACTGGTGGTGGACTGCCGCGTATCGACGTGATCGGCTATAATTCCCGGCTTGACTGGAATGTATTGCTGGAGCGTTTGGGCCGCATTTCGACTTCGAAAGAAGTCATCGTTAAATAATTGGAGTAGTTTATGAGAAAAATACCGGTATTCAGCGCGATATTGCTGACGGCTTGCGTGACAATAAATATTTATTTTCCTGCAGCGGCTGCCGAAAAAGTGGCCGATGAAATCATCAAGGACATCCAGAGCAATGCCCCGCAAAAAATTGAACCCAAGCCTGGTTCAGAACTTTCTGATTGGCAGGAAGTAGTTTTTATGTGGCTTGATAAAGCCATCAATGCCTTGGTTTCCCCTGCACAAGCGGCTGAAGCTGATTTATCGATCGACAGTGCTGAAATAAGGCAGTTGCGTGTCGCGATGGAAAAGCGTTTCGCCGCTTTGCAGCCCTTGTATGCCGCAGGCTATATCGGCATTCGGGCGGACGGTTTTTTGGCAGTCAGAAATGCCAGCAGCGTTCCTTTAAAAGATAGAAACCAGGTCAATAAACTGGTAGCGGCAGAAAATTCGGACCGACAAAAACTATACCAGGCCATCGCCAACGCCAATGGCCATCCCGATTGGGTGACACAAATTAAATCGACCTTCGCCGCGCGCTGGGTTGGCAACGCCCAGCCGGGTTGGTGGTATCAGTCAGGCGAAAGCTGGAAACAAAAATAACCATGTCACGAATCCGGAGCAGAAAAAAGCAACTGCCGACAATGCCGGTGCTTGGCATGATAGAATCACTGACTCATGACGGACGTGGCGTCGCTCATGTCGGCGGCAAGGCGGTCTTCATCGATGAAGCGCTTCCGGGCGAACAGGTGGAATTCATCTACACCGAAATCCGGCGCGATTATGCCGAAGGCAAGGTGGTCAGGCTGTTGAGCCGCTCAGATGAACGAGTTGAGGCCAAGTGTCCTCACTATAGTATCTGCGGTGGTTGCAGTTTTCAGCATGTTGAATCGTCCGCGCAAATTAAGATCAAGCAGGATTTGCTGGCCGAGCAATTTAAACGAATAGGTAAGGTGGAAATTTCGGAATTCTGGCCGCCGTTGACCGGGCCACATTGGGCTTATCGCCGCAAAGCCAGAATGGGCGTTAAATATGTCGCCCAAAAGAACCGGATGCTGGTCGGTTTTCGGGAAAAACGCCATCAGTATCTTGCCGAAATCGACAGTTGCGCCGTCATGCATCCCTCGGTCGGTACAAAACTGATGGCGCTGGGCGAAATGATCGCGGGTCTGAGCATCCGCAGCAAAATTCCCCAGATCGAAGTCGCGATCGGCGATAAACAATGCGTTCTGGCAATCCGCGTCATGGAACCGCCAACTGCAGCTGATCAGAATAAAATGAGCCTTTTCGGTCGGGAACATAATATGACCCTGTGCCTGCAAGCCAAAGGCCCGGACACAATAACACCGCTGGCTGGTGAGGAGGAAGTCATCCTGACTTATACCTTGCCAGATCATGACATAGAATTCAAATTCAGACCGGCCATGTTCACCCAGGTAAATTATGAAATCAACCGGCACATGATCAACCGTGTTCTGGAAATACTAGCTTTGCAGCAAAATGAAATCGTGCTGGATTTATTTTGTGGGTTGGGCAATTTTACGCTGCCGATGGCAAAACTGGCTGGCCGCGTAATAGGCGTGGAGGGAGATCGGCCGTTAGTCGATCATGCCCGGGAAAATGCCCGTCACAATGGCCTAGTAAACATTGAGTTTTACGCTGCTGATTTAACCAAGGATATCAGCGATCAGCCTTGGGCCCAGCGAACATATGACAAAATTGTGCTCGATCCTTCAAGAGCCGGCGCTTCGGAAGTTTTACCTCATTTTAACCAATGGCAGCCCAAAAAAATTGTTTATGTATCTTGCAATCCGTCAACGCTCGCCCGCGATGCGGGTATCCTGGTCAATGAGCTGGGATACCGGCTGGGCAAGGCTGGAGTCATGGACATGTTCCCGCAGACCGCTCATGTCGAATCAATGGCTTTGTTTGAGAAAAGTTGAGTGGCAACATCATTGACCAGATGGAGTTCTAATTCACCCTAATCTTTATCTTCATCAGGAATTTGCACCCTGAATTCTTCCGACAACAATAGTTGCCCGCCTGCGGTAACCAATTGCTCCCCGGGTTTAAGTTCATTAGCTATAAAATAACCTTCAGGGGTTAATGTCAACCGTTCTATTTTACGCCGGCTAAATGTTTGCTGATCGGTTTTAATATAAACATAACTCTGATCCATATGCCAGATTAAAGCGGATTTTGGAATCATAACACCAATCTGTCTTTGATCATGTTCCGGTATCCAGGCAGCGATACGCATGCCAGGATTAATGGAGGCATTGCCGGTCTTAAAAAAGTAACTTTCACCTTGAATTGTAGTATCAACTTGCGGAGCTTCAGCAATCAGGACGGCTTTAGCTGCTTTGCCGCGATCACCTGAAGGCTCCACATAAATGGTTTGAATGCCATCCGCTAGATGTTTATTAACCGGCAAGGTAATTTTCAAAAGCGTTTGCTGACCCGATAAAAAACCTGATAATTGTCCGGAATTCTCGGATAACGCCCATTCAGTTAAAGTCCTACCCCAAAAAAGTAAAGCTTCATCAACAATGGCTTTGCCTTGAACATAAGTGGCATTTGCCGCTGCCTTATCAACCTGAAACTGCGACTGTTGTCCCTGTAAACTACGTTTTGAGGCTACACCGTGACGGAATAGATTTTGCTGGCGGCTAATATTCTGCCCTGAATTGAGATATTTTGCCTTGGCACTGCTGTATTCGGTTTGTGCTAGTTGGTAACGGTAGTGCAAGTTTATCAGCGGCTGTATATTCAGTGCGCTGCCATAAGCGGTGAATTCTGTCTGATATTTTGAAGGTTCGAGTATCGAAGTTTTAATACCCGCAAGCTGCTGTACTTTAACATCAAGACGTATCGAATGACTCGCTAGACTTTGTCCATCGGCAGCCTGATTATCATTATTCTGAGCCAGCGCTTTTAAGTCCTGAAAGAAAATGCTTACAAAAAAGCTGATAATAACGAGAGCATTCTTTACGCTCATTGCATTAAAGATCAAAAACCTTATTTAATATCGAAAAAAAAAGCCCTGCTCGATAAGTCGAACAGGGCTTTCCAACAATCAATCCAAAAATATCAGGTCAATTAGTTGCTTGGTAAAGCGAAAACAGTCAATGTACCACCCAGTTTGGTGTATGCATTCAAGCTTCTGTATGCACCAACAGCTCCCAGACCTTCTGAGTTTGAATCGGCTTTACCAGTGTCAAGACCAGCCGCTATACCTATACCAGCCCATCCACCAATACCAGACAGAACGCCGACATATTGTTTTCCGTTATAGCTCCAGGTGTTGACGTTACCGATAATGCCGGAAGGTGTTTTGAATTTGTAAAGTTCCTTACCGGTTTTGGCATCGACGGCTTTCAGGTAGCCTTCCAGTGTACCATAAAACACTACACCGCCCGCAGTGGCTACAGAGCCTGACCAAACCGAGAATTGCTCCTTATTGGACCAGACAATTTTACCTGTTTTTGCGTCATAAGCAGTGAACTGCCCCAGATTTGTTGTATTATCCGGTTGACCGGTCATAACGTCAGCACCAGCCGGCATCATAGTCAAGGTAGCGCCAACATAGGGCTGACCTGCTGTGTAGGCAACTTCGAAAGGTTCGTAGTTCATGCACAGGTGGTTAGCGGAAATATAGAACAGCCCGGTTTGTGGGGAATAGGAAACGGGTTGTTGGTTCTTGGAACCTAAGGCCGCAGGACAGGCACCTTCGGTGTTGTTATCTTCGCCGTTTTGCTCGGTGCTGTATTTGGAAACAACTTGCGGACGGCCTGTGTTCATATCAACATGAGTGGCCCAATTAACCGATTTGTCGAATTTTTCTGCGACCAACAGTTCACCGTTTTCACGGTCCAGCGTATAACCGAAGCCGTTACGGTCAAAATGCACGATGGTTTTATGCATTTTACCTTTTACTTCCTGATCAACCAGAACGGTTTCGTTGATACCGTCGTAATCCCATTCATCGTGCGGAGTCATCTGGTAGACCCACTTTACAGCTCCGGTATCAGCATCCCGAGCCCATAAAGACATGGACCATTTGTTGTCGCCAGGACGTTGCACAGGGTTCCATGTTGAAGGGTTGCCAGAGCCGTAATAAACCAGGTTCAGTTTCGGGTCATAGCTGTACCAGCCCCATGTCGTGCCGCCGCCAATTTTCCATTGATCGCCTTGCCAAGTTTTCAAGCTTGCTTCTGCATCGACCGGTGTCACTTTGCCGTTTTCCCACGTCGTTGTTTTGCCGGGTTGGATCAACGTATCGGAATCTGGGCCCATGCTGTAGCCTTTCCAGACCAGCTTGCCGGTCCGCATGTTGTAGGCTGCCAGGAAACCGCGCACACCGAATTCACCACCGGAAATACCGGTCAAAATATTGTCTTTAACTACCAGGGGTGCAGAGGTATTGGTCATGCCCAATTTAGGATCACCGTTTTGCACGCTCCAGACACGTTTGCCGGTTTTAGCATCCAGTGCTGTCAATACCGTATCTGATTGCTGCAGGAAGATCTTGCCATCGCCGTAGGCCAAACCGCGGTTGACCGTATCGCAACACATAACAGGGATAGTGACATCAGCATCTTGGGTAGGCGTGAATTCCCAAATGACTGATTGTGTCTTTTGATCAATCGCGTAAACCGTATTAGGGAATGGGGTGTGAATATAAAGAATATCATCAACAACTAAAGGCCCGCCTTCGTGGCCACGTAAAACGCCTGTAGAAAAAGACCATGCCGGTTGCAGATTTTTTACGTTACTCGTATTAATTTCACTCAGTTCACTGTAGCGAGTTCCTGCGTAATTACCGCCCCACATCGACCAGTTAGCCGGATTTTGAGACAATCTTTCTAGTTCGGTGTTAGCATTGGAAATTGCTGGTGCAGCTAGTAAAGCTGCTACACTTGAAGCAAGCAGCCAACTCTTTAAAGGCTTCTTCATATATATATCTCCTGATATTTTGTGCTCGACAAAATACTGATTATGATTTTTATAAGACTAATATTAGTTTTTGGCTGATTTCTTTTTTTCCTTATGCATGTCAGGATCAATTCACGCCAAGTGGTTAGATTCAATTATTTTGCAAAAAAAGTCAACTTTTAATACTGTTAATAGCGTATATAAAGCGCTATGTTTCTGAGTTTAAAGGACACAATCTTAAAAAACTGTAATTCGATAACCGTTCTTGCCCCAGCACAGTGCTTCGGCTGCGTCCTTAGTCCACGCAGCTAATACATAACGCTGTGCGGGCTGCCCTTCAATTTCGAAATGGTGAATGCAAGGTCGGTGTGTATGTCCGTGTATCAACCGTAAACAGCCGTGTTCACGCATCACCCTGATTACGGTTTCTTGATTGACATCCATGATTTCCTGGCTCTTGTTACGCTTGTGGAGGTAACTGCGAAACCGGTACCAGCGAGCCACCAGCAAACGTAACAGAAGCGGTTTGTTTAGCACAGAGCGCTTCCACTCGGACGAATGAGACTTGATACGAAAGGCCTGATAAGGAAGGTCATCCGTACAAAGTAAATCACCGTGGGTGAGTAATGTGGGCGTACCGTATAAGTCGATGACGACATAATCATCCAGCAGCTTGATGCCGGTGTCCTGACAAAATTTTTGGCCCAGCAAAAAATCACGGTTACCGGGCTGCAAATAAACTGGCGTGCCGGATTCGGTCAATTGTTTAAGTTGTTGCCTGATTTTATTGTTGGGCGGCGTCGGATCATCGTCCCCGATCCAAACGTCGAATAAGTCACCCAGAATATAAACGGCCTCTGCTCCGGCTGCCTGGTTGCTCAAAAAAGCCAGAAATCGCTGCGTGATTTCTGGCTTTTCGAGCGCGATATGCAAATCCGAAATAAAAAGAATTTCCTGACCCATAAAGCTGCCTAGTTTTTTAAAACTTGAAACCTTTTATTTTAATCCTGCTCCAGAATCTCGGCCTTTGTGATAACGATGTCGGTTTTAGGCACATCCTGATGCCCACCGCGATTACCAGTTGGCTGTGCTGCCATGGCATCAACCACGTCCATCCCTTCGACGACTTCTCCGAAAACAGCATAACCCCAACCGTTGGCATTGGGAGCAGTATGATTCAGGAAAGAATTGTTTTTGTAATTGATAAAAAATTGCGCTGTTGCAGAATCAGGATCGGAAGTGCGCGCCATCGCAATGGTGCCACGGTCATTGGCGAGACCGTTATTGGCTTCGTTTTTAATAGCACTACGCGTGGTTTTTTGCTTGAAACTGGCATCGAAGCCGCCGCCTTGCGCCATAAATCCTTTAATTACCCGATGGAATATCGTACCGTTATAAAAACCGTCCTTAACGTAAGTCAGGAAATTTTCCGAGGAAATGGGGGCTTTTTTGGTATTCAGTTGAATAACAAATTGACCCAGGGTGGTGGTTAATTTAACTTTTGTTGCTTTGTCAGACATTTTATTTCCCGTTGCGAAAGATAGGGTTGTGGTTAAAAAAAGCAGGATTGAAAAAATAACAATACGCATGATTTTTCCTTAAAGTTGGTACAAACGTTCAATTTTATTTGTTTTCATCTTGAAAGAGAAGCCTAAACATTGGTAAATTGAGCGTTTTGTTATCAGGCTGTCATTGGACAGATTTACAATTGCCTGTTGCGTCTCTATCCCTCCAACCCGATGATCAAAGCCGATGTTAAAGATATATAACACCCTGACCCGTAAAAAAGAAGTCTTTCAACCTCGGGAAGCAGGTAAGGTTGGCATGTATGTCTGCGGCATGACGGTCTACGATTTTTGCCATATCGGCCATGCCCGTGTCATGGTAGTGTTCGATACAGTTGCCCGTTATTTTCGTTATTTGGGCTATGCCTTGACCTATGTGCGCAACATTACTGATATCGACGACAAAATCATCCAGCGAGCCCATGACAATGGCGAAGATTTTAGCCAGTTGACCAACCGCTTCATCAACGCCATGCATGAAGACGAGCAAGCGCTGGCGGTTTTACCGCCGGATCTGGAGCCAAGAGCCTCGCAGTCGATTGCCGGTATTATCAGTATGATTCAAACCCTGATCGCCAAAGATCTGGCCTATGTTGGCAACAACGGCGATGTGTTTTATGCAGTGGCCAAATTTAAAAATTACGGCCAGTTATCGGGCAAAAATCTGGCCGAATTACAAGCGGGAGAACGCGTCGATATCGATCAGGCCAAGCAGAATCCGCTGGATTTCGTATTATGGAAAATGGCCAAACCAGGCGAACCGGCCTGGGAATCACCCTGGGGTGCCGGACGCCCCGGCTGGCATATCGAATGCTCCGCGATGTCCATTTGTTGTTTGGGTAATCATTTTGATATTCATGGTGGCGGCATGGATTTGCAGTTTCCGCACCACGAAAACGAGATCGCTCAATCCGAAGGCGCAACCGGCGAAAAATTTGTCAACCTGTGGATGCATAACGGCTTCGTTCGGGTCAACGAAGAAAAAATGTCCAAATCGTTGGGTAATTTCTTTACCGTGCGCGAAGTACTGAAACGCTACTGCCCGGAAATCATCCGCTTCTTCATCCTGTCCAGCCATTACCGCAGCCCGTTGAATTACTCCGATGGGCAGCTGAATGAGGCAAAAACCGCATTAGATCGTCTTTATACCGCCTTGCGTGGAGTAAACGCCAATATTAAATCTATTGACACCAATTATAAAAGCCGCTTTGAACAAGCGATGGATGACGACTTCAACACCCCGGTCGCCCTTGCCATATTATTCGATTTAGCGAGAGAACTTAATAAAAACAAGGATCATAATCCACAAAAAGCAGAACAACTGGCGTCTAGCCTTAAAATTTTTGGGGGCTTGTTGGGAATTTTGCAGGCAGACCCTGACGCCTGGCTGAAAGGAGAAGGTATTTTGCAAAAAATTGAGCCGAGCCTGTTTATCAACGATAGCACGTTTGTTAATCCTTTAGCGACAGCGAGCAATATCTCCGAAGAAAAAATTGAGCAGAAAATTCAAGTCCGATTGGACGCCAAAAAAGCCAAAAACTGGGCTTTGGCTGACCAAATCCGCACTGAGCTAAAAGAGCACGGCGTGCTTCTGGAGGATGCACCCAATGGTAAAACCCGTTGGCGTCGAGAATAGTCCAGATTGGTTCATCCTTGGCATGGTGTATTAGCGATCCAATTCAGTTGTTGCCATTGTCTAAGAAATAGGCCATTAGCAAAATTTCATTACAGATGAATTATCGCTGAAGGGCGTCTGGAGTCCAAAATAAGTTTCAGCGAAGTTTTGTTATAAAAGCAGGGTCAATCCGACACCCGCCAATTTCGGGACGATCCAGCAAGTCCTGTTCAAAATCTCGGTAGACCGGCAACTGAAAAGCAACCCGGTTAATTTTTCCGGCAAAAAATTCAAATTCCATCGCGCCGCCTTTGGCCCGTGGACTGCCCGTTTTGGTGGTGAATAACAAAATGCCTTGATTGCCAATTTGACCACCTTGCAATTGCGGCACCGGACGAGCACAGCTTAGCTGATCGATCAACAAACCTGAAAACACCTGCGCCAGCTGCCGCGCGCTGATAATCAGCCCTTCATTGGGAATAACAATGGCCGCCGGCGCAGGATTATCCACCGATTGCGCCGGCACCTTGGGAGCCTCTTTGCCAGTGGCTGCTACCGGAGCGGAAGCAGCCGATGGCGAAGCCGGTGTCGGGATTGCTGCTGGCGCTGCTACAGTAGGCGCTTGTAAAGGAGCCGCAGGGGTCATTTTATGCGGAATCGACGAGGACGCAGGCTGGCCCAATAGGGTTTCCAGTCCGAAATCACCCAAATGATTTTGTAGCAATACCGTGCCGGCACCACTTTTCGTGGTAGTCAGCAAAGGATAAAGCTGGCGTTCCATTTCAGTCGCACTTGGATTTTTCAATACCGAAACAAGCTGGCGTTCCATCGATTTCAATGGCGAAAAAGACTGCTCCTTTTTTTGGTACGACTCTCCGATCTGCTCCCAATCGTTAGGCGTGTTTACTGGCAAACCCATTGCTTTCATGACCTTATAATCATCTACATTGAGGCAATTGCCGAAATCCCTGGCGCGGTAACCGGTCATGATTCTAGAATTCAGCTCGCCAGCCATTGCTCTGGTCGGGCTGATGTTATAGTTAAGCCAGTCATTGCTGTTGGCCAAAAAATAATAAATAAATGCATTACGATCGAATTTGTTAAAGCCCAAGTCCTTCATGACCAACTTGATTTTACGGCAGTTACTTTCCACTTCGGCGTAATCGTTCCATTTTGGCTTTAAACTGGGTTTGGCCGGATGCTTGGATTGTTCAATCAATTGCAATAACTTTATTTCTCCGTTCGCTGATTTTATCGGTTCATAGCCGATTTCATCAAAACTGAGATCGCGGGCATCGGGAACACCGTCGGCGCCTGTCTTTAGCAATAATGAAGCAATAATTTCAGGATAAATTTTCAGTTCGCCAAGCGGCTGGGCATCCGAACTCAACAGATTGATTCCGCCTTCCTCAATGGCATAGACCTTAAATACGGTCTGGTTTAATACACCCTTGTTACCCGAAAAAGATACCGTCGCGGGCAAGGAATGCGATTCTGAGCTGTTTTTCGTAGAAGTCACAGCCGGGTCCGGTGTAACGGTTT
>Ga0209798_10001243_pt1 | contig 15476 bp, 14 predicted proteins | sample DOMMetBare3Fresh_FD_187475 | JGI IMG/M metagenome (GOLD analysis project Ga0209798, IMG submission 187475) | Wetland sediment microbial communities from St. Louis River estuary, USA, under dissolved organic matter induced mercury methylation -... | ecosystem: Environmental > Aquatic >...
AGGTTTGCATTCCTAAACACTACCCGAAAATATAGGCTTTGGCACTTATGTATATCCGGTGCAGTTAAAAACCTGTGTTTACTCGAATTGCAATGTTAGCAACGGAACGACAAAAAGCGCTCCAATACGTTGCGGGTAATTTGTTGCGCCGCCGAATTTAGCCGCGACGGTCTCAATAAGGGGGTATTGTAATCGTCTAGCCCCCAAGCCCACTGGATAGAACCTGTAGCGAAAACGATAGCGCCACTAGCTGCGGTGTAAATGCTCATATGCGCTACACCACGTAGACTGGTATCGTTTAATGCAACCCACGGAGATTCCGCTAGAATTTGAATAGTGGCAGGCGCATGACTGTGTATACAATCAACTTCGTAGCCCAACAACCCGGGCAAAGTAGCGCCGAGGTCAAGCCCGGTATTGGTGAACACCCAATGACCGACTGCCTGTATCACAATATCAGCATCCACAGGGTCACCTGCATACATTACTCCAATAAGCTGTTCTTCAGGTCGATTGACGGCAACACTACGCCATTTATCTGTGGCTCTGGAAGAATCATTACTACCTTTCACAAACGGATCGCGTGCCGCCTTCTTGTAGCAAACCATAATGCGATCAGTTGTACCTGAGGCTATACTTGCTTCAAAGCGGACTTGCCAATATGCGCTGTTTGCCGAAAAAAAACCCAGATGGACCCCCGCATCGCGTGCCGCCTCGACATGTTGACGCATATCCCATGACCAGTATTCATCATGCCCAACTGAGAGCCACGCTTTATAAGACAGCATCAAATTCGGCCTACCATGGGTATCCAAGCTAGTGCAGTAAACCAAGTCATAGCCTTCATGCTCCAACCAACGCACCATGTTGTAGTCCCAGCCAGCGTTACTCACTTTGTAGCTATCCGGGTGTGGTTGCAGATTGGTCAAAAACTCACCAGCACACATGCCATAAGCTGCTACCGGGTTTTGCGCATTGGCTGCGTAGGGGCGATTGAACGACACTTTCGAAGCGCGTTTGCGCTCCGTGCTGCCCCACTTGTAGAGGGATTTACCACCCCAATAATTGTAGGCCTGATAGGTCGTTACACTGAGCTGGAACAGAAAATCAGCCTGACGTTCATCATCGCGTACTACAAAGATGATATAGCTCTGCGCCCCACTGTCGGAGGCCGTGAGCTTCACAAGATAGATGCCGCTCACCCAATTACTGGGATTAGCCGTTGTTAATGCAAAAGGGTTGATCCAGGCGCAATCCATAAGCCCCGACGCTTGATCCATCGTTGGCATAACCTGTGCTGTGCCCGCAACAACCACAGGGTCTACAACCCGTCGTCCGCCCATGCCTTGATACCAACCCATACGAAAGACTTCCAAAATAAAAGTTGGCGATTCGGTATTGACATACAAATAGATTACATCACTATGGTTGACGCTGGTAGTAGATGCGTAACCTTCTATCTCACGTTTAGTGGCTGGACGGGTAAGTTGCCAGTCGTGCGTGCCGGGCCGTAAGTTTTCAGCAACAATTGGGTTTTCATAGGTCATAGATGCCACCAATTATAAAGACGAATATCCACTTTCTGTTTTTGTTGACCCGTTGTGTCTACTAATTAAATGTAAGATTGTTTAATATTCATTGGACAGAATGGATCTTATTTTTTCACTCATGTTGAAAGCACCATTCAGAGCTATTTTTAAATCAGGATAAGGATATCTCAGGGCTGCCATAATTTTAATGCGGAGCTTTTCAGGCTGTAAATCATTAGCTGTCAAGGCACTTATGAAGCCTTTTTCGGCTAACTTTTTGATGCGCATAGCCTGCTCTGAATTGCCGGGATAAGGATAAGCGAGACCTGGTGTATGGGTACTGATAACCTCTATTAAGGTGTTATCACCGCCCATGCTAATAGATAAAGCGGATTCCAATAAATGCTCTTTGAAGTTTTGGAGAAACGGAACAATTTTGACATTAGCACTGGACACCATTGTAGTGAGATGAGAAAAATCCGCCGTAGTAGTCTTGGAACCCGTGGCAATTAAAAATACGTAATCCGGTAACAAAGGTGCTGTACGAATAGCCGCTTCGAGCAGCTCTTGACCAATACTGCCACCGCCTTGACTGACCAATATCTGTGCTGTTCTGGATTGACAGAGATCAGGTTGCCTTGTGCCAAGATAGCCGATATAAAAAATTTTATGGGCAATTTGATCGGTTAAAAAGAAGGTGTCCTCAAAACGAATTACCTTCGGATCGCCACGAATAAACACGGTGTGGATGTATTCGTTCACAAACTGCACCATGCTTTGTTCCGTCTCTAATGTTTCCGGCACCAGCACTTCACGCACGAATGAAAAGATGGGGATGTGTCGGCTTTGTTCGCGAACCCGCTCAAAAAGTTGACGAATTTCATTTTTAAAGCGTCGGCGGCCAAACGGAAAAAATTCTACGATAATGGCATGGTAAGACGGCGATAAAAATGCTGAGATGGCATCCGCGCGAATAGACCATAGTTGCTCGACAGTATGTTGTTGATCAGGGCTGTAAAGATCGCCGGTTTTATCATCAATCAGAATGGCAGCCAGGTTGATATAACGAAACCCCGGATGTTCCAAGCTTATGGCTATGCTCTGTCCACCATAAAGCAAATCGATGTCGGCGTGTTGCAGGAGTTCTTGAATAACCTGTAAGCTTGCAGTCAAATGACCAATACCAACCAGACTTTGGCAGTAAAAAAGTATTCTGGTTCGATTTGTATGCAGTGGGGTCATACACGGAAAAAAATGCCTGGGGATTAAAGAAGTACAACGCCAATAACTGCACTGCCAGTATTCCAATACACTTCTTTAGAAATGGATTAACTATAACTTCACATAAAATGAATTCTTCAATACCAGACTTAACGCCTCCTGTGGGCAAGCTGTAGTCTCACATAATGCTAATACCGCCGTGTTAGCGTTAATTCCAAAAAAAAATCCTTTTTTTGCGGGTAGTTCCGCTTTTTGTAATAGGGCTTTCACCTCAGCCAGAGTCAGGTCTGGCTTGAGTTCCAGCAATAAGGCAATAATACCTGATACTTCGGCAGCGGCAATCGAGCTACCGGAAATAAAATCATAAGTGCCGTGGGGCAAGGTGGTGAGGACTTTTTCACCGGGAGCATTCACAACCGTTGCCTGCACTTGGCTAGGCGTCTGAGATTGGACTAACGATTGTACCGCAATGACATTTTTTAACGACGCCGGAAAACCTTCATTTTCTTTTTTTTCAACGTCGGCGTTTGCCGCAACGACAATAATGCCTTTTTGGATGGCTTTATTTAATAATAATGCCAGCAAGGGATCTTCAGGGCCGGTAAGGCTCATATTTAAAATATTAACATTCGCTTTAATCGCTGCATTGACTGCAAGCGCCAAGGTTAGACTATTACACACTGCGGCCATGCTATCAGCTTGATCCGGCCAACAGCCCTTTAAGGCGATAAGTTTGGCATCAGGCGCAACACCGGTTATTCCGGTAGCGTTATCTTTTTTAGCCACCATAATCCCGGCAACTGCTGTGCCATGTTTGTCGTTTGAAAAACTCGCTGAAATATCTTTAGCAAAATTTTCGTTGTAGGTAATCTGCCCAACCAGATCGGGGTGATCGAGGGCTACGCCAGTATCAATCATGGCGATGGTGACCTGTCGCCCGGTGGTTTTGGCATGCGCCCGATCAATGTGCATTTGTTGCATATTGGCCTGGAGCTTAAAGTACGGATCGTTATACCGGTGCGCTTTTGTTTTAAAAAAGTGCATCTGCTGTACAAATTCCACCCGTGCATCCTTTGCCAATTGTTTCAGGGTATCGGCCATAAGTGTGCCTACTGGCACTTGGAATACAGCACAGTGCATGCCCACTTCGGTCAAAGGCCATTCCGTGATTTTCTTTAATTGGTAATTTTCGGCAATTTGATCGGTGACGCGCTGGCTCCAGGTAGAACTTCCGTATGCACCTCTTTTGCGGTAAGCATTCCCGACCAGGTCTGGAACCGTGTTAATCGACCGATCGGTAAAACCGAGTAAGACCATATGATCAGCCGCTGCTCGTTGATAAAGGCCGGTTATTTCCGGGGTAACCAGTTTAACCTGGTCGCTTTGCGATGGCGTGGCGACTATCCCTAAAACCATGCCGAAGAAAAGCAACGGCAATATACGTTTCATTTTTGCGACCTCTCAGTAGAGGGAGAGGATAGTAGAGCATACGCCGGTTCAGCAAAAATCACTTGGGGATTTTTTCTTAATTGCGCCAGTATGTTCAGCATCTCTTCTTTAGTGTGGGTTTGTTCAAAACGCACGCTATAAACGGCCTGTTCAGTGGGTTGGGGCTGCGCCGCAATTTTACCGGAGAACGGTGCCAGCAAGCTGTTGATTTGCTGTTGCGTGGTGTTATCTGCAAAGACGATGTGTATTTCATTGCGGTTAGTCGCCGCCGGTTCGCTATCCGATAAGGTTCGATAGTCATTATTTATGACTGTTTCAATTCGCATAACCCCAAAAACCAACATAGATAATACTAAAACCGCTGCAAGGGCAAGGCTTGGATGTGGAAATGATCTATGCGTTAAAGGTCTTTTAGTCCGAGCTTCGCTTGCTACAAGCTGACTTGACGGTTTTGGGCTAGACTGATGCGTTTGATGCAAACGTTTTTGTAACTGGGTAAAAGAAACTTGTTCCGCAGAATCATGTGTACCAGATTGATTAACCATCAAGGCTAACTTATGTAAGCTGGCTAACTCCCGCTTGCAAGTCAAACAAACATTTAAATGTGCTTCCACTCGTTTGAGCTCAGGACCATGTAAGGTTTCATTCACATACCAAGGCAATAACAGAAAAACGTCTTGATGGTCTGAATAGGGGGCATTATTAACAAGCTTCATGAGGGTCTCCTCGGTGCAGGGGCAATCCCTTGCGACTGTTCTGCCGTTGCGTACTCAGTATTATTTAACAGCGATGCCAGTTTTTTACGGGCATGATGCATACGGGTTTTTACAGTATTTTCAGGGCAAGCCATTAATTCGGCAATTTCACTGTAATGCAAGCCTTGAAAATAGGTTAATTCTATAACTGCACGTTGCTCGGGTGACAGCTTAACAAATGCAGATTCTAACCAATTGTCCATTTCCAACTGCTGCAAACCGAGATCTTCCTGCCCAAAAATGGGATTCTCTGCTTCGATAAGTTCCAGCGATTCTTCATCCAAATAGCTATTATTACGCAAGCCTTGCCGAGCCTTATTGTACGCGATGCCAAAAATCCAGGTAGACGGTTTACACTGCTGATTGTAAGTCGCGGCTTTTTCCCAGACCACATACATTACATCGTTTATGACTTCGTCAATAATCGCCTCCTGTTGCGTAACACGGCTAATAAAACGAAATAGACGCTTGTAGTAGTGATGATACAATAATTTCAGCGCTTTTTCGTCGGCATGACAAAGCCTCTCGATTAAATCGATATCGCGTTGTACTTGACTGGCGGTGTTATCAGTGTCCAAGAGAGTGTCTGGTGTTGAGTACATGCTGGAATACGTCTAAACAAAACATAAAAACCTTATATTTTATTTATGCCTAAAAACCCATAAAAGGTTCATTCGTGATAAAACTATTTTTTTAGCAAGAGAAGTTGTTGATTAAAATCCTGCTGAAATTGAAAATACAAAGGCAGAATCCAGCACGGGCGGATCAAAAAGCGCATGTTTTTCCTCTGAAACTAACGGATCAATGAATGTTTCGCTCGCATCCAAATAATGTATCGACAGCGTTAAAAACTTATAAGAATACGCCAGACCTATATCCCAATAGGGATAATCAGAACCCAGCGCGGCCTGCGTTTGCGCATAACCAAAAGTAGCCGAAAATTGCAAGGCATCGGTAATGGGGTAACGCCCCGTTAACGCATAATCGATCGCATAGCTACCTAAACCATAATAATCCTCGGCAACCGATATCCTGCCTGTAATCAAGTCCCGGTAATGTAAAAACAGATAAAATTCATTATAATCAGCGGGATGTCCAAACACATTGCCATCGTAAATATAACCGGTCCATTGCGCATCCAGTCGCAACTGATTTGGAAGGTTAAAACTCCAACCCGCATACGGCATGATTTCAACGTGCGCCGCTTCGTTTTCAATTTCATTGGCTTCAAAATCTATATTTGAAGCTGAACTACCCACATAAAAGCCGCTCTTGTGCTCATAATCTAAATTAGCCAGCAGAGCAAAATTGTTGTTATTTTTACTGTACCACCTTTGAGTATTATTGGTGGTAGCCGTTAACGTGCCGTGAAAATCGGCAGAACTTGGAGATAAATGCATTAAAAAAAATGCGCCACATAATACCCGCAATAAATAACTTATACCAGTAGATATATCCATAATCGGCTATAAATTAAGTCGGAAGCGATCTATAAAAAAATGCCGTCGTGACAATTTAAAACAGCGTTTAAAAGCGTCTGCCCTAAACTAACGCTCATTATTAAAGTGTTAGCATCGGGAGTTTGATGGTTAGCAGTGTTAGTTTTTTGTAATGTATCCAGCATGGCGTTGGTTATTCCTTGTATGAGATATCCCATTATTGGCAAATAAAAACTCGTTTTATTTGGCTTTCTATTATAGATACTGAACCTTTTAATCTGATTTTGTCATTAACAATAGACGGTTTTTAAACCCAATGTTAACCGTGAAAATGTTTAAACCAGGCTAATTATATTGAAAATATTGTCACACTGAATTTTATATTAGATAGCTATTTTTTATGATTTAGTCGGGTAGTGCTAATCGTCGAATAGGCTTCCTATATCACAGAATATTGGCGTAATCCTGCTCCAGTTGCCTAAAATTGAGCGATGACATAAAGCGGCTAAAGCTTAGCCAGGATGATAATCCACTCAGATCTTTGAACTGCGGCGGTAGAAATCGTGGCGCTATGACAGTGCCCTCCTCTACCAAATCAACCAGCACTTTCATATCCTCAATCATGGTTTTACCGCAAAACAGCAATGGAATACGATCCGGTTTGCCTTTGCTGACCGCCAGGCGCATGAAATTATAAGTCAGCACGAAACCTTTGATATAGGTCAGGTCTTTGGTAAACGGCAAGCCATCCGGGCTGCTGCCTCTAAATACGCGGCTACTGAGCGTGTAGTTTTCTTCGTCATCCAGCCCTTTGTCCTTGAAGAAGGAGAAGACGTCCATAAAGTCCGCGCCTTCTTCAGTCAGGGTAATGGCGCGTACCCGATTAATCAGGCGCATGAGCCGATTGGGGGTAGAACTGAAGGTCAATATTTCCATCAATACCGCCAAGCCTTCTTGCGTGACAGTCGCAGAAGGCGGGCCTTTGCCAAGAAAGGTGCAATAAGGCTGGGCCAGACCATTCAATGTAGTACCCAAATGCACCCATATTTCGTGAACTTCAAGCACGCGCAGATCACGCATATTAAATAAGGCATCAGCGCGTAATTTGATGTAATCAGTGCCCGCTGCGGCATCGGCAATAATACCATCGCTAATCATTGCGCGTAGGCCATCGCCTGGAAACATGGACTCTATTTTTTCGTTAAGAATGGCTACTGCGTCTTTTGCATTAATTGTCTTGGGTTCTTCGGTTAAAAAATCCAGTTGCAGGAGTTGTGACAAAGTCCCTTCCATCATACTGCCAAGACTGGCAATGGTTGGGTCGCCGACATGAAAAACGTCTTGAGAAGAACCGTATAATTCCTGCGAAATATTGGAAAATGCCGGTGTTCCCCTGGCCTCGAGCATACATACTACGTCTTGATATTCGCGGCACATCCTGCGCATGATAACGCTAAGCGGATTGAGTTGGCCGAGTTTGCGCACCAGATCACGTTCAATCTGATAAAACTCATGTTTTTTTTCAGCGGGGCCAAAGCCTAATGGGCGATTTTGATAATAATCAGTTGTCACCGCAGGCGGTTTTTTGCAATTATTCTTAAAAAATTCCTGTTTGATACTGTCATCCCATTTGATGGCATCAAGAATACGAATGGGTTGCTGCGCTTTGACAATGCGATCCGAAAGCGTTTTGACTTCCGTCAGATAAGTCGATGGTTTAATGATTTTTTTACTCATGTATGGCATCCGTTAGCAGTGTGTCGATCGTATGGCAATGGTTGCAAGGATTAATTATACAAATAGCAGAGCCAGACCCAGTATATCAACAGATTGAGAAAGCCCAAGGGAATTCCAATACGGGCAAACTCAAAAAAGCCCAGTGTAGCCCCTCGTTTTTCCGCATTTTGAATAATGATGACATTACTGGCACCCAATCCACGTTTTTTAATAGCTGCCATCGAGGACTCCCAGATTTTAATATTAAAATGACCGTTTTTCCGTACTTCGATCAACACAAAAACGGTAACCGAGACGACTACGGAACTGTTCATTTAGTTTTATCCGACTTGATAGTTTTTATAGGATTATTTTACGGCACAAGGCATTTTCTGGCTCTTGCAGACAATCTAAATTAACTATATAAATGTCCATTTAAGATTAATTTAAGACTTAATAGTGAAAATAGTATACAAGGCGATACCTGAGATTAAACCATGAATGAACAAGCATTAAAAAACGTGACAATTGACGAAGACAGTGTTACCGCATCAAGACGAAAGTTTCTCAAGCAAATGGCTTGTGGGTCTTTGATGGCATTAGGCGGAACCGGAATTGCATCAGCGGCGGTTCGAGATATTATCTATCAGGGTCGACAAGGCCATAGTCCTGTTAAGTCCCGGATGTTTACACGACCAAATGCTGCCCAACATCTCTATTCCCCTGCCCACAAAATGCTGTCCTTTGAGCATACGCATACCGGCGATAAGCTGAATTTAACCTATTTTGAGCAGGGAAGTTACATTAAGGATGCACTGCAAGAAATCAATTATCTGCTTCGTGATTACCATACCGACGATATTCACCCCATTGATACCGCCCTACTGGATCAGTTATTTGATATAAAGCAAACGCTTGGCGTTAGCAAGCCTTTTCATATCGTCTCCGGTTACCGCTCACCGTTTACTAATGCGCAATTACGTAGACAGAGCCATGGGGTTGCAGAGCATAGCCTCCATATGCAAGGCCGGGCAATTGACATTAGAATTGAAGGTGTCTCAACGAGAACCATCAAAAATGCAGCGCTGTCGATGTCGCGTGGTGGTGTCGGTTATTATCCACACAATAATTTTGTCCATCTGGATACCGGTGAGTTCAGAACCTGGTAACAAGACAGGTTGCACTACTAACTTGACTCAATCGATCGCAGAGCAAATCCCGGCGCAATCGCTCCATCCCAGCCTACAATCGACGAATTTATCCTTAAGGACGAATTTCAAGTTCCAAACGACATTTGCCTAAGTTTGCCCAATCGATCTTAATCATAAAAATGGATGATCACAGCATCGTCGTGTTATGCGCTACTGGCTTTATTAGCTCCATAGGCTTTATGGCCTCTACAGGGAGTGGAGCAGGTATTGCAGGTGGAGCAGCAAAGATTTCCCGATCAGACAAGTCCCCCGATTTATTAAGCGCCTCTTGCAAAACCATATCATAACCGTAGATATCCGAATAAAACGCCAGGTTATCATTAGGATCAAAAGATGACGTCACATAAAAAAACAACACGGGAATCGATTTCTTTAATATAACCCGCTGCGTTTTTGATGTTTGCATGGCTTGTTGTATGGTTTCTTTGCTCCATTGGTTTTTAAGCGCAAATTCAGCCAACCGATCAGGATTTGCAACCCGCACGCAACCATGACTAAAATCTCTCCGTGACTTATTGAACAATGAGCGGGATGGCGTATCATGCAAATATACATCTTCCTTGTTGGGGAATATAAACTTTACCCTGCCCAGTGCATTCTTTTTACCCGGACGCTGCCTGATTCTTAATACACCTTGCTTAAGCTGGGCAAGGGATGAGTCAGTATAAGCGACAGCCTTAGTAGTATTCCCAAAAGTGGTAACCAGCTCCATATTTTCCGTGGCTAAATAACCTCTACTTTTTACTAGCTTAGGCAGGATTTCTTCCTTCACTATATTGTAAGGCACGTTCCAGTAGGGCATAAAATCGATAAAACTCATTTTTGCCATCAATACAGGGGTTTGATTTTTTAAAGCTTTACCGACAACGACTCTCATATTTGGCGTGCTTGCGTCGAATTCGTCAACGTCATCAAAAGCCCACAATTGGAAAGCAGGAATATTAACGATAATTGAAGCGCCGGCACTAGGCTCAGGCAACCAGCGCAGTCTTTCCATTGCCAACTCAATTTGTGTTACCCGTTGCCTTAACGGTACGTTGATCGCAGCAACCGTACCTTTACCTAAGACACCGTCGGCATTTATGCCGTGTCGAAGCTGAAATTTTTTAACGCCGGCAACTAGCGCACTTGTGTAACGCAGCGATTTTTTGACATTACTGTCGTGTTGTTCTTCTGGTAAATCACCCACGCTTGTTAAAAATTTGCGGAGTTCGTCAGCTTGCAGGAGATTACCACCCGGAGCTATGGATTTGTTCACAAACAATTTAAAAGGTATCGAGTTTTTAGCCAGTAAGCGATAAGTGGTTAATGCCTGTTTTAATTTCTGGTATTGCTTTAGTTTTGGCTCTACTATTTCAGGCAATTGCCCAATAGTGCCTTGCGCCAGACTGGTTATAATAAGCGCAGGTAAATCAACCTGCTTTTTTTCCCTTAATTTGAGATCGAAGTTTATTTCTTTTGGATTCACGCGTCCGTAATGTAAATCATGCAGAAAGCGCAACAAGGATAGGCTAATGGCGGTGTCATAGAGTGCCAATTGTTTATAATCATCAGGCGCAATTGTTAACGCAGCTGGCAGTCTTTGCCGTAGAGTTTGCGTGTCATAACTCGTAGAATTTAAACCATTGACTGAAGCGTTTTCCAACAATTTGAGTGCGTCGACACTGTTTTTTTCTGTCTGGGCATTACCTAGCCATAATAACTTATACCCCGCCATCTTATAAAGTGCATCAAGATCTTCAGCACGATTTTGAAAATCTGATCTCACTAGATAAGCATGATACTTTGCAGTAATAATCGAGGTAATTTCCGTTTCTACACTTGGGTTTTCACTAGCAATTATTTCTGTAGCCGCACTTGCCACATGACTATCTCCACCCGCTTTTGGGCTGACAAAAACATCAGAAACCGGACGAGTCGCTTGCTTGATTAACTCTTCAGCAAACAGTGCTTTAGCAGGCAAACTCAGGAAAAAAAACACCAACAACCTGCCCAAACCCTGCCTGGAATGTAGATTAAAGCTAAGTCTTTGAGCTTTGCGCCTTATCCCGCTTCTCAAAGTACTTTTTTGTGAAAAAAATAATGTTCTCAAATCAAGCATACTCATCCCAATTGCTAATATACTTAGCTGCATACAACACACGCCTATCTTATGAAATAATCATAAAGTCATCAGTTTTAGCTCTACCTGAAGTTGTAATAATAACATCAACAGCTTGTTTTGATAGAAATAAACCGTATACCGACTAAGCCAGTTTAGCGGTGCTGACACTTTAATGATGTAATAAAAAGAGCATTTTACACTACATTAACTTTGGACCATATTAACAAGAAAAGCCAATGGCAAAAAAAACCATAATACCCAGCAAAAATCCTTTTCCCACTGCAAAGCAGGATGCTGCCACTGTGTCTTATGATCATGGCACGCCGCAGAGTCACTCGCCATCTTATCGGTTGGCTTATGATGATTTTGATTTTATTATGCGTGATGAACTGAGACCCGTGCGCTTACAGCTTGAACTGCTTAAACCTGAATTAGCCCAACTGGAACTAAACATTCAAGCTACTGTAGTTATTTTCGGCAGCGCCCGGGTTTCTGATCATGAAACCGCGCTAAAAGCATTGCAGGATGCAGAACAGGCTCTTGCCTACAATCCAAGTGACCCTGAACTTGAAAATAATGTAGCGATTGCCTGCCGTGTGTTGAATAAAAGCAAATACTACGATGAGGCCCGTAAACTGGGGACACTGATCACCCTGGGTGCTAAAAAACTTAATCAATCACTGACTGTAGTAACCGGCGGTGGCCCCGGTATTATGGAAGCCGCTAACAGAGGCGCGGCAGATGTGGGCGGCAAAAGTATGGGGCTCAATATTGTGCTGCCCGGTGAACAAAAACCTAATGCTTATATCACCCCCGAACTGTGTTTTCAATTTCATTACTTCGCTATCCGTAAAATGCACTTTCTAATGCGAGCCGTCGCACTGGTGGCATTTCCGGGCGGTTTTGGTACCCTCGATGAACTTTTTGAAGCGCTTACCCTGATTCAAACTAAAAAGGTCAGGCCCATTCCTGTTATCCTGCTTGGACAGCAATACTGGAATAAAATAATTAACTTCGATATGCTGGTCGAGGAAGGCGTTATCACGCAAGGTGATCGCAAACTTATTCAATACGCAGAAACGGCTGAACAGGCATGGCATCTTATTCTGGAAAGCTATACCATAAACGTTAACAACCACTCAAATAAGAAGGCAACGCTATGACAAATCTTACTTTTTTTGGCGCGACAGGACAGGTAACAGGCTCCTGTTATTTGCTGGAAACCAGCTCCAGTCGCATACTGCTGGATTGCGGATTGTTTCAGGGTTCAAAAGAAACAGAGAAGCAAAATGCAGCGGATTTCCCTTTCGATCCAGCCAGCATAGATGCCGTTGTTCTGTCTCACGCCCATCTTGACCATTGCGGACGCTTGCCCAAGTTAGCTAAAGACGGCTTCAAAGGCACCGTGTTTCTAACTGAGGCCAGCTTTCCCCTGCTGGAATTGATGCTTAGAGATGCTGTACATTTACAGTTGAGAGATACCGAGTGGGAAAATAAACGGCGAGAACGTGCCGGCAAAAAATTGCTTGAACCACTTTATGAGTTGAAGGATGTAGAAGCGCTATTAAAACTCAGACAGCCGATTGCTTACAGCGAGGAAAAAGAAATTCTCGAAGGCGTAACCCTTTCTTTCCACGAGGCAGGACATATACTGGGTTCATCCATTGTGCGCCTGCGCATCAAAGACCGTGATGAAGTCAAAACACTGGTTTTCTCAGGTGACCTGGGTAACCCGCTGTCGCCCCTATTGCGCGACCCCGCCATTTTGACTCAAGCGGATGTCTTATTACTGGAATCCACCTACGGTGACCGCGACCATAAACCGCTGGAAAACACCCTGGACGAATTACGCGAGACCCTGGCGGAAGCAGCAGCAAGCGGAGGTAATGTGATTATTCCTGCGTTTGCAGTAGGTCGAACTCAAGATTTGATCTATTGGCTGGGTAAAATTCAGCGGCAAGGTGGCTTGCCGCAACAAAAGATTTATCTGGATAGCCCTATGGCAATCAGCGCCAGTGAAATCTACGCTGCCAACACAACACTTTTTAATATTGACGATAAAGAATTTACCAAAATAGCCCCACAGGGTTGGCAAGCGTGGCTAAACGGCCTGATTTATTCACAAACTGCTGAAGAGTCAATGGCTGTCAACCGAATTGTCGGCGGTGCAATTATTATTGCCGGTAGCGGCATGTGCAACGGCGGGCGCATCCGCCATCACCTTAAGTACAATTTATGGCGGCGTAACGCCCATATTATCATTGCCGGTTTTCAGGCCGAGGGTACATTAGGCCGAATGCTTGTTGATGGTAAAAAGAAATATTTGAAAATCTTAGGTTCTGAAATCAATGTAGAAGCAAAAATCCATACTCTCGGTGCTTTAAGCGCTCATGCCGATCAAAGCCAATTATTAAAGTGGGCGAGCCATTTTAAAACCAAACCCCGGCTTTATCTGATTCATGGTGAAAAAACAGCGGCCTTATCATTGCAAACCTGTTTTAAGCGCACCGGATGGAATGCAAATATTCCCAAGGTGGGAGAAAGGATCACGTTTTAAGACGATGTTGTCATTTGTCTTGTGCCCTCCCCCGCTATTAATTAGCGTAAAAATCTCCCGCCACTAATATCAATCAGAGCACCATTAATATGCGATGACATGTCACTCGCTAAAAAAAGCACGGCACTTGCAACCTCTTCGGCAAAAGTGTTACGTCCCAGCGGAGTCTGTTTACGGTAGTTCTCCATCATCTCTTCTGTCGAATGAATCTCATGATGCTGGGTTTCTACCGTTCCGGGCATAACCGAATTGGTGCGTACTTGCGGCGCTAATTCTTTAGCCAGAGTATGCGTAAACACCATGAGTCCGCCTTTTGCAGCGGCATAAGAACCACCACCGTTAGCGCCACCGGTTTGCACCGACAAAGAAAGAATATTGACTATTCGGCCACTGCCCGTTGCCCGGAGATGCGGAATAGCCCGCTTGGTCAACAAAAAAGCACTGGTGAGATTAATATCCAGCGATTTATTCCAGTTTTCTAGCGTGCAATCCTCAATTTTGGCACGTTTAACCAAGCCACCGCTGTTATTAACCAGAATGTCGAGGCGACCTGTTTCAGCAACAAGCTTATCAACCGCTGCATTGGCTTCTTCTTCGATAGTAAAATCGGCGGGCAATAACATGGCCTTAATATTTTTTGCCGATAATTCATCCAGAAGTTTTTTGGCCCCTTCAGAACTGGAATGATAGTGGATGCCAATAAACGCGCCTGCCTGGCCCAATGCCAATGCCACAGCTCGCCCAATACCCACTCCCGCTCCGCTAACTAACGCTACCTTGCCTGTTAGATTTAATGTTTGCTCTGGTACCATGTTGGTGCTCCTAAGAAAATCAGGTAGATTGCGTACCTGAAAAAATTTAAAATTCGACCATTAACTTGAGCCGAAAGCCTGGTAGAAAGGCTTAACTATTCATGCTGATTCTTCGGCTGCAATCAGAACCCAAGCCTTGTCGAAGCCTATTCGGCGACCGTTCATGGTTCTACAAAGTCCTTTCGAGAGAAGCAGAACACTCAGCTTAAACGGCTTAACTGCCTCACATTAAATTGAAAGCCCAAAATTCAATTAACTCTACATCCCAAGGATCAAATATAAATACTTTTCAGATGCCGATTTTGATTACATGTTGAGGCATACTATCTATGAAGATATTCATTTAAACATTTATATTTCATGCGCTTAAGATGCTTAACCGGCCATCAGTAAGCTATTTTAAGCGGTATGTTCATTTGTCAGGAGCCTCACATACAAAAAACACAACCCTGTTTCTACCCCCTGCTTTTGCTGCGTAAAGTGCTTGGTCAGCACAGTTTAATAAGGCATCAATATCAAAGTTGTCTTGTTCAAGAGCTTCTTCGACAACACAATGCACACCGATACTTATCGTTATTTTTACCTCTTGACCCTGTACTTTCCAGCTTAGCGATGCAATTTTTTCTCTGATACGTTCAGCAAACAATTTGCCTTTTTTTCTATCAATATCTGTGAAGGTTATG
>Ga0209798_10001244_pt1 | contig 15469 bp, 15 predicted proteins | sample DOMMetBare3Fresh_FD_187475 | JGI IMG/M metagenome (GOLD analysis project Ga0209798, IMG submission 187475) | Wetland sediment microbial communities from St. Louis River estuary, USA, under dissolved organic matter induced mercury methylation -... | ecosystem: Environmental > Aquatic >...
GTCATAGACCATCCGCGCCGGAGAGGCGTCCTCAACGACCTGACGAACCCGCACCCCCACCGAAGAATCACTGCCAGCCGTCATCGGCGTCGCTTCGAATACAACTTGCTTGGAACGATACGGCTTGCCATCAGCCGAGACTACGCTGTCCGCATTGGCCAGATTCGATGCCGTGGTATTAAGGCGCATCGACTGTGCCGTCATGGCACTTGATGCCACCTTGAAAACGTTAAACAAGCTCATCCGGCGCTCCTTAGCTCGACGTATTCGCCAGGGCGCTGCGCACCCCCTTGAACGAATCGTTGATAAACTGGCTGAGAATCTGGTATTGCACCGCATTCTCCGAAATCTGCGTACGCTCAACATCCATATCAACCGTGTTGCCATCAACCGCCGATTGGGTTTCCTTACGGTATTGCAAAGACGGGCCGCCGCTCATGCCACCAGCGCCGATATGACCAGTTGATGTCTTCGCCAGCCCAATCGAACCGCTGCTACGCCCCGCCATCGCGTTCTGCATAGCCTGTTCAAAATTAAAATCGCGAGCCTTGTAATTCGGCGTATCGGCATTGGCAACATTGGAGGCCAAAACCTGATGGCGCTGCGCACGCAAATTCATTGCCTGACTGAATACCGATAGTTTTTGTTCAAGACTTGCCATGGCCAACTCCAATTGATCTACTCAATCAAAAGCACACACCATGCCACTCTCAAATAGCCAATTTCGGCCCTTCCGGCAACGGTACCTTGGTGCGTTCGGCAAAACTTGCCGCCTCATTTAGGCAATTTTTGTCCATCATCTCGGCAAGCTCGGGCAAAATGCGGCCATGCATATCTGCCGCGCCTTTTTCCTGATCCTGTTGATTTCGCAGTCTCCACTGATGGCTGCTGAACTGGAATCGATCCTCGATACTGCGGAGCGCTATGTCCGGATTCAAACCCAGGGATCCCCCGGCAAAATTGGCGTCATCATGGGAAAAATCGATGTCTCCCGCCTCCCCCCCTGCGAAGCAACCCAAGCCTACACACCGCCTGGCGCACGACTGAGCGGCAAAACTTATATTGGTGTCCGCTGCCTGAGCCCCAATAGCTGGAGCATTCTGGTCCCAACTCAAATCAGCATTACTGGCTACTATTTGACGACAGCGCGACCATTAGCTGCCGGGCAGACCTTGCAGGCCAGCGATCTAACGCCCATGTCCGGGGACCTGAGCAGCCTGCCAGCCGGCGTCATCACTGATCCTGCAAACGCAGTCGGCAAAACTCTTCGTAATTCGCTCGCCGGCGGCCAACCACTGCGTGCCGACCAACTAATGGCTCCACTTGTCATTCGGCAAGGGCAAAGCGTACGCGTCATCTCGAAAGGTACGGGTTTTGCTGTGACTGGTGAAGGTAAGGCAATCAACAACGCTGCCGCTGGCCAGATCGTACAAATCAGAATGTCGAGCGGACAAACTTTGAGCGGAACGGCAACCAGCGACGGCAGCGTTGAAATCATTTTTTAGGCTAAAGTTTTATCGAATCCGTCCGTTAACCGGATTAAGTTCTAAAGTATTGCGAGATCAAAATGAAAATCGACAGCTCCTACAAGCCGACCACGGCACCGCTGGCACCGCGACAGAATGCCACTCCGTCGAGCACAGCAACCGGCTCCCAAGAAGCCGTCAGCCTCAGTTCGCTGGCCGGCAGCTTGCAAAGCAATGACGCACCGCCAGTAAATAGCGCCCGCATTCAGGAAATCAAGCAAGCGATCTCGGAAGGACGCTTCCAGATCAATGCCGATGCAATCGCGGATCGACTGATTGAGTCGGCTCGCGACTTAGTCAATAGCAAGAACCAACGCGAAGCCTGATGTCGGCATTGGCCACGATCCTGGATCAGGAAATCAACCTGCTCGCCAGCTTTATCGCACTTCTTGAGAGGGAGCAGAACGCGCTGAAACAGGGTGAATCATCCCTGCTTCCCGATATCTGCAAACAAAAATTGATCGTGATTGCCGAATTGAATGCACAGGAATCGGCGCGCGGCAGCATTTTGCAATTGAGCGCAGAAAATCTGCACGCCGGAACCATTCAGTGGCTGCAAGCTCATCCAAGCGACAAAAAAGCAGGCGATCGCTGGAAGAAAATGCTTGAACAGGCGCGCAATGCCAAACATTTGCACGAATTGAATGGTCGACTGGTGCAAATGCACCTGCAACAAACCGATGAGCTGCTAGCCTCGCTGACCCGCAAGGCTGAACAAAATACCTTTTACGGCAGCAATGGACAAGCGCACTCGATCACCGGCAGCCGATTGGTAGATTCAGCCTGAATCTACTTCGCCTTGCCTGAGGCATCTGGTTTCCCACTCCCCGCCTCGCGAAGCTCGGTCGGCTCTTCGGGGCGATTCGAGTCGATCAAGATACTGACCCGTCGATTCCGAGCCCGCCCCTCCACCGTCGTATTCGTTTCGACCGGGCGGGTTTCGCCATAGCCAATCGCCGTCAGCCGTTCGGCACCAACGCCACCATCGTTGAACAGACGTAGAACAGTCGTTGCGCGCATCGCCGACAATTCCCAATTTGAAGGAAATTGCGGGGTGGCAATCGGAATATTATCGGTATGGCCTTCGATCGTAATTGGAAAATCTGAAGCTGCAAGCACTTGAGCGATCGCCAACATCGCACTGATTGAAGCCGACTGCAATTTGGCCTGACCGGCCGGAAAGAGAATACTGTCGTTGATTTCGATGGTGACGCCCCGACTGGTTTCCAGCAAGCGCACCTTGCCCTGCGCCACCAGGGGCTGCAACGCCTCCATGATGTTACCGGCAATATTTTTCATTTTCTGACGCTGCTCGGCTTTTTTCTGATCGAACAACTTGTCAGGCTTGGCAACCGGCGGCACAACCGGCATGACGGGCGCCCCCTGTATCACGGCGATCGGCTGCCCCCCGACCTCACCGGTGACATTCCGGAAGGCATTAGTCAATGAGTTTGAGAGTACCTTGTATTTACCTTCATTGACCGACGAGATGGCATACATCACTACGAAGAAGGCAAACAACAATGTGATGAAATCGGCGTAAGAAACGAGCCACCGCTCGTGGTTCTCGTGCTCTTCCTCGCGACGCTTGCGAGCCATTACAACAAATAGCCCCTGAGGCGGCCTTCGATGATGCGCGGATTGTCACCAACAGCGATCCCGACCAAGCCATCAATCAGCATCTCCTTGGAGGCCACCATGCGCGAAATGTAATACTTGAGCTTGCCAGCAATTGGCAAATACACCAGATTAGCCAAGCCGACGCCATAGATGGTAGCGACGAACGCCACTGCAATGCCAGCCCCCAGCTTGGTCGGATCCGACAGATTCTCCATGACGTGAATAAGCCCCATCACTGCCCCCAGAATACCGATCGTCGGAGAGTAGCCTCCTGCCGACTCCCATATCTTGGCAGAATGCTTCCACTCGTCTTCAAAGGTATTGATTTCGACTTCTAGCAAATCGCGAATTCGCTCAGGATCCGCACCATCAACCAGGAGTTGCAAACCTTTCTTCGTGAATTCATCCTTGATTGCCGGAATCGAATTCTCAAGCGCAAGCAAGCCTTCTCGCCTAGAGAGCTGACTCCAGGTCAAAATCTGGTCGATCAAGCGTTTCTGCTCTATCACGGGTGGAATCCACACCCAGCGCAACATCAAAAGTCCGCGTTTGAATATGTGAAATGGACTCTGGAGAAGCACCGCCCCCAGCGTCCCCCCCATGACAATCAACAAAGCTGTCGGCTGAACCAAGGAGCTGACGTGCCCACCTTCAAGAACTTGTCCCCCGATGATCGCAACCAAGCCAATCACAATACCGGCGATGCTGATCTTATCCACCGCTGATCTCCTTGCGGCGCTTCTTGACTAGGGGCAGTTCGCCGACAATCTGGCTACGCAAACGGGAGATTGCCTGACTATGCAATTGACACACGCGCGATTCCGTAACCCCCATCACTTCGCCGATTTCGCGTAAATTAAGCTCCTGCTCATAATACAGCGCCATCATCAGTTTTTCCCGTTCGGGCAAACGACTGATTGCCTTCACCAAGGATTCCTTGACACTTTTATCTTCAAGGATCGTCGCAGGATCAGCATCGTTGTCGGTGAAATGGCGCTCAAGAAAATCTTCATCGCCATCCCCGGAAAAATCATCGAAGTAGACCAGCTGATGACCACGTGCCTCGTGCAAAGTCTTCTGATAGTCGGCCAAAGTCATTCCCAAGGCTTCTGCCAACTCACGCTCCGATGGCGCGCGGCCATGCTCGTGTTCAAGTTGATTGATGGCCGCCTCAATTCGACGCAACTCACGCCGCAGATTGCGCGGCAGCCAGTCGTTTTCGCGCAAGCCATCGAGCATGGCGCCGCGCACGCGCTGAGTTGCATAAGTTTCGAACTGTGCGCCAAATCCCGTCTCGTACCGGTCCATTGCGTCGAGCAAGCCGAGCATACCGTTCTGGACCAAGTCCTCGAACTGGACGCTAGCTGGCAAACGAGCCATCAAATGATAGGCGATACGCTTCACCAACGGCACAAAGCGCTGGACCAACTGCTCCCTATCTGGCTGCCCGGCAGCGGTATACATTAAACCCTAAGCACGTTCGGAGTTATGCGTTGGCTCAAGTGTAGCAGTTGCTGCATAAATTGCTCGACGCCCCCGGCTTCGCTGTCGCTACGCTGCCAATAAAGCAGGTCCGAAGCGATATCGCGGAAAGCATTAGCGGAAACAGAGTCAGGCGCCTGCACAAGAACCGGCCGGCATAATTGAACGGACTGTCTCAATGCTTCATCAAGCGGTATTGCTCCGGCATAGTCCAGACGGGCAACCCCTCGTTGCGCAGCAACCTGCGCAATGTTTTCATAAATTGAGCGCGCATCGGGCTCGCTACGGACTTTACTGACCAATATACGGAAATGCCGCCGCGAAAATGCGCTACTGACTTTCTTGATCAGGGAATAGGCCTCGGTAATCGAAGCACTACTGCCAGAAAGAACGACGACAGCCTCTTGCGAAGCCAGGCCAAATGGAGAAAACCCGTGTGGATGGGCCATGCTGGCATCCACCAGGATGACATCAACGGGATGCTCCAGGCCACTCATCGCATCGAGCAGATTTTGTTGCTGGGCCAATGACAAACGCCCGAGCTTCTTAACGGCTTTTGCCGCCGGCAGGACCCGCAGGCCGTTCATTGGTTGAAGCAGCACCTGGGAAAGTCTCAGTTCCTGTTGAACCACATTTAGCAAGTCGTAGCGGGCAACCAGACCAAATGCTGCAGCGATGTCATCTCGCGAAGCATGTTCGTCAATAATCAAAACTTCCTTGCCCAAGCGGGCCAAGGCAGCACCGATATTGGCAACAGCAACACTGCGGCCCACGCCTTCACAGCCGGCCACAAAGGTTACGACTTGCAGTTGCCCCGCCCCCAGCAGGCGACGCAAACCGGCCGCCTGATCAACCCGAAAGTCAGCCACGACGGCCTCCAACAGCGACCATGCCAGCATTGGCCATCATCAACCCCGGCTCGACGCCATCGTATTTGTGGGGCGACGATTCCGGCACATCCTTGAAAGCACGATGTAGCAGATATCCGCGATTGGGCAGGTGCAGATCCTACGGCACCCGCTGACCATTCGACACGTAATGCAGTTTTAAGCCGTGACGCATGATGACATCGAGCGGGGTAGCCAGACTAGCCGCTTCATCAATCTTGGTCAGAATGCAGCCGGCAAGATTATCTCCCTCGTAGGCACGCACAACATCATCAAGCGTATCCCCACGTGATGTAGCGGACAGAAGCAGCAAACGCTGGACATCGCAACCGGCAAGCATGTCGGTTAGTTCTGGAACCAACTTGTCGCGCTGGCTCATCCCCATCGTATCGATCAGCACCATATGCTTGTGCTGCAATTCCTTGAGTGTCTGTCGCAACTCGACGGCATCTTTGACCAGATAGACCGACACCCCGAGGATACGTCCATAAATGCGCAGTTGCTCGTGTGCGCCAATCCGGTAACCATCGGTCGTAACCAGGGCCACCTTGCTCGGGCCATGACGCAACACGCAACGAGCGGCCAGCTTGGCCGTGGTAGTCGTCTTGCCCACACCGGTGGGGCCAACCAAGGCATAAACACCGCCGCGATCGACGATATCGCCGTCATTGCCAATGGTAAAAAGCGAGCGATCGGCAGCGCCTTTAACCCAGGCCATGGCTTGGGAAGCATCCATGTCGTGCGGCAGATCGGTCAGCAGGTCGCGAGAAAACTGGGGAGAGAAGCCCGAATCTAGCATTTGGCGCAACACATCGGTCTTGACCGGCTCGGTACGGGAGGCCTCCCCCCAGGCAAAACCGGCAAGATGTTGCTCAACAATCTTGCGAAGTGAGCGAATTTCATCCATCACCGCCATCGGCACGACGTCCGCTTCTGGCTTGCGAGACGCCGCCGGGGCCGGACGCTGCGGGGCAGCCTGAGGAGGAGCAACTGGCGATGCGGGAGTCGCGGCACCCCCTTGCCGACTGGACTCGATATTGCGCAGCGAACCGGTACGAGGAATACCGGCATTGACCGCGGCGGATGACCGCGCTGCAGACAGGGAAGCCGGCTGACGGACCACGGCCGGCGCCACCGGTTCCGCTTGCCGCTGTGATATGCCTTGCGCCGCCTGGGCTCTTGCCGAGCTAAGCATGACACGATAATCATCGTCCGCTTCACTGATTACCGGACGACGCTCGAGCGGGGCCGAATCGGCCACCTGGGTAGGCAGAATCATCGCCATGTCGCGCGCCGCGACCGCCATGATTTCGACACCGCCGGGAATGCCTCGATTGGAGAGAATAATCGCATCGTTGCCTAGAGTTTCCTTGACCTTGCGCAGTGCATCCCTGGCGTTGGCGGCGATGAATTTTCTAACGTTCATGTTTTACCTCCGATGATCGAGGTCACCTTGATAATTCGTGTTTCTGGAACTTCGTTGTGGGCGAGCACCTTCAGCTGTGGAACGGTGCGACGCAAGAAGCGTGAAAGAAGAAGACGAAGACTGGCCGGAACCAGCAGCACGGCTGGCAAGCCGAGGCTTTCCTGGCGCTCTGAGGCCGCCGCGGTCTCACGGACCAACGTATCGGCAAGACCGGGTTCGAAACTCGTATTTTCCGACCCTCCGGCGACAGCCTGGGCGAGCAGTCGCTCGAGTGTCGGATCAAGCGACATGACCTGCATCTCACCGCTCCCCGGGAACAGTTGCTGGACGATCGCACGCCCCAAAGCGTTACGGACTTGCGTCGTCAAATCGTCGGCGTTTTGAGTCCGCGTTGCATGGTCGGCGACAGTTTCAATGATTGTCCGCATATCGCGAATATGAACACCCTCGTCAAGCAGGCCTTGCAGAACCTTTTGCAACGTACCCAAAGGCAATATTTTGGGTACGAGATCCTCGACCAGCTTGGGTATTTCCTTGCCAAGGTGCTCCAGCAACTGCTGCACTTCCTGGCGCCCCAACAGCTCGGAAGCATGCGTCAAGATCAGATGATTCAAATGCGTCGCCACCACAGTGGAGGCGTCAACTACGGTGTAGCCGTAAGCCTGTGCCTGATCACGCTGACCGGCATCGATCCAAGTCGCCGGCAAGCCAAAAGCCGGGTCTTTGGTTGCAGTACCATTCAGCGTACCGGCCACTCGCCCCGGATTGATGGCGAGGAATTGACCTGAATAGGCCTCGCCCGTACCGACCTCGACCCCCTTGAGCAGAATCCGATAAGCATTGGGTTTCAACTCCAGATTATCCCGAATGTGGACAGGCGAAACCAGGAAGCCGACTTCCTGAGCAAATTTCTTGCGGATACCACGAATCCGCCGCAGCAATTCACCATCCTGAGACTTATCCACCAAGGGAATCAGTCGATAACCGACCTCCAACCCAAGCACATCAAGTGGGGCAACATCGCTCCAGCTGGCATCAATGGACTCCTGAACAGGCGCGGGGGCGACTGCAACAGGGGCCGTCACGACTTGCTGCTCCTTGGCCTGCATTTTCCAGGCAAACCAGCCCAACAGGGAGGCAAGCATCAGGAAGACCAAATTGGGCATCCCAGGGATCAGGCCAAGAAACCCGACGATTCCGCCAGTAATAGCGATACTTCGCCAATTGCGGAACATTTGCCCCATAACTTGCTGACCGATATCACGATCATCGGAAACCCGGGTAACCACCATACCGGCAGCGATAGAAATAATCAGCCCTGGAATTTGCGCGACCAGCCCATCACCAATGGTCAGCAAGGTGTAGTTCTTAGCGGCTAACGCAATTTCCATATTGTGCTGAACAACGCCGACCACCAGCCCCCCCACCACGTTCAGCAACATGATGACGATACCGGCGACCGCATCGCCCCGAACGAATTTCGATGCACCATCCATCGAGCCGAAGAACTCGGCCTCTCGAGCGATATCGGAACGCCGCTTGCGCGCCTCTTCTTCACCGATCATCCCGGCATTCAGGTCGGCATCGATCGCCATTTGTTTACCAGGCATCGCGTCCAATGTAAAACGGGCCGAAACTTCCGCAACCCGACCCGCACCCTTGGTAATCACGACGAAGTTGATAACCACAAGGATCAGGAAGACCACGATACCAACAGCAAAATTGCCCCCCACAAGGAAATGGCCAAAAGCCTCGATAACTTTTCCTGCGGCATCCGGACCACTATGCCCGTGCAGCATCACCACGCGGGTTGAAGCAACATTCAATGAGAGGCGCAGCAGCGTGGTAACCAGCAAGACCGTAGGAAAAACCGAAAAATCCAAGGTTTTCTGAGTATTTACGGCAACCAACAAAACCAGCACGGAGATAGCGATGTTGAAAGTGAATAGCAGATCTAGGGCAAATGCCGGCAAGGGCAGAACCATCATCGCCAAGATCATCAGAATCAAAACCGGCGCGGCCAGTTGAGTGATATTCAGACGATCTAAAATACCTTGCATACCGAGTGAAGATGACGCCATTACGCAGCCTCCGGCACAAGTTCTGGCGGCACAGGCAAATCATGTGGCGGAACGGGAAGCACACCACCGACCTGCCGCCAATTGGCAAGCTGGTAGATATAAGCAAGCACCTCGGCCACGGCACTGTATAAAGCCGAGGGAATTTCTGTATCGAGATCCGCATGCTTATAGAGCGCACGCGCCAACGGCGGCGCCTCTAGCAAGGGAACCGCATTCTCGGCAGCCAATTCGCGAATTTTAAGGGCAACGGCTCCCATCCCCTTGGCGACCACCTTTGGAGCGGCCATTCCCGTCTGGTATGACAAAGCAACTGCGTAATGGGTAGGATTGGTAACAATCACATTGGCTTGCGGCACCGCAGCCATCATCCGCCGACGAGCCGCTTGCATCTGGAGACTACGGATACGCCCCTTGACAAGCGGGTCACCCATCATTTCCTTGGATTCCTGCTTGACCTCTTCTTTGGTCATCTTCAGCTTGTCAAAGTATTGCCAAATCTGGAACGGGACATCGAAAGCAACAACCAGAACCAGCGTTGCAACAAGAATCAGAAAAGAGTAACTCACCAAATTACCGGCATGAGCCAGCGCGACCTCAAGCGGTTGGGCAAGCAGGCCCAATATCTCATCGCGCTCCTTCCAGATCAGCATCACAGCGACGCCGCCAACCAAGGCTGCTTTCAAGATTGCCTTGCCCAACTCCATCAAGCTGTTCCATGAGAGCAAGCGACTGAAACCAGCGATCGGATCAATACGCCCCAAACTAGGCATCAAGGCTTTGGGCGAAAAAATCCAAGCATTCAGGAAAAATGGCGGCAAAACAGCTGCAAGCAGGATCAAACCGAGGAGAGGGGAAAATGCAACCAAGGCATCCCAAGAAATATCTGCCAGACGCGGCACCATCAAGGCCGGCTCGTGCATGTATTTCGGCTCGACTGACAGTCCCTTACGGGCGATCTGCATGGCCCGCTGAGCAAACCAGTTGCCCATCATCCAGAAGGATGCACCAGCAACCATCAAAATCAGAAAAGTTCCGAGTTCACGGGAATGAGGCACCTGCCCCTGCTCGCGGGCCTGCTCGATTCGCCTACCGCTAGGCTCTTCTGTTTTATCGAGGTCGCTCTCTTCCGCCATAGCCGTTTTCGGGAGTTGATGCGGCTATTATAGGAAAAAACCAAGAAAATTAAATAGGTACGTGTGTTTATTTATCTCGTTTCTCAGATGCCAACCGCAAGCCCATGACAACAGAGTAAACATCCAAAATAAAAAAGAGGGGGCAAGCCCCCTCTCAACTCGTTGACTTAGAACAGGAATCAGGCGAAATCGAGCGCCCTGACTGATGAGCCAATCGAGATATGCTGCCCAAGATCAGCCAGCAATTCTTTCATATCCAGAATCAACACAATTTGCCCATTGGACAGTGTCGTTACGCCAGCCACCCCTCTTGGGCGGAAGTCTTCCAATGATTTGATAACCGCATCATCACGCCCGGCGAAACTATCCACACCGAGAATGAAACTGCGTTCTGCAGTCTGCATGAAGACACCATACTCAGGCGGGCGCTCCAACGGCCAACCGAGCAGCCGAGCCAGAGATATGACAGGAAGAACTTCGCCTCGTACAACCAAGGTTTCCTTGCCGCCAACTTCCTGAATCCGCTGTTGCTCGATTGGCAAAATCTCCCGCACCAAGGACAGCGGCAAAGCGAACGGCTGATCGCCAAGCAAAACCAACAGCACAGGCAAAATCGCCAAAGTCAGTGGCAAGGAGATAATAAATACTGACCCCTTGCCCGGCTCAGAGCGAATCTCGATAGAGCCGTTCAGTTTCTGGATATTGGTTTTGACCACATCCATACCAACACCGCGCCCCGAAACATCGGAAATCTGCGACTTGGTAGAGAAACCCGGCAAGAAAATGAGATTGAGGCTCTGCCGTTCATCGAGGGTATTGGCCTCCTCTTCTGAGATCAACCCCTTTTCAACTGCCTTGGCACGAATACGCTCCGCACTCATTCCTTTTCCATCGTCAGCAATGATCAGGACGATGTGGTCACCTTCTTGACGTGCCTCGAGCCGCACCAAACTCTTCTGCGACTTGCCCGACGCCTGCCGTTCTTCCGGCATCTCAACGCCATGATCCACCGCATTACGAATCAAATGAATCAGCGGGTCAGCTAGGTCTTCGATCATTGTCTTGTCGACTTCGGTCTCTTCACCCGCCAAGACCAACTCGACATCCTTACCCAATTGACGCGCCAAATCGCGAGCGATCCGGGGATATTTCTGGAAAAGTCTACCGATTGGCTGCATCCGGGTTTTCATGACCGAATTTTGCAAATCAGACACCAGTAAATCGAGTTGGCTCACTGCCTGATCCAGGGCATGCAAAGTCTCTGAATCATTTTTGCCTGCCAGGATGTCCGCCCGCAGGCTCGTCAGGCGATTTTTGGTTAGACCAATTTCGCCTGACAAATTCAGCACCTGATCCAAGCGCGACGTATCGACGCGAATAGTATTTTCACGCCCTCGCTCTTCTGAACGACGCGCCGCAGAAGGTTGACCACCAGGACGGTCCGTTGAACGACGTCCAAAAGGAGATGGCGCCGTCTGCCCTGTTGCGGTTGCCGCCGCCGTCGCAATAGAAACCGGAACCGGTGCCACCGACGCCTCTGATTCCGCTTTGGTAATAACCTCGCCATGCGTCGCGACTTGGCCAGTTACTGCCGCCTGCAGGGCTGCCCAGTCAGGCTCCCCCGAACCCGATGCTTCGGTAGCCGCCACACCAGACGCAACCGGAGGCACTTCGACAGCCGGGCGAGTTGCCCCAGGCAATTCACCGTTCAACGCACCTTGCAAAGCGGCGATAACCTCCTGGTCGGCCGGCTGCGGCTGAACCATCTGCCCCAACTCCCCGAACATGTCGCGAACTCCCTTGGTGGCCGCCATGATGACGTCCATCAACTCAGGCGTTAACTCAAGCTCACCATTTCGAAGGCGATCAAAAAGATTTTCCGTCAGATGGCACAAGGTCACCAACTCTGTGGCATTGAGGAAGCCAGCCCCTCCCTTGACTGTATGAAAGCCACGGAAGATATCGTTCAACAAGCCACGGTCATCCGGCATCTTTTCCAGATCAACCAGCTTGTTATCCACATCGGACAAAAGATCGTGCGCTTCCTGCAGAAAATCCTGCAGCAAGTCTTCCATTCCGCCAAAGTCGCTCATTTTCGACCCTCCTCAGAAACCGAGGCTATCCAGCAAATCGTCAACCTGCTCTTGGTTGACCACCACATCCGTTCGCCCCTCGGCATTCACGACCGGCCCATTCATCAAACTGGTCACTTCCTGCGTACGACGGGTATCGGGCAGAACCTCAAGCAAAACAGTCATCAACCCGGACTCCAGGTCCTGAGCCAAAGCAACAATTTTCTTGATCACCTGCCCAGTCAAATCCTGGAAATCCTGCGCCATCATGATCTCGGTAAGCTGGGCATGCGTCGCCCTGGTCTTCTCCGGGAGCTGATCCTTGAGAAAACCGCGCGTATCAATGGCTAATTGCTTGAATTCCGGCCCACTGAGCTGATTGGCAAAAACCTGATCCCATCGCTCACCAAGACCGCGTGCACCATTATCAATTTCATCAACAAGCGGGCACGCGATATCCGTCGCATTAAGTACGCGGCACGCAGCTTGCTCAGTCAGGTTGGCAACATAAGCCAAACGATCCTTGGCATCCGGCAGGGCCGAGACTGTTTTTTCTATTATTTTGTCATAACCCAATTGCCCCAAGGTATCGTGCAACAACCTGGCCATATGACCAATTCGGTTGAAGACAGCCTCTTGTTGCGGCCAGGTCTCTCCTGGCTCAGCTGGTGGGGCGACAGGTAGCGGCTCCTCGACAACCTTGGTTTGGGCTTCGGCAGCGACGCTGTCAAACAATGCCTGCAAATCGTCGCTATCTGCATCGGACGGCGACGGACTAAGTGCAACGGGAGCAGGAGTTGCTACGACAGGGGCAGGCTGAAAATCGGCTGCAATAGAATCGAAAAGCGCTTCCAGATCATTGGAGTCATTGGTCGCAGTCATAACGTTTCCTTAAGCCTGGCCCATTTTCTCGAAAATCTTATTAAGCTTTTCCGACAAGGTTCCCGCCGTGAAAGGCTTGACGATGTAGCCACTGGCACCGGCCTGGGCAGCAGCAATAATATTTTCCTTTTTGGCTTCGGCGGTGATCATCAGCACCGGTAAATGCTTCAGGTTTGGCGTTGCACGAATGGTCTGCAACAAGGTCAAACCATCCATGTTTGGCATATTCCAGTCGGTTACGACAAACTCAAAACCACCACCCTGAAGCTTTTGGAGTGCTATCGCCCCATCCTCGGCTTCATCGACGTTGGTAAAGCCAAGCTCCTTGAGCAAATTCCGGACAATACGACGCATGGTAGAAAAATCGTCGACCACCAGAAACTTCATTTTCGGATCAGCTGCCATGCAGTACTCCAGAATTACTTGTTATCGTTCAATCAATGGGCGCAAGGTATCCGCCAACGCCTCGGCATCAAATTTGGCAACATAGGCATCAACGCCAACTGATTTGCCCATCGCCCGATTTGCCTCGGATGAAAGTGAAGAATGCATAACTACCGGCACACCTTCAAAACGCGCATCCGACTTGATGTTTTTGGTCAGGACATAGCCATCCATTTCAGGCATCTCGGCATCAACCAGAATCAGACGAATTTCGTCTCGAATATTTCTGCCACTTTGCAATGCATGCGCAGCGATTCCCTGCAAACGGGTCCACGCCTCCAAGCCGTTGGTTGCATGCTTGTGGCGAACACCGAGTTTATCCAGCACCTCGGATATCTTTCGACGAGCCACAATGGAATCATCAACGAAAAACACGCTGGTATCCGGGTCAACACGAGCCGGCGGGATATCGATGATCATTGCTTCACCGAAAGCGTTTGCCAATATCTGTTCGACATCAAGAATAGATACAAGACCTCCACCCTCAAGTTCGATAACAGCAGTGATCAAACCCTGATTGGCCGATAAAACACTTTCTGGGGCCTTAACACGCTCCCAATCGACACGAATGATGCGATCAACTTCATGCACCAGAAAGCCCAGAGTACGCTTCGAGTACTCAGCCACCATCATGGTTTTACCGAGCCCCGGCGCCACTCCATCCAAATGCATGAACGGAGCCAGGGACAGCACGGGAATCACATTTCCGCGCAGTGAAATCAAACCTTCTACGCCACGCGGCATGTTCGGCGTCTTGGTAATACGCGGCGTACGCCCCACCTCACGCACTTTGAAGACATTGATACCGAATATCTCCCGCGTCCCCAAAGTAAACAACAAGATTTCCATCTTGTTCGAACCCGCCAAACGGGTACGGGCATCGACGCTATCGAGAAGGTTTTTATTTTCGACGAGTTCCATCGCTCTCTCCAGCTACCGTTCAGTCAATCTTGACCGGGGCCACGTTAGCTTCAACGCCAAGCCGACGCAACAAGGTCTCCGACAAGCGCTGCGGCTCAAATTTCGGAACATATTCATCCACACCAACGGATTGGCCGAGTTTTTGATTCGACATACCCGACAGAGACGAATGCATGACTACCGGAATACCGTTGAAACGCGGATCGGATTTAATTTTCTTAGTCAGAATATATCCATCCATCTCGGGCATTTCGATATCGGTCAGCACCAAGTTGATGAGGGAAGAAGCCGTTTTGCCGATAGACTGAGCATAACCTGCCACTTTTTCCATTTCCTCCCACATCTGTCGCCCATTTACCGCAGAAACGCCCTTTACACCCATTACTTCGAGGGTACGTTGAATCTGCTTACGGGCGACGCTGGAATCATCGCAGTAAAACACGGTAACGTCGGGTCTATCGACCGGAACGACGCCACGGAACATGATTTCGTTATCGATACTTGTCGTTTCGGAAAGAACTTTCTCGACATCCATCATCATGACTAAGCGCCCATCGGCAAGCTCGGTAACCGCCGTAACCAAGCCCCCCGTTTGAGCTGTTAGCATTTCTGGCGGAACTCGCATTTTGCTCCAGTCCAGACGAAGGATCGTATCGACACCTTCGACCAGGAAACCCTGAGTATGCCCGTTGTACTCGGTCACAATCATGATCTCACGAGGAGTCTCCGGCGAAATGCCAGAATATTTGGCCAAATCGATGACAGGAACTAGCGCACCGCGCAGACTAACCATCCCTTCAACCGAAGCCGGCATATCCGGAGCAGCAGTAATCAGCGGGGTCCGCATCACTTCGCGAACTTTAAAGACGTTGATTCCGTAGGTCTCGCGACGACCGGTTCGTTGATCGAACCCCAAGAAGAAAAGAAGAATTTCCAGCTTGTTGGTGCCCGCCAATTTGGTGCGAGCGTCAATATTTTTCAGCAACTCTGACATT
>Ga0209798_10001245_pt1 | contig 15465 bp, 11 predicted proteins | sample DOMMetBare3Fresh_FD_187475 | JGI IMG/M metagenome (GOLD analysis project Ga0209798, IMG submission 187475) | Wetland sediment microbial communities from St. Louis River estuary, USA, under dissolved organic matter induced mercury methylation -... | ecosystem: Environmental > Aquatic >...
CAACGTGCATGCGCTCAAGCGCTACACCGATCGGCTGGGCCGCTACATCCAGACGCTGCACGCGGGTACCGGGGCGGCCGAGCGCGACGCGTTGCGGCGCGAGCTGCGCATCGACCACACGCTGGGCGACCTGACCTCGCTGATGGAGGGCACGATCGAAGGCGCACAACGCACCGCCGACATCGTGGCCGGCCTGAAGCGGTTTTCGGCGGTCGACCGCGAGGAGTTCGTGCCGGTGGAGCTCAACGCGGTGGTCGAACGCGCCATCCACTGGGTGCGCAAGGGCACCGCGCCGGCGTTCGACGTGCACTTCGCGCCGGCGGGCTCGTGCTGGGTCCGTGGCAGCGAGGGTCAGCTGCTGCAGGTGGTGATGAACCTGGTGCAGAACGCCTACGACGCCGCGGCCGCGCACAGCGGCGCGCCGGCCCTGTGGATCGACGAGCGACGCGCCGGTGGCCGGGTGCAGCTCGAGTTCCGCGACAACGGGCCGGGCATCGCCGCCGAGAACCTGGCTCGCGTGTTCGATCCGTTCTTCACCACCAAGCCGGTGGGCAAGGGCACGGGTCTCGGCCTGTCGATCAGCTACAGCATCGTCGAGCGCCACGGCGGCCGCATCGTGGCATCGAGCCCGCCGCAGGGCGGCGCGCAGTTCATCGTCGAGCTGCCGGCCGCGCCCGACGCGTCGTGACGCACCGGCAGGCCGGCGCGGCCCGCGCGCGCTCGGCTACGATGCGCCGCGAATCCCGGAGACGACGATGACCGATCCATCGACCGCTGCGCTGCACGACGAGCTGCTGATCCGCCGTTTGGTGGAGCGCTGGGCCGTGTGGCGCGACGCCGGCGACTGGGCGCGATTTCGCAGCCTGTGGCATCCCGACGGCGTGATGATGGCCACCTGGTTCCAGGGCCCGTTCGAGGAGTTCATCCGCGTCACGCAGGAGGGCTGGGCGCGCGGCGTCAGCATCCTGCACTTCCTCGGCGGCTCGGCGATCGAGGTCGCCGGCGACCGCGCGATCGCGCAGACCAAGATGACGATCTCGCAGCGTGGGCTGGTCGAAGGCGTGCCGTGCGACGTGGTGTGCACCGGACGCTTCCACGACTTCGTCGTGCGCCACCAGGGCGCGTGGAAACTGCTGCACCGCCAGCCGATCTACGAAAAAGACCGCATCGATCCGTTGGACCCTGCGCAGATGCCGAACTTCGATGCCGGGTTGCTCGCCTCGTTCCCGGAGGGCTATCGCCACCTGGCCTACATCCAGACCCGCATCGGCTACACGGTGAAGCTCGATATGCCGATGCTCAAGGGTGCGGTGGTCGACGAGCTCTATCGCCGCGGCGCCCGCTGGCTCGCCGGCGGCGCGCTCGAGCGTTGAGCCGGCCATGACCCTGCCGACGCACGCGCGTGTCGTCATCGTCGGCGGCGGCATCGCCGGCTGCTCCACCGCGTATCACCTGAGCAAGATCGGCATCACCGACGTGCTGCTGCTCGAGCAGGGCAAGCTCACCAGCGGCACCACCTGGCACGCCGCCGGGCTGGTCGGCCAGATGCGCCCCAACCGCAACATGACGGCGATGAGCCGCTACGGCATCGAGCTGTACTCGACGCTCGAAGCCGAGACCGGCCTGGCCACCGGCTGGAAGCAATGCGGCAGTGTCAACGTCGCGCGCACGCCCGAGCGCTGGAAGCTGCTGCGCAAGCAGGCCGCGCTGGCTCGGGGCTTCGGCGTCGAGTTGCACCTGATTTCCCCGCGCGAGGCGGGCGAGAAGTTCGCCGTGATGCGCACCGACGACCTGCAGGGCGCGCAGTGGATTCCCGGCGACGGCAAGGCCAACCCGGCCGACCTGTGCATGAGCCTGGCCAAGGGCGCACGCAACCGCGGCGTGAAGATCGTCGAGGACGTCGAGGTCACCGGCGTGATGACCGAGCGCGCTGGCGGCGGCGAACGGGTGGCCGGCGTGCGCACTGCGCTGGGCGACGTGCGCTGCGAGGTCGTCGTCAACTGCGCTGGGCAATGGGCGCGGCAATTCGGCGCGCTCGCCGGTGTGAACGTGCCGCTGTATTCGGCCGAGCACTTCTACATCGTCACCGGCACGATAGCCGGTGTGCATCCGATGACGCCGGTGGTGCGCGACCCCGACGGCTTCATCTACTACAAGGAGGAGGTCGGCGGCCTGGTGATGGGCGGCTTCGAGCCGGTGGCCAAGCCGTGGCAGGTGGATCCGATCCCGAGCACCTTCCAGTTCCAGCTGCTCGATGAGGACTGGGACCAGTTCGAGCCGCTGATGATCAACGCGATCCACCGCACGCCGTGCCTGGAGACGGCCGAGATCAAGATGCTGCTCAACGGCCCCGAGAGCTTCACACCCGACGGCAACTTCATGATCGGCGAGGCGCCGGGCCTGCGCAATTACTTCGTCTGCGCCGGCTTCAACTCGGCGGGCATCGCCAACTCCGGCGGCGCGGGGCGATTGATCGCCGAGTGGATCGCCGGCGGCGAGGCGCCGAGCGACCTGTGGGACGTCGACCTGCGCCGCTTCGGCGCGTTCACGGCGAACCGCCGCCAGCTCGCGCAGCGCACCGCCGAGACGCTGGGCCTGCACTACGCCATGCGCTGGCCGCGGCAGGAGCTCGAATCGGTGCGGCCGCTGCGCACGTCGCCGCTGTACGACCTGCTGGCCGCCAAGGGCGCGGAGTGGGGCAGCAAGAACGGCTGGGAACGGGTGAACTACTTCAAGCCGGCAGGCGCTTCGCGCCCTGAATACGGCCTCGGCACCCCCGGCTGGCTGCCGTGGGTGCAGGCCGAGCAGCGCGCGACGCGCGAGGGCGTGGCAGTCTACGACCAGACCTCGTTCGGCAAGCTGCTGGTGCAGGGCCGCGATGCGCTGCCACTGCTGCAGCGTCTGTGCGCGAACGACGTCGACGTGCCGGTCGGCAAAATGGTCTACACCGCGATGCTCAATGCGCGCGGCGGCTTCGAGAGCGACCTGACGGTGATGCGGCTGGCCGAGGATCGCTTCCAGATCGTCACCGGCTCGGCGCAGCCGCAGCGCGACCGCGACTGGATCGAGCGCCACATCGAGCCGCACGAGCACGCGGTGGTCACCGACGTCAGCGCGCTGAGCTCGGTGATCTCGGTGATGGGCCCGCGCGCGTTCGAGCTGATGCGTCGCGTCAGCCCCGACGACCTGTCGCCGCAGGGCCTGAAGTTCAGCTGGACGCGCGAGATCGATCTCGGCCTCGCGCGCGTGCGCGCCGCGCGCATGAGCTACGTCGGCGGGCCGGGCGTCGAGCTCTACGTGCCGATCGAGATGGCACGCCACGTCTACCTGGCACTGCACGAGGCGGGCGCGGACTTGGGGTTGATCGATGCGGGCTACTACGCCATCGATGCGCTGCGCATCGAGGCCGGCCGCCGGGCCTGGGGTGCCGAACTCGGGCCCGACGAGACGCCGTGGGAGGCGGGACTCGCCTTCGCGATGAAGCTCGACAAGCCGGATGCCTTCATCGGCCGCGACGCGCTGCTGCGGGCGCAAGGGCAGCCGTTGCGCAAGAAGCTCGTGAGCGTCGTGCTGGACGATCCCTCGGTGTGGGTCTGGGGCGGCGAACCGATCGCGATCGACGGGCACAGTGTGGGCGAACTCGGCTCTGCCGGCTGGAGCCCGCAGGCCGGTGCCTGCGTTGCACTAGGCTATCTGCGCGGCGACGCGGCGAACCGCGCGCATGCCGGCACGCCGGTGACGATCGACCTCTTTGGTGAGGTGGTCACGGCCACGGCGTGGAACGAGTCCGTGCTGCAGCGCACCCGCTGAGCCTCATGGCCAACCCGCTCAGCCTGCGGCGCGACAGTTCAGCGGCAGGTACTTCGGCTCGATGTCGGTGCGGTTCGTGCCCTTGACGCTCATCTTCTCCGGCGTTGCGGCATGGCCGCAAACCCACGCGATCGGCACCACCGGAGCGCTGTCCACCACGGCCGGGCGAAAACTCAGTGTCTTGCCCTTGATGGCGCCATTGACCTGGTTGCCGAACACCACGTGCAACGCCCCCGCCTCGACAGTCACCGATGTGACGTAGCTGCCCACCAGCTTGTCGGCCGGCGGCAATGCGGCTTCTGTGTTGTCAGCCGGCAGCGTCCCGCTCGCTGACCACTTGCCGCTCACGGCCGTCTTGGCCACGTTGATCAGCGCGGCCGAGTCCACCACCTGCTGCCGCACGTACGGCCCCTGAAAGCTCGGTATCGCCAAAGTGGCCAGTATGGCGACGACCGCCAGAACGACCACCACTTCGATCAGTGTGAAGCCGGCGAGCGCTCGCCTGAACCGGATGCATGGCATGGGTGCCCGGCATATTAGCCGCCCCGGCCAGCGGGTCGGGCTGGGGTCCGCCTGCCAGCGGACAGGCGGAATCCTTGAACCGATCCGCCCGCCACCGCAACCCAAGCCCTGACAAGCCCTGCGGCGGGTTGGCGTAACTAGGGGCGGACAGCCCGAGGTTCTCGCGCAAGAATCGGCCGTCGGCGGCTCCGAACCTTCAGCTGGGGGCGTGATGAAGAACCCGATTGTCCTGACCGGCCTGCTTGCCGCGCTGCTGTGCGGCTGCGCAGACGTGAAGATCACCGACTACAAGCGGCCGGATGCGCCGGCCAAGACGGCCTGGTCGCAGCCCGCGGAACCGGCGGTGTCGGCCGCCGGCACGATCTCGCCGCGCTGGTGGCAGGAGTTCCGCGATCCCGCACTCGATTCCCTCGTGACCCGCGCCATCGCCGGAAACTTCGACTTGAAGGTGCTGGCCTCGCGCATCGACGTGGCCAACGCGCAGATAGCCGAGGTGCGGGCCGGCGCGCTGCCGACTGTGGACATCGGCGCCGGCGGCAGTTTCGAAAAGACGACCCGGCAGCGTTTTTCGAAGCAGTTCAGCCTGGGCACCCAGGTGAGCTGGGATCTCGACGTCTGGGGCCAGACCGCGAAGGGCGTGCAGGCGCAGACCGCCGAGTTCCGTGCCAGTGAGGCCGATTGGCGCGCCGGCTATCTCACGCTCGTGGCCGGCGTGTCGACCACCTACTTCCAGATCCTGCAGCTCGACGAACAGCTCGAGCGGCAGCAGCGCGCGCTGGAAAAAAACAAGCAGATCCTCGCCATCTACGAGACGATGCACCGCAATGGCCTGGCACCCGACACCCAGGTGATGCGCCAGCGCGCGGAGATCAACCGGCTGACCAAGGAGGAGCTGGAGCTGCGGCGCGCGCGCGCGGTGTCCGAAAACGCGCTGGCCACCCTGGTGGGCGTGCCGGCCGGCGAGTTGAAGGTCCAGCCCGGCCGCCTGCAGGATCGGGTGCAGGCGCCTGTGGTGCCGGCCGGGTTGCCGCTGGACCTGCTGGCGCGGCGCCCCGATGTGGTGGCCGCCGAGTTCCGCGTGCTTGAGTCGCACAACCTGGTGGGCCAGGCCAAGCTGGCGCAGTTGCCGTCGGTCGGCCTCACCGGCCGGGGCGGCACCGCGGCTTTCGGGCTGGGTGATCTGCTGAAGTCGTTCACCTTCGGCCTGCTGCCGAGCATCAACCTGCCGGTCTTCAACCCGGGCATCAAGGCGCGCGTCGCCACCACCGAGGCGCAGGTGAAGGTGTTCGAGAACGACTACAAGCGCACGGTGATCGCCGCGTACGAAGAAGTCGAGAACGCGCTGGTCAACCTGGATGCCCACCGCCGGCAGAACGAGGAGTTGCGCCAGCAGGTCGAGCACCTCGAGCGCGTGGCGGCACAAACGCAGGTGCAACTCGCCGCCGGCCTGATCTCGCAGCTCGAGGTCTTCGAAACCGAGCGTTCGCTGCTGGCGGCGCAGCTCGAACTGCTGGCGAGCCATCAGCAGGTTCTGTCGGATACGGTCACACTCTACAAGGCGCTCGGCGGTGGCTGGGCTCCGGTTGAAGTCGCGAATGCAGGCAACTGAAAGTCGGCGGGGCGATCTGGCGCACGACGGGACGTTGGTGGCCGCCGTGCAGGCGCCGCTGAACCACGACCTCGACGTCGTGCTCAAGCCGTTATCGCCCGAGCTGGGCGAAATCCGCATCAGCGACGGCGTGTTCCCGGTCGGGCGCAACGAACAGCCTTTCGCCTCGTATGCCCCCGACATCCAGGTGATGCTGTCGCGCCGGCACGCGCGCATCTTCATCGAAGGCGGCGCGGCCTATCTGGCCGATCTGGAGAGCCGCAACGGCACCACGGTCAACCGAGTCGGCGTGCAGCACAAGCCGGCGCGGCTCGAGGACGGCGACGAGGTCTGCTTCGGCGGCGTGCTGACGTACCGCGTCCAGGTCGCGTCGCGCGCAGCGGCCGCTCGCCCGCAAGGCTTCACACTGACGTTGACGCCCGCGGCCGAGGGCTCGGGGCTGGAGCCGCTGGTCATCGCACGGTTCCCGTTCCTGGTGAGCAAGACCGACGCGGCGTTCGCGCGCTACCGCTCCGTTCATCCGAAGCAGCTCGACTTCCTGTCGCGGCGCCAGGCGCACATCTTCCTCAAGGGCGGCACCGCTCACATCGAAGACCTGGCCAGCGCCAACGGCACCTTCCTCGACGGCGAGCGCCTGCAGGAGCACGCGGTGCCGTTGCAAGACGGCATGCTGCTCGCGTTCGGCGGCGAGCACTTCGTCTACCGGGTGGGCATCGACAAAGGCGCTGCCGCGTTCGAGTCCGGTGAGGTCCGCACCGGTACGCCGGCCGCAGCGTCGGCGGCCGCGCCGATGGCCAACCCGGGCAAGACCACCTTCGTCGCGGCGCCCGACTCGTTCCTCGAGATCTTCTGCGCCGATGCCGAAATGCCCGAGCAGGCCCAGGCCGCGAGCGCGGCGCCCGCAGCCGCTGCAGCGGCGGCGCCGCAAGCGACGCCCAAGGCGCGCAGCCGAGGCCGCGTCGCGGCGATGGTGGCCGAACTCGTCGAGGTGGCGGCCGGTGGCGAGCGCGGTCGTATGTGGCGCACGCTGTGGATGGTCGCCGCGCTGATCGCCGGGCTGAGCGCGACGGCGTTCGCTCTGTCGTGGTGGGTGCGCTCTGAGCGCGAATTGAAGGATCTGATCGAGCGCGGCCAGTACGCGCAGGCGGCGCTCAAGGCCGATCAGGCGTTGCAGCGCAGCCCGGACGACGGCGAACTCAAGACGCTGGCCACCGAAGCGGCACTGAAGGCCAACGTGCCCGTCTGGCTGGCCAAGGTGGCGGCGCGCGACTTCGACGGCGCGCGCGGCGTACTGGCCGAAATGGGCGGTCTCGCCAAGCGCAACCCCGAGCTGGGCCCGCTGGTGAGCGAACTGGAGTGGCTGGGCCAGCTCGAGCAGCTGGTGAGCAGCCGCGGGCCGGACGCACCCATCCGCATCTACGCCGACGAGGACCGGATCGCCGCGGTGATCGAGCGCTGGAACCGCGAGACGCGCGAGCACCAGCGCTCGCTGGGCCGCATCGCGTCGTTCGTGCCCGAGTTCAATGCACCATACGCCGAGGCGCTGACGCACCTGCGCAAGCTGCAAAGCGATGCCACCGTGTACCTGGCGGCCATCGATCGGCTGAAGGTCAGCCTGGTTGCCGAGGTGGCGCGCGACCGCGCCGAAGACCTGATGCCCGTGCTGAAGGAAGCTGCGGAGAAGTATCCCGGTCTGGGCGGACTGGATGGCGTCCGTCAGGACCTGGCCCGCTACATCGAGATCAAGCGCGAGGCCCGTGCGCGCAAGCCGGGCCGGCTGCTGGCCCTGATGCTGAAGGCGCGCGTCGTGACACCGCCGTTTCGCGACAGCATCCAGGCCATGACTGTCAGCGGGCAGCTCCCGCCCGCCGACGTGATGCGCAACTACGAAACCACGGTCAAGGCCTGGCAGGACGGCAACACCGCGCAGGCGCTGGCCGGCCTGCAAGCCATGGTGACCGGTCCGTGGGCCGAGGCCGCCGCCACCGAGCTGCAGCGCAAGCTCGCGGTGTTGGCGCAGCACGCGTCGCTGCAGCAGGCACGCACGACCAACGGCTACGCCGACACGCTGATCGCATTCCGCGAGTCGCTCGACGCCGATGAGGATGTCTTCTTCCTGCGCGCCACCCAGGCCGAGCTGGAGCAGAACAAGGACAAGGTGGTCGCACGCGCGGACGGCCTGATGAGCCGTGCGCGCGCGCTGTGGCAGGAATACCGCCGCAACGGTGGCATCAGCGCGGCGCAGCGCATCGAGACCACGGTCTCGAACGGCTTCCGCACCCAGGCCCGCCTGCTGGCCGACGCGCGCCAGAACGCGCAGCGCGCGGCGCAGCTCCAGGCGCTGCTCGGTGCGGCGGCCGACCCGTCGGCTGCGGTACGCGACGAGATCCAGACCGAAGCTCAAGCGCAACGCACGGCGCTGCAGGATCTGCGCAATGTGCTCGATCCGCAGCTCGTGAAGGACAAGCTGGCGCTGCTGGGAGAAGGCGGCCTATGACGAGCATCTACCGCCTCAAGCCGCTGACCGAAGCGCTCGGAGACCACAGCTCCGAAGGCATCGCGATCCTGACCGCCGAACCCTGGCGCGTGCTGCACGCGGTGGTCTACACGATGATCGCCCTGGTGCTGGCGGGGCTGGGCTGGTCGATCATCGGACGCGCCGACGTGATCGTCACCGCGCAAGGCGCGCTGATGCCGGACTCGGAGCTGCGGCGCTTCTATGCGCCGGTCGACGGCGAACTGGCCAACCTCTACATCGCCGAGGGCCAGCCGGTGTCCAAGGGCGACGTGCTGGCGCGGCTCAACGCGCGCGGCGCCGTCGAAGCCGCGGCCAGCTCGCTGCAGGCGCAGCTCAAGCTCGAGAACGCCGAGCGCGAGTGGCGCCAGTTTCCCGAGAAGAAGGCGCTGCTCGAGCGCAAGGCGGCCACCTTGCGCCAGGCGATGGATCTCGAGGAGCAGCAGCACGCCAAGCGCGTGTCGATCGGCACGTCCAAGCTGGTCGAGGCGCAGCGCGCTCAGGAGTCCGGGGCGCGCACCAATGTCGAAGACGCGCGCCGCGCGCGCGATGCCGCCCGGGCAGAGCTGGAGCGGTTCGAACGCGTGTTCTCGGCCACCGGCGGTGGCGGCGTGTCGCAGCAACAGGTCGACAGCAAGCGCAGCGCACTGCAGGCCGCCGAGAACGCCTTCCGCGTGGCCCAGTCGCGGGTCGGTGAACTGAACGCGCTGCAGAGCCAGGATCTCGTGCAGGCACAGGCCCGCATCGAATCGAGCGGCGAGGAGCTGAAGAAGCTGCGCCTGGAGTACGAGGCCGCGACCAACGAACTGACCACGGCCGAAGAGAAGGTGCGCCTGCAGCTCAGCGCGGCGCGCGTGGCGGCCGAAGCGGCGGCGCGCATCCGCTTCGAGAACATCGACAAGGACAACTTCCTGCTGATCGTCGCGCCGGTGTCGGGCATCGTCACCGACGTTACCTCCACACAGCCCGGCGACAAGGTCCAGGCCAACATGCCGCTCGGCGGCATCGCACCAGCCGGCGCCAAGGCGGTGGTGAAGATCGAGATCGCCGAGCACGACCGCGCTTTCCTGCGCGAAGGCCAGACGGCCAAGCTGAAGTTCGCCGCGTTCCCGTACCAGCGTTACGGCGTCATCCAAGGCACGCTGGAATACATCTCGCCGGCCACGAAGCCATCGGCGCAGACCAAGCAGCCGGTGTACGAAGGCCGCGTGGCGCTGGAGCGCGATCACTACAAGGTGGCCGATACCAAGGTGCCGCTGCGCTACGGCATGACGGCCAGCGCCGAGGTGGTCGTGCGCGAGCGGCGGCTCATCGACATGGCGCTCGATCCGTTCCGCGAGATCGGCGGCTGACGTTTTTTCAGTGCAAAACAAGGAGCATTCGAGATGAACCCCCTCGTGAAGGTCGATGGCCAGGCGATCGAAGTCGCCGACTTCCTGCGAATCCTGAGACTCAGCGGCCAGTTCGACGGGCTGATCGAGCAGATCGTGCGCGATCACCTCACCGTGCAGGCCGCCAAGAAGGCGGGCCTGCGCGTGTCGGAGCAGGAAATCCAGGAGCGGGCCGACCAGTTCCGCCGCGCGCGCCGACTGCACCGTGCCGCCGACACCAACAAGTACCTCGACGCCATGCGCGTCAGCCTCGACGAGTTCGAAGCCTTCGTCGCGGACAGCCTGTACCGGGAAAAGATGATGCAGCAGGTCTGCAGCGATCAGGCTGTGGAGTCGTACTTCAAGCTCAATTCGCCCAAGTTCGACGGCATCGAGGTCAGCCAGATGGTGCTCGACTCCGAAGGCAAGGCCAAGGAGATGGTCTCGGTGTTGAACGACGACCCCGATTGCTTCGAGGAGATGGCCCGCGAGCATTCGATCGGCCCCACGCGTGAAAACGGCGGGCGCATCGGCAAGGTGCTGCGCGGCGCGCTGCGCACCGATGTCGAGGCCAAGGTGTTCAATGCAGCGATCGGCGAGGTGCTCGGGCCGTTCGTTTCGGCCGACCGCACGGTGTTCGAGATCTTCCGCGTCGACGCGCGGCTGCCGGCGCAGCTCGACGAGGCCACACGCACCGAGGTGGCCCGTGTGCTGCGCGAGGGCTGGCTGAGCGCCCGCGCACAGGAACACGTGATCGAGGCCTGCTGAGGCTGACCGTGCCGATACCATGGACACGCAAGAGCTGAAGTCACGCGCCGATTTCCTGGCCACGGTGGATCTGCTGTCGGCGCTGACGCGCAAGGACATCGATCGGCTGGCCGAAGCGGCACAGTCGCGCTGGCTGGCGTTCGGCGACACCGCCTGCAGGGCGGGCGACGTGGCCGACGGCCTGTACGTGATCAAGTCCGGCACGGTGCGCATCTTCGCCGAGGAGGGTGGCAAGGAGGTCAGCCAGGGGGTGCGCAAGGCCGGCGACGCGTTCGGCGAAATGGTCGTGCTGCGCGAGCACCGGCACGAGGTGTCGGCGCGCGCATCGGCGAAGACCGAGCTGCTGATCATCCCGCGCGCCGTGGTGGCACCGATCATCGCGGCCAACCCCGCGGCGCGTGCGTTCGTCGCGAGCCGGGTCGCGATCGGCTCGGCCGGTGGGTTGATCAGCCAGCTGTTCGACCTGCGCGGCAAGGTCGACAAGGATGAGCTCGAGGAGATCATCCGCAGCGTCGGCGTGAAGCAGGTCGACGCCGGCAAGGAGATCCTGAAGCAGGGCTCGCGCGACGACCGCCGCCTGTACGTGGTGCGCCACGGCGAGGTGCGCATCGTGCGCCATGAAGAGGGCGTGGACTACCCGCTGGCCACGCTGCAGCATGGCGACACCTTCGGCGAACGGGCCTGTCTGATGCGCCAGGAGCACGATGCGTCGGTGGTCGCCCAGACCGAGACCGCGCTGCTGGTGATCCCCGAGAAGACGGTGTCGTTCATCCTCGAGCGCAATCCGAAACTGCGCGAGGCGTTGTCCGAGCGCGTGCGCGTGCTCGAGCGCGAACTGCAGCGACAAAAGCGTCTGGCTGAGCGACGCAAACCGCCGTCGCTGCTCGACCTGAAGTCCAAGCCCGAGCTGGGCGAGCGCGTGCTCAAGCGCTTTGCATGGACCCAGCAGGCCGAGCAGATGGACTGCGGCGCGGCCTGTCTGGCCATGATCTGCAAGCACTACGGCATCAACATGACGCTCGGCAAGCTGCGCGAGCTGGCCAACGTGACCACCGCGGGCGCCACGCTCGACAGCCTGGCCCGCACCGGCGAGTCGCTGGGTTTCACCACGCGCGGCGTGCAGTGCACCTTCGACGCGTTGCGCGGCTTCGACCTGCCGTTCATCGTCCACTGGGAGGGCTATCACTATGTGGTGGTGTACGGCGTGTCGGCGCGCCAGGTGTGGTTGGCCGACCCGGCCACCGGCTTCAAGAAGCTGAGCATCGAGGACTTCGAGCGCGGCTGGAGCGGCACCTGTCTGACCTTCACGCCACGTGTCAACCTGGCCGAGGAGACTGCCTCGCGCTCGCCGTGGGTGCGCTTCGCGCGCTACTTGATCCCGCACCGCAAGGTCCTGGGGCACCTGATCCTGGCCACCTTCGTGATCCAGGTGCTCGGAATCGTGCCGCCGATGATCATCCAGAACATCCTCGACGGCGTGATCGTGCACCAGAACGTCAGCCTGCTGCACCTGCTGATCGCCGGGCTGATCATCTCCAACGTCTTCACGCAGCTGATGGCCACGATTCGCGCTGCGCTGTCGAACTTCATGGTGCGCAAGCTCGACTTCACGATGATGTCGCAGTTCTTCAGGCACACGCTGTCGCTGCCGTATTCGTTCTTCGCCAAGCGCAAGACGGGCGACATCTTCGCGCGCTTCCAGGAGAACCAGACGATCCGCGCGTTCCTCACCGAGTCGACGATCACCACGGTGCTGAACCTGCTGATGGTCTTCATCTACTTCTCGGTGCTGTTCCTCTACAACGTGAAGCTCACGTTGCTGCTGATCGCGTTCGTGATCCCGATCCTCGCGCTCACGGTGCTCGTCACGCCCAAGGTCAAAGGCCTCGCACGCGAGGTGTTCAGTGCATCCACCGACGCCAAGTCCTACCTGATGGAGGCGCTGGGTGGCGCCGAGACCGTCAAGGGCATGGGCATCGAGCGGCCGGTGCGGCTGAAGTGGGAGAAGAAGTACGCCAAGTCGCTGGAGGTGCAGTTCCGTGCGCAGTCGTTCAGCATCTGGGTCGGCCTGGCCGGGCAGCTGCTGAACGCGGCCACCACGATCGCCATCCTGTGGGCCGGTGCCAGCCTGGTGCTTTCGCGCGAGCTGACGATCGGCCAGCTGATCGCCTTCAACGCGCTGATGGGCAGCGTCCTCGCGCCGTTGATGGGCCTGGTGGGCCTGTGGAGCCGGCTCAACGATGCCGCCGTCGCGATGGAACGGCTGGGCGACGTGCTCGACCTCGAGCCCGAGCAAAAGCCCGAGGACCTGGCCAACCGCGTGGCGCTGCCCGACCTACGCGGCGACATCAAGTTCGACGGCGTGTACTTCCGCTACGGCGGCAGCGAGACGCCGTACGTGCTGGAGAACATCAACCTCGACATCAAGCCCGGTGAGCTGGTGGCCATCGTCGGCCGCAGCGGCTCGGGCAAGACCACGCTGGCCAAGCTGCTGGTGGGTTTCTACACGCCCAGCGAGGGCAAGCTGATGGTCGACGGCTACGACATCAACGTGATCGACAAGGAGTACTACCGCACGCAGGTCGGCTACGTGATGCAGACCAACCTGCTGTTCTCCGGCTCGATCGCCGAGAACATCGCCTGCGGCGACGACAGCCCCGACCGGCGCCGCATCGAGGAGGTTGCCAAGCGCGCCGACGCGCATGGCTTCATCGCCAAGATGCCGCGCGGCTACGAGCAAGTGGTGGGCGAACGCGGCATGGGTCTCTCGGGCGGGCAGATCCAGCGCCTGTGCATCGCGCGCGCTCTATACCACGACCCGCGGCTGCTGGTGTTCGACGAGGCGACCTCGGCGCTGGACACCCAGTCCGAGAGCAACATCATGGCCAGCATGAACGACATCCTGCGCGGCCGCACCGCGGTGATCATCGCGCACCGGCTGAGCACCATCATGCGGGCCGACAAGATCCTGGTGCTGTACGAAGGCAAGGTGGTCGAGCAGGGCAAGCACGAGGAACTGGTGCAGCGCCGCGGCATGTACTACGAACTGGTGCAGAAGCAGCTCAGCGCCGCTGCGTGAAAATCCTCGAGCAGGCCAGTGGCTCGACCGCCGCCGAGCAGTTCGTTTTAGTTTAGTCGCGCAACACCGGATGCAGCACGGTGCGATCCGGGCTGCTCAGATCTTCAGCGCGCACCACCACGGCGGTGACGTTGTCGTGGGCGCCGCGCTCGAGCGCATGCTCCACCAGCGCCTCGGCCGCCTGGTGGCAGTTGCCCGTGAGCAGCGTCTGCACGATCGCCGCTTCGTTCACCTCGTTGCTCAGGCCGTCGCTGCACAGCAGGAAGACGTCGCCGTCGGCCACGTCGGCGCCAACGGCGTCGAGCTCGAGCACGTCGTGGCCGCCGAGCGCGCGCGTGATCACGTTGGCCGGCGGCCGGTCCAGCGTCTCGTCGGACGTGCCTGCATGCAGCGCGCGCACCGCCTCGAGCTGGCTGTGGTCGCGCGTGAGCTGGTGCAGGCGGCCGTCGCGGTACAGGTAGATGCGACTGTCGCCGGCCCAGACGCATGCGAAGCGGTGTTCCCGGACGATCAGCGCAGCGATGGTGGTGCCGATCACCGGCACGTCGCGCCGCGCAGCTTCTGCGCGCAACCGGCGGTTGGCTTCCTGCAGGCGCGCTTCGGCGGTGGTGGCGCGCTGCTCCAACTCGCTGGCGGGGGGCAGGTCCATCAGGCTGCGAATGGCCAAGCGGCTCGCGAACTCGCCCAGCGAGTGGCCGCCCATGCCGTCGGCCACGGCCCAGACGCCGCAGTTGGGTTGCTCCAGGCATGCGTCCTCGTTGACCTCGCGCACGAGGCCGGGATGCGAGCGCGACGCCGACGTCCAGTGGAACGGGTCGGCCTCGGAACCCGGAGTGTTCGCTCGACCGGCGGCTACGCTTGGCATGGGCGCTGCAAGGAGCAAGAGTGGGTTGTGTGCGGCAGTCTTGGCCAGACCACGAACAATGCTGCGTCAGCCGCCGCCGATCTTGACGGCCGCCGAATCCTGGCCGGCGATGACATTGACCACCGCGGTGTCGGCCGCCGTCTGGACGTCGATATTCTGGACCTGAATGTTCAGCTGATCGGCGATGAAGAAGTTATTGTAGTTGTTGGTCTGGAAAAAGTTGATGGTCGGCAAGAGCCGATCGCTCTCGGGGACGAAGGGCGCGAAGGCCCCGTGCACCCATGGGGCGCCGGCGGCACCTCTGACGGACGACATGGCTTTGTAGTCGATGACATTGCTCGCTGGGAGATCGTTGATGGTCAACCTGGCCATGATGTGTCTTTCGAAGTGCAGCGGGTCGAAGTGGATTTGTGTTGCGAGAGCGCCGGCGATCGGTTCGGATCAGGCTGCTTCGGCTCAGCTGTGGCCGAGCCTGGCGAGCTGTCCCAACGCATGCGTGAGCGCGTCGAGGTTCGACCCGCCGTCGATCTGGTTTGCCGACTGCGAGTAGGTATTGGTCACTCGGAGGTCGGTGTTGCCACCGAGGAAGCTCGCGCCGTTGCCCACAAGCGTGAGCGCGTTCAGCTCCTGGTTGATCAGGTTGCGCGGAACGAAGCCCAGGGCGCCGAGGCCACCGCAGATGGCGGCCATGGCTTCACGATCGAGCTCTTCGCTGGGCGACAGGTCATTGATCATCAGAGTGGCTGGCATGGCGAATCTCCAGGAAGGTTGGCTGCGATGGCGGGCCGTTGTGCAGTGCGAAAGGGCCGGAGGCCTTGGGGACCTCCGGCCTGATCAGCTGACGCTGAGGTTCGACTTAGTTGCGGTTCTTTTGGTCGACGTCGACGTACTGGTCGATCGTGTCGTTGCTGGTGACATCGGCGCTGA
>Ga0209798_10001246_pt1 | contig 15465 bp, 15 predicted proteins | sample DOMMetBare3Fresh_FD_187475 | JGI IMG/M metagenome (GOLD analysis project Ga0209798, IMG submission 187475) | Wetland sediment microbial communities from St. Louis River estuary, USA, under dissolved organic matter induced mercury methylation -... | ecosystem: Environmental > Aquatic >...
GGGCCAAGCATGCCGGCGTCAATTTTGCCATTGCTATTGGTATCTTCACCGGTGTCTAGTTTATTATTTCCATTGGTGTCTTCAGTCAGAAGTTTTATGCCCATAAGTTGTCCGCTCCAGTCACTGCTATCGAACTTTGCCTGATAGATCAGCGTATTGGTTTGAAGCTGGGTGGAATTGGTGGCCACTGAGGAAGAGGAACCTGCCTGCTCCGAAATGAAGCTGAAGGCGCTGATAAGACTTTGGCTTAATTCAGTTGCATTACCGGCAAAATAAAATTTTCCGCCGCCCTTGATAGCGGCGTTTTTGAGTATCGGGTTTACGCCTGGAAGATTAGGGTTAATTTCATCATCGGCAATGCCAACCGTATAAGTAGTGACATTGTTTTTGGCGCCGTTGCTTTTTGTTAAATCCGGCCGCAGATCCATCTCAAAGAGAGCCTGAGCGACATCGTCAAGATAATCGCTGGGATTGCTGCCGGGGACACTCGAAAAGTAGGCTTTTTTCAAGTCATAATTGGGTGACGATAAGCATTGGGTACTGTTGGAGCCGGAACAGTCGCCGTCGTAATCCTGTAAATAGGTACTAATATCCTGATCTTGTGTTGGCAGGCCGTCGGTTATAAGTACCGAGAAACTTTTTTGGCAACTATATTGAATGGGGGCCGTGGAAAAAGTCGGTTCGCCTGAAGGGATTGTTCGCCAGCCTGTGCCATTGGCCAAATTATTCGGAAAGATTTCGCTCACCGTTTTGGCCTGCTGGGTAGTGGAGGGATGCAAAGTTAGGTTACCGGTGTAACCCGTTGCAAAGTATCTGCCAATGCCGGCTTCTGTTTCTGCTAATGGTGTCCAACTAATAGCGGATAGGGCATTAATACGGTTATTAATATTACTTTTTTTGGTGGCAGTCAGATCGTCTATGACTTCAAGTAGAGTGCCTCCGGTTGTGCCATTAAGGGTTGCAAAACCCAGTCGTACATTGGCAAGCGAGTTGACCAAGCTGGTTGCTGCGCTTTTGGCGATCTGCAGGCGAGTTTGTGTCGTTCCTATAATGGCCAGTTCATTGGTGTAGTACCAATTAAGATAATTGGTTTTTTGGGCATTGGTATTGGCGCCGGCGTTTGTTAAAAGAGTCAGCATTGCAGAAGTAAATATAGAATCAGCATACGTTCTGTTTGGGTCAAAACATTTGTCACCACCACCATTCCCAAGAAAACCGCTGGGAACTGATGTTGAGTAATCATTGCTTGGAGAAGTCGACATCGCTCTATTCAAGCTTTTTTTGGAATTATAGGTGCACAGACCGGCAAGGTAAGTGATATTGGGATCATAGGCCGTACCCGTTCCAGGAACGTCGGTGTCCATGGATCCTGAGTTATCCACCATAAGCATAATGTTGGGTTTGACCGTTGTCGTCAGAAACAAGGGGGTTTGGGCAACATCGGCTAGTGCCGGCGCCGTTGAGCCGAAGAGCAATGATGAAAGCACCAACGACTTCGTCATGCTGCCAGGCGGAGCGAATTGACGGGCTTTAATCTGGTTTTGCATAACGGATCTCCGCTGGATAGATTGATTTTGCAGATAGGCGGTGCTGTGGCGCCCAGCTTCACGCTTTATTTCGGTGAACATAACCGCATGGTTACTCGTACAAGCGTGGGTATTACGATTCATCACAGCTGTAACAGGGACTGTAAGATGACGACCGAATTAAGCGTCCCGCCGGTCGCCCGAGCAGTGATGCGATAGTTGTGGTGGGAGGTATTGGGGGCAGAGCATGGCGCGACTATCACCGGTGCGCCACCGGCATCCAGGCAGACCGTGCCCATATCTTCAACAATGTAACGGGGGTTGGCGCTAAGCCCGGTTAAATCGACTGTTGCGGCATTATTATCGGTGTTGTATTTGACTGACTTGGTATCGTCGGTCCAGATCGCTGTGTTATCCCAGATATGCGTCGTTTCTTTGGTTGCGTCACAATTTACATCGAGAGGCAGGTAATAACCAACCGGATTGGCAGCGTGGCCCGCAGAGCAATCAACTGTGGCAGCCGCTGTGGTTGCCGCAGCTTCGCCTAGCTCTAACGCCGATTCGGCCGCCTGGAAGGCCAGATTACGGTCACGCACGTTGCCTGCCATTTTTTCTTCCAGCGCTGTCACCGACATGCCCGTTGTGCCTATCAGGGTCAGCAGCAATAGCATGATCATGCTGACTACCAGGACCGCCCCGGCTTGAGATGTTCGTGACTTAATTTTGTTTATCATAACAGTTACCGTCTTCAGAGGAGCCGGTTGCGCACGGCTATGGTCGCATTGAATACCCGGCGGATCCGGCGATCGGCTGGCGTTGTCGTCGCCCCATTGTAAGTATAGGACTGGGCTTGCGACGTCAGATTATCGTCTATCGTTCTTGCTAACAGGCTGATCCGGATGCTGACGACATTGGCCATATTGACGACACTATTGGCCGGCGCATAATAATTCGCTGTGCCATCGGCATCAGTGTCTTCACCATAGCGAATCTGCATCTGCTCGATGCCTTCCACGAGTTCCTGGGCAGTGTTGGCACCAATGCGGCGATAAAGTGAAGGCTGGTTATTGTTCGTTCTTACGTAATAGCTGATGGTGTTAATCGGATAAACTTGACCGTCGGCGTAACTTTTGCTCAAGGGCTGGGTTGCATTTCCCGGTGCGGCGCCGGTCGCAGCATGCGAAATGATATTGCCGGCAATGGCAGTAATTTGAAAGGCATCCGTTGCCGTGCAGTCCGATGCGACAACGACGGTGTCAACAGCTAAATCGGTGGTATTGGCGAGGGTAAGATCGGCGGCGCCATTGGCATGAGCAGTTATCACATTGCCTTGTCCTTCCGCTTTACGAATGGTAATTACATCCGAGCCGCCCAGGGGCGATGTAATAGCCGCATCAATGGCGGGGGACCATGCGCTGGCAGAGGTTGATTCAAAACCCTGAAGCGGGGTATTGAAGTTGTATAAAAAGCTGGTTGGCGTGTTCAAATGACTCGTGATGGCTGATTGGCTGTTACAGCCCCTGAAGCCGGCCATGCGGATATCCTGGGTCATTAAATCGATGGCAAACCGGGCATTTTCCTGTAACCGAGATTGTCCTTCCGCCATACGGTATGATTGTTTGCTGCCTAGAAATACTTGTAATATCCCGGCGGTCAAAAACACACCGATCAGCATGGCTATCATGATTTCTATCAACGTTATGCCAAACTGATGACGAGATTTGGGAAAACAGGAATACTGAGCGGAATCACTTGGGGTTTGATTCATTGTATAGCTCGGCTTTGCTTCAGACATGAGCAGCGCCCGATTTAAATTGGCTTTTCTTCGTCTATGCCATGCGGAATGAGCCTTGTTCCGGGCCGCACTTCGTAGTAACCGTTCAATCTTCATAAACGAAAGCTCATTTGGAAATTGGGGTCATCGCTATCTACATCGCCATCTCTGTCGTCATCCCACCTTATAGTAGTGGTAAAAACCTGGGTGCCGGCAACGACAGTGATTGTTCCAGTACCGCTGGGTAACGCGGTGACGGCACTGTTCCATTCAAAGAGATCGTTTTGGGCCATATCGGCGGTGGTGCAGGTGGTGGTCACGGATGTACAGTCCGCCTGAGCGGCAGCCCCCGTGATTGGCGTAATGGTAATATAAGCGCTGGCCGCTAGTTTGTTGGCTTCGTTAAAATTGGCCCGGATTCGATCGGCAATGTCATAAGCCAGATAGGTTGCCTGGCTGCGATAATAGGCACTTTGGTTGTTTTTGAGTCCTTTTGCCTGCAGCCCAGCCAAACCTAACAATCCAATCGCTAAAATAACTACTGCAATTAAAATTTCAATTAATGTAAACCCTTTGTTTTTATTCATAACACATCTGCTTTTACGGCGATTGGCTATTAGGGGCATGATGCCGTACCTGTTGAAACTCTGGCGCGGCCGACGACATTGATTTCGATCGCGCGCGATGTGGCCGTATCCGAGCCATTGCAGAGTCTGAACGTTTCACTGGCAACGGCTTTGCTTAATCCGCTTGATAAATAGGCCGCATAGTCCTGATAAGTACTAGTGCCAGTCCTTAACGTGTAGCCGGTTATGGCTTGATAGGTTTTTAATAAGCAATCTTCGCTAGGGGAGCCATCGGCATTGGTTTCGCATAAATTAGCATCGCTATCGTCGTTGAAGGCATTACTGCCGTCGCTATCGACAAACACATCCCAGCCTTCCTCCCACACCTGGCCATTCAGCCCTTTTCGCCTGACGGTCACTTGCACGCCTCGTTTGATGGCTTCACTACGGGCTATGTTTAATGCTGTGACAAACTCATTGGCATACGTTGTTAGCCGGTTACTCCTGATGGTGCCAACAAAGCTGGGAATGGCCATGGACATGAGGATGGCGGCAATACTGACCGTAACAAGAAGTTCAAGCAGGGTAAATCCCGAACTGTTATCTGGTTTATGATGCATGGCCTTGAATGTTTGCTGCAATTGAATTACCTGGTGCTAGGAATTTCCTGGGGCATTGTATTAAGATAGTAGTATAGATGCTTAATAGTGTTTGTGAAGGCGATCACGGAATTGATGTTTGTTGCAGGCTGGCTGCTTAAGGCTGGTTCTAAACCTGTTGAGGAGTACGGCCAAATTTGTTTTGCTTTGCTGCGTGCCGATTGGTAATCTTATTTATTTACATGCTTTTGGTAAGATGATACTGTTCTAAGCCAATTTTTTATTGGGTTGTTCACAGAGGCTTTTTTAAAAACCAATCAAGGTCATGCTGATTACTCCCAGTTATCGATGGCCCTAATAATTATTAAGATAAAGAGTCAAATTCATGAGAATGCTTGAAGAAACCAAAATTATTTTTATTGCCAGCATAATTGCTATTGGCGTATCACTTACGCTGACAGGCTGTTCTAATGATGAAGAGAAAACAGTCGCTGCTGTCGATACTAAGTTTAATCCATTTGACCATACCCATGAGGTCGAAGTCACCGATATTCAAAAGCATAAATTTGAGCATGATTTTGCTAGGCAGTGTGTGGAAAGGGAGCTGCGAAATTCAGTCAATAAGGACGTCGATAAAGAGCGCTTCACAGAGTCGTGTATGTGTATCGCAACCTATATGATGAAAGACTTAACGGCCAAGGAAGCGGAAAAATTTATCACCGAACATGAAAACCCACGTTCCTTGCAAATCAAGTTTGACAGTGCTGCTTTTCACTGTTTGCAACAAAAGGTACCGACCAAAGGGCTGCAGTTGTTTGGTAAACGATGAGGCGGTTGTTGGTTTAGTTCTGTGCTGTCAGTGATAAGATGAAACTCGAATAGAGGCTATGCTCATCGTTGAACAAGCCCAAAAGTATAATTTAAAGCGGGCGAGTCCACGATGGTGGGCTGTTACATGCCAAATGGAATGAAGCAGGTGAGGCCTTTGCAGAACATTGCAAGCATTTTGAGCAACTCTTCAGTTTTTTTGCAAGGAGCGTGATTTTACAGTCATTTCGACCATCGGGAGAAATCGTTTAAGCGCTGGGGCGTGGGTGAGCCTTAAGATTCCTCGCTTGGTTCGGAATGACAAAATACGCTGAATAGTTACAGCTTTTTAACGCCTTGGCTTCTACTTTGGCAGTTTATTAAGCACGCACGAGATGTTTCAAGGATATTTCATCTAGTGGCTTTCGTATGAAGGGGTTATGCAAGCTTCATTAGAAATGATAATGCAATTTATTGATATCTCTTCGCGCTCTTGTTGATCACTGCGGCTAAAAACTTTTTCAGGCTTCTGCGCTGGATCGACGGTATGGACTAAAGACGATTTCAGGATTAGTTTTCACACAAGAGAATAGCAATTTCTTTTGCGATTTTCCGGTTAATTTTAAAAGCCCGCATTTCCAAAACCCCCTTGATATTGAGTGAAATAATCAAATAAATCGCTTCAGGGTATGCTGCAAGTTCAAGGTCTGTGTTCGATGGGGTGGCTGGAGCCTTCGGATGCGAATGATAAATGGCGAATAAATCTTCGTCAGCCCTGCGCATTTTTTTCATGGCAGCGATTTGTTGAGCAGGATCGAACAAAAAGCGTTGTTCCGGGTGCTCAGCAATGTTTTGAATGGGATAGCAACTGGTTGGTAAGCCGTTTTTACTCCCGATGAATCCGCAGATCTCAAAATCAGGCGACATTTGCGCCAGGTGGAGTAATTGATTAGTTAGTTTTCGGGGAATCTGAATTTCTTCTTGAGACATGAATTTAGGCAAAAGGCAAAAGGGTTTTTTAGGATGATTTTTGTCCGTAAGTTGCTCTGGGTTGTCCGGTTAAATCAGTATAGGTTTGTATATTCTGGTAATTAAAGTCTGCTAAGATCGATCGGATCTGTTGTTGCTGATTATAGCCATGTTCAATCAGCAAATGTCCACCGGGTTCCAGATAGCGGTTAGCGCTGCCGGCGATGATCTTAATGGCCTCAAGACCCTGTTCGGAAGCACACAAAGCTGAGGCGGGTTCAAAGCGCAGATCGCCTTGTTGCAGGTGGATATCATCCGGGGCAATATAGGGCGGATTACTGACAATCAGGTTGAATCGCATATCCGGTAAGTCGGCAAACCAATCGCTCAAATAAAACTGGATGTTATTGATATTGTGCTTTGCGGCATTGCTTTGGGCTACATGCAGGGCTGCCGGGCTATTATCGGATGCGCTTATATGGGCGTGAGGCCGTTCTGCGGCCAGCGTTATCGCAATGATGCCGGAGCCGGTACCCAGATCGATAATGTTGACCGGCGCGTCGATCGGTAATAATTTCAGGCTGAGCTCGATCAGCAGTTCGGTGTCGGGGCGTGGAATTAAAACATCGGGTGTGACCTGAAATTCTCGCGACCAGAACTCCCGGATTCCCGTAATATACGCAATGGGCGTGCCTTGTTGACGTTGCCGAAGCAGTGAAAAAAACTGTTTTTGTTGTTCGGCTTCTAAGCGTCTGTCAGGCCACCTGTGTAGGTAAGTACGATCGGTGCCAAGCGCCAGGCTTAATAAAATTTCCGTATCCAATAAAGCCGAATCGGAAACTGTTTGTAACGACCGGGCAGCTTCGGTTAGCACGGTTTGGATATTATGCATTGGCTCACTCTTCGCCTAACTGTGTCAATAGCTCAGCCTGATGTTCGCTGATCAGCGGTTGCACAACCTGCTCCAGACCGCCCTCCATGATGTCATTCAGCTTGTACAAGGTTAAATTGATTCGGTGATCGGTCAGGCGGCCTTGCGGATAGTTGTAGGTACGGATGCGTTCGGAGCGATCGCCGCTGCCGACTTGCAGTTTTCGGGATGCCGACTGTTCGGAATGATGTTTTTCTTGTTCCGCCGATAATAGGCGCGCTTGCAGCAAAGACATGGCGCGTGCACGGTTTTTGTGTTGTGAACGCTCGTCCTGGCATTCCACGACAACGCCGGTCGGAAGATGGGTGATCCGAATGGCCGATTCGGTTTTATTGACGTGCTGTCCGCCAGCGCCTGAAGCGCGGTAGGTATCGATTTTAAGATCGGCCGGGTTGATGTCGATGGCGTCCACTTCTTCGACTTCCGGCATGATGGCGACCGTGCAGGCGGACGTGTGAATGCGGCCTTGCGATTCAGTTTCGGGTACGCGCTGGACCCGGTGTGTGCCGGATTCGAATTTTAATTGCGAATATACATCACGACCGGAAACGCGCAGGATAACCTCCTTATAGCCGCCATGTTCGCCGTAGCTCTCGCTAATGATTTCGGTCTGCCAGCCTTTTTTCTCGGCGTAGCGCTGATACATTCGGGAAAGGTCGCCAGAAAAAATGGCGGCCTCATCACCGCCGGTGCCGGCGCGTATTTCAAGGAAAATGTTGCGGTTATCATTTGGGTCCTTGGGCAATAACAAAACTTGCAGTTCGAGTTCAAGTGCGGCCAGCTGATTTTCTGCGTCGCTAATTTCTTCCTTGGCCAGTTCGCGCATGCCGGGATCGTTGTCATTGGCCATTTCCTTGGCCGAATCGAGCAGGGCTAAGGCTTGTTCAAAGCGTTTGTAACAATCGACCAGCGGAGTGATTTGGGCGTATTCCTGACTTAATGTGCGAAACTTGTTTTGATTGTTTTGGACTTCGGGTTCGGAAAGCAGCGCGGCGATTTCGTCATAGCGCTCACACAGGTTTTCCAGTCTTTGTTGTATGGATTGTTTCATTGAGATTTAGTTAATTTAAATATTTCGCAGGCCGCAGCGATGAGATCATGTCTTTCGTTCTCGGCAGCATCTTTGATTTGCACGCTGGGGGTATGAATCAATTTATTGGTCAGATGATAAGAAAGTCTGTTGAGAACTTCTTCGGCAGGAGTTCCATTTTTAAGTAATGTCAGGGCTTTTTGTAAGGCCTCATCACGGGTCTTTTCCGCCTGGAAACGATAATCACGGATGATTGATTGTGCCCCCTGCGCGCGCAGCCAAGCTAAAAAGTGGTTAACCTGCGTATCGATTATTTCTTCAGCCTGCTCCGCCGCCTGTCGGCGTGAATTCATGTTTTGATTGATCGTGTGTTGGAGGTCGTCAACCGTGTAAAGATAGACATCACGAAGTTGTTCGACTTCGGCTTCAATGTCGCGCGGTACGGCAAGGTCGACCATAAATATCGGTTTATGTTTACGCTTTTTTAGAGCGCTTTCCACGCGGCCCTTGCCCAGAATGGGGAGCTGGCTGGCTGTGGAAGAGATAACGATGTCGGCTTCCGCCAAGTGGTTTGGCAATTCGGCTAAGGTGATGGCGTAACCGTTAAACTGGACAGCTAAGCTATGCGCTTTATCATAGGTGCGGTTGGCGATGATGATGCGGCCTATGCCTTGATGTGCTAAATGCCGGGCGGTCAGTTCTATGGTTTCGCCAGCGCCGATCAGCAGGGCGGTCTGATCGCTGAGCTTATCGAAGATTTGTTGCGCCAGTTGAACGGCTGCAAAAGCGACAGAAACCGGGCTGGAGCCAATAGCCGTATCCGTGCGTACTTTTTTGGCAGCCGAAAAAGTGTGCTGAAAAAGTTTGCCCAGCTGTTTGCCCAGTGTACCGGCATCGCAGGCAGCCTGGTAGGCTGTTTTCATCTGTCCCAATATTTGCGGTTCACCCAGGATCATTGAGTCCAGGCCGCATGCTACTCGGAACATATGGCGAATTAATTGGCTATCCTTATGGCAGTAGAGATAAGGAGTGAAATCAGCGCTATCAATTTTTTTGCATTGGGCAACCCAGTTGATAAGGATTTGTTGGTTTGCAGTGCTTGAAGTACAGTAAAATTCGGTACGGTTACAGGTTGACAAGATGGCCGCTTCGCTGATTTCTTTGATCCGCCATAGCTCTTGAAGCGACGATTTCAATATTTCGGCAGGAAATGCCAAGCGTTCGCGCACGGAAACAGGGGCGGTATTGTAATTAATCCCTACTGCAAGTAGTGTCATGATGCCGATGGTAATGTAACGATCCGATAGTGCATAAAGTATGGTGTGATTGGCCTTTGGGCAGCTTTCAATGATAAACGCTGGTTTGATGCCCCCGTAATTTTTGGCCTAAATCCAAGTATATTATGTCGCTGTATTCTAAAAAATATAATAATTTTATCCAAATCGAATAAATCAGCTGTCTGAAATAGCCGGTTTTTCTGATAATCTATAGTTTAATTTAGATATTTAGTCATTAATGTAGGATGGTGTGTGTTAATTTTTAGACTGCTTTCATTGATAGCCCTCGTATTGCTGAATGGCTGCGCCAGCTTACCCGAAAGTAAAAAATCGTCTGAGCCGGTCAAGCTTTCGGAGACTAAGGTAAAAACTCAACCGGGTGGCGTTAAGACATCTATTGATCCCGATGTGTTGTTCATGTTGTTGACGGCTGAGATTGCCGGTCAAAGAGGACAATATGATGTAGCACTGGAAGGTTATATGGAAGCTGCCAAACGTGTTGATGATCCAAGGTTTGCCGAGAGAGCGGCGATGATTGCCATGTATATGAAGAATGGTAATAAAACCAATGAAGCGGTTTCTTTATGGTTGAAACAGGCTCCAGAAAATATTACTGCACGAAAAATTGCAGCAATTTCGGCGCTTAGGGCTGGAAGACGGAAGGAGGCTACTGATCATTTGCATACCTTGCTAAAAGTTGATCCTGCCGGGTTTGAGTCTTCCGTCCTTGAAATTGCAAATGCTATGCAAAAAGAAGGAAAATTGGCAGTCGTTTATGATGTGCTGGATGCTGTAGCCGTTAAAAATCCTGATAAGGCTGTGGTCTATTTCCTACAGTCAATTCTGGCCATGCAGATGAAGAATCCAGCACAGGCTGAAGTCAACGTTCAGCGGGCGTTGAAAGTCCAGCCAGATTGGGATAAGGCCTTACTTTTTGAAGCTCAAATAGCCTTATTATCGGGAGACTTGAATAAAGCGAAAACGTTATTAAATAACGCAGCGCTCAAATATCCAGAAAACGGCAAAATAAAAAAATTGCTCGCTCAAGTGCTAATTAAATCGGAAAATTATGCAGAAGCGGGTGAAATTTATCAAAGTATTATTGCCGCTGATTCCAAGGATGATGAGAGTCGATTTGCTCTTGGGCTTGTTTACCTTCAGATGGAACGAGATGGCAAGGCCGAGGATATTTTCAAAAAATTGCTTGAGCAGACTGACTGGAAAGACCGGTCGAGTTTTTATTTGGGAAAAATAGAAGAAAAAAGGGATCATCAGGAGAAGGCACTGGTCTGGTATGACAAAGTTACGAACGGCCCGTTCGCGTTAGAGGCCTCGATTGCTGCTATTTCAATGCTTGTAAAAAATAAACAATTTGCCGAGGCAGAATCGCGGCTTAAAACATTGCCGAGTCGGTTTCCAAAACAAAAATTGCGGCTTATCTTGCTTCAGGCAGAATTATATAGTCAGCAAAAACTTTATCAGAAGGCTTTTGATTTGTTGACTGCTGCTTTGGCGGATTCACCTGATCAAAAGGAACTACTGTATACGCGTGCGCTGACCGCAGAGCGTATCGGCAAACCCGATCTATTGGAAACGGATCTGAAGAAGATATTAGCAAAATATCCGGACAATGCAGAAGCATTAAATGCCCTGGGCTATACCTTACTGGATATGCCCGGGCGATATGCTGAAGCGGAAAAATATCTGGAGCGCGCACTTAAATTGCAACCCAATGAGGCGGTGATCATGGATAGTTATGGCTGGTTGCAGTTTAAGTTAGGCAATACCGCAAAGGCCCTGGAATATCTCGAAAAGGCTTATGCCAAGCAGCAGGAAAATGAAATAGCAGCGCATCTTGCCGAAGTATTATGGGCATTAGGGAGAAAAGAAGAGGCTAGAAGGTTGTTTGCTAAAGCGTTAAAAGAAACCCCTGATGATGAGTACCTCTTGGATTTTCAGAAGAGAATACTGAATAACGCTGAATAATGGGGACATGGATTAGCAAGGCTTGTTTGATGGTCTGTCTGGCCTGTTTGTTGCCAGCCTGTTCTATGATTACTAAGGAGCCAGAGCCAAGCTATTCGGGGCGAGCGAGAAATCATCTTTACCGGCTTGACCACTGGTCGTTTGATGGCAGACTGGCGATCACTGGACAGCATGACTCCTGGACAGCCAACCTAAGCTGGAAACACAGTCCCGACCAGGAAGAGCTGAAGCTGTCTGGTCCTTTGGGGCAAGGCGCGACAGTCATTCAATTCACTGATGATTTTGTTAGTATCGATCGAGGTGATGGGCAGGTGCAAACATCAGAGCAGCCGGAAGAATTTGTCAATCAGCAATTAGGGATACTGGTTCCGGTCAAGTCGTTACGCTATTGGGTATTGGGTTTGCCGGAGCCTGCACAAGCATTTGTCGAAACCATAGACGGCTTTTCGCAGGCGGGTTGGCTGATTGCATATAAACAGATGCAGAGGGTTTTTGATCAGTCCATGCCGCGTAAAATTACCGTCGTCAACACGCACGTCAAACTAAAATTGATTATAGATCAATGGGTTGTTAATGATGCAAAGTCAAGATAATCAGTCCGCTTGGGTGGAGAAATGGCCTGCGCCTGCCAAATTAAATTTGATGCTGCGGATCGTCGGGCAAAGAAATGATGGTTACCATTTGTTGCAAACGGTATTTCAATTCATTGATTTGTGCGATTGGATAACTTTTCATCCTGTTGCCGATGGCGGGGTCAGATTAAAAAATTCAATCGCAGGCGTGCTTGATGCGGATGAATTAACAGTAAGAGCGGCAAATTTGCTAAAACAAGAAACAGGATGCCGGCGTGGCGTTTGCATCGAGATAGAAAAAAATTTGCCTATGGGCGGCGGGCTTGGCGGCGGTAGTTCCGATGCAGCAACCACCCTAATGGTATTAAATAAATTGTGGGGCCTGGATTTATCGGTGCAGAAATTAATGCAACTAGGGTTGAATTTAGGCGCTGATGTACCGGTTTTTGTGTTTGGTTATTCCTCGTGGGGTGAAGGCATCGGCGAGCGTCTCGAAAAAATAAATGTTGACGAACGATGGGTAGTAGTCATTAAGCCGGATTGCCACGTCAATACCAAAGAAATATTTTCAGCTAAAGAATTGACACGAAATAGTAAATCAATCAAAATATCTGACTTTATGACAGGTCAGCATCAGAACGATTGTCTTGAAGTGGTTTGTCAGCGTTATCAGCCCGTAAGGGATGCTTTGCTTGATTTGTCAGGGTTTTCCGAGGCGAGGCTCACGGGTACAGGAGCGTGTGTATTTGCTCAGTTTGATTCAGAGAAATCAGCGCTTAATGCCTTTGATTCCCTTAAAGGGAAGTGGCAGGTTTATCTCTCCAAAGGCATGAATGAATCGCCTTTATTGTCAAAGCTTAGGCTTGGTAATTAGTTGTCTTGATTATTTCTTGATTTTGGGTCGTCGCCAAGCGGTAAGGCACGGGGTTTTGATCCCCGCATACCAAGGTTCGAATCCTTGCGACCCAGCCATACTACCATTGCTTAGATTGTAAATGGGAATGCTTGAATGACTGACGCCTCCATGATGGTGTTTTCAGGAAATGCCAATTTGGCTTTGTCTGAGGGTATTGTTAAGAAGCTTAATATGCGCCTTGGGATGGCGACAGTGGGTAGATTCAGCGATGGTGAAATTGCTGTGGAGATTGAGGAAAATGTGCGGGGCAAGGATGTTTTTGTCATTCAGCCAACGTGTTCGCCCACGAACGAAAACTTGATGGAGTTGCTGGTGATGATTGATGCCTTGAAGAGGGCATCGGCATCACGTATCACAGCGGTTATGCCCTATTATGGCTATGCCCGACAGGACAGAAGGTCGCGCTCGGCGCGGGTACCCATCAGCGCTAAACTGGTGGCCAGAATGATTGAACAGGCCGGCGCTCACCGCGTTTTGACGGTAGATTTGCACGCAGATCAAATACAGGGATTTTTTGATGTTCCGGTCGACAATGTTTATGCTTCACCATTACTGCTGGGCGATGTATGGCGACAGCAATATAAGGATTTAATCGTTGTTTCGCCGGACGTTGGTGGGGTTGTTAGGGCGCGCGCGCTTGCCAAGCGCCTTGATGATGCTGATCTTGCCATTATTGATAAGCGCAGGCCCAAAGCCAATGTTGCGGAAATCATGCACATCATTGGTGATGTTGAAGGGCGCACATGCGTTTTGGTCGATGATTTGGTCGATACCGCGGGCACTTTATGCCATGCTGCCCATGCGTTGAAAAAGCATGGGGCGGTTAAGGTTGTTGCCTATTGCACTCATGCTGTTTTGTCAGGGTCTGCGATGATGAACCTGAATGGTTCAGAGCTGGATGAATTAGTGGTAACCGACACTATTCCGCTAAGTCAGGATGCCATCGAATCAGGCAGGATTAGGCAATTAAGTGTAGCCGAAATGTTGGCAGAGACGATCAGGCGCATTGCTGTAGGCGAATCAGTTAGCTCGCTTTATGTTGATTGATAAATTTTTATTGTTGTGTTTCGAAGCACGGGGTTAAAGAAGAAAAATGTCTAACGTATTTGAATTTGTTGCCAATAGTCGTGGGCAATCAGGTAAGGGGGCGGCAAGGAGGGTGCGTCACCAGGGAGATGTGCCAGCAATAATCTATGGTGGGCATAAAGAACCTCGTATGCTTGTGTTAAATCACAATGATGTCATCAAGCATCTTGAGCATGAGGCGGTTTATTCTCATGTTTTGGATATCACAATCGATGGACAAACCGAGAAAGCTATTCTGAAAGGGGTTCAGCGTAATCCTGCAAAATTCCAGATTATGCATTTGGATTTTCTTCGGGTGTCGATGTCGGAAGCGGTAAAGGTTCATGTGCCGTTGCATTTTATTAATGAGAATACCTCGGTGGGCGGCAAAAAAGGCGGTATAGCAGCACATTCCATGGTTGATGTGGAGGTTTCTTGTTTGCCATCTGTTTTGCCAGAGTATTTGGAAGTCGATATGGCCAAACTGGATATTGGTGAATCTCTTCACCTTTCTGATATTGTTTTGCCCGCAGGTGTTGAAATCGTAGCTTTGGCACAAGGCCCTGAGCATGATCTTCCTATTGTCTCCATGATGAACTCAAAGGCCTCCAAGGATGATGCTGCCGAAAGCAGCTAATATTTGACAATGATTAAGATTATCGTCGGTCTGGGAAATCCTGGGCGACAATACGAAAAAACCCGGCATAATGCCGGGTTTTTGTTTTTAGATGGATTGGCAGCCGAGTTGGGTTGTAAATGGATTATTGATTCCAGGTTTCAGGGCTTGTTTGCTGAGTGCAATATTGCGGCACAAAAAGTAATGTTGTTTAAGCCTGAAACATTTATGAATCGAAGTGGGTATGCCGTTGGAAAAGTGGCGCGGTATTATAAGTTGCTGCCGGATGAGATTCTGGTTGTTCATGACGAACTGGATTTTGGTGCCGGTATCATAAAGCTTAAAAAAGATGGTGGTCATGCCGGACACAATGGCTTGAGAGATATTATTGCGCATTTAGGCTCAAAAGAGTTTTACCGGCTGAGAATAGGTATAGGCAGGCCTGCCAATGGTAAGGCGATGGCTGATTTTGTTTTGTCCCCCTTTTCAAAAAACGAGTGGGAATTAATGGCTGCCGGTTTTAGTTTAATCAGGGAATCACTTAATCAAATTATTTCTGGTGATATAACGGCGGCTATGACTAAATTGAACACACGATATTTGTAGCTTTTTATAAAGAAGTGCTGTTTATTCGGGTTATGATGTCCTCCTTATTTACGCAATAACATAAAAACATTGATAAAATTAAAAGTTGACAGGCTTAAAGTCGTAAAAGATAATAGTCGGCTATATCCGATATAGGAGGGGTTCCCGAGCGGCCAAAGGGATCAGACTGTAAATCTGCCGGCTCTGCCTTCGGAGGTTCGAATCCTCCCCCCTCCACCATCTTGA
>Ga0209798_10001247_pt1 | contig 15464 bp, 14 predicted proteins | sample DOMMetBare3Fresh_FD_187475 | JGI IMG/M metagenome (GOLD analysis project Ga0209798, IMG submission 187475) | Wetland sediment microbial communities from St. Louis River estuary, USA, under dissolved organic matter induced mercury methylation -... | ecosystem: Environmental > Aquatic >...
TGGCGGGAGAGTATGATCTTGACGAGGCGGTTCGTTTAATCAAACGTAATACCCGGCATTACGCAAAACGACAGATGACGTGGTTTCAGGCTGACGGGGATATCGTATGGTTTGATTATCCTGAAAAGTATGTTACTATCCGAAATCGTGTAATTGATTTTTTTGAGTGTAAGGAGAGGAACCATGGCAAAAGCACCGTTTAACATTCAGGATCAGTATCTCAATCAGGCACGTAAAGAACGGGTTAAGGTGGCTGTGCTGCTCATGTCGGGTGATAAACTGGAAGGTCACATCAAGTCGTTCGATAATTTTTCAGTGTTGCTTGATTCCAACGGAGATATTCTGCTTTACAAACATGCCATTGCTTCAATTACCTCGGCCGATGGCACGTTTCATCTGCATCAGTAGCCATTTCCCCCTCCGGTTCAATGCCGGAGGGGATTTCCCCCTTTTATGACAAAGTCCTCAAAAATTCTCCTGGTTGTCGTTACTCTGATTGTTGTGGCACTCGTCAGCGCGGTCGCTTTATCGAACTCGCTGTTTATTCAATTGCTGATTGCATTGGCATTGGCCTATCTCCTTAACCCGGCTGTCATGTTTCTGGAACGGAAGGGGCTGGGAAGAACCTATGGTGTTCTGATTGTGTTTGCCGGAGCCGTAGCCGCGGCCCTTTGTGGTGTTCTGTTTTTAATCATGTCAATCGGTGGTGAGCTTTCCAGCATCCAGATCAATCTTCCCGGCTACGCCCAGCATTTGTATCAGCTGATTCCGGCAACCATAAAGTCGTATCTCGGTATTGGTACTCCCGAAAACCTGACATTAAAGCTGGGGGAGCTGATTCAGGGAGCGCGGGCAGCGGCACCTGGCTTGATCAAGCCGTTGTTCCTGTTTTTCCGGCAAGCATTTTCCTCCTCTATCGGCCTGATTCTGGCGGTGCTGGGGTATGGCATTATTCCGGTCTATCTCTTTTATCTGCTGGTTGATCTTCCCCGTTTGAAAGCTGCGGTGTTGTCACTGGTTCCGGTGCGTTTCCAATCAGGTTGTACTGCAAAAATGGTGGAAATTGATACCATTCTCTCCGGTTTTATCCGTGGCCAGCTCTCTGTGTGTGGCATTCTTGCGGTTTTGTACAGTCTTGGGCTGTACTTTATTGGAATTGATCTGGCAATTGTGATCGGAATGCTGGCGGGGATCATGTTTATAATCCCGTATGTTGGTACTATCCTGGGGATTGTGTTGTCAGTCGGTATGGCGTTGCTCAAATTCCACGACCTGCTCCATCCGCTGCTGTGCCTCGGATGGTTTGTACTGGTTCAGGCGCTGGAAGGGGTAGTAATTACGCCCAAGATTGTTGGCGATACGGTCGGTTTACATCCGCTGGTTGCTTTGGTTGCTCTGCTCCTGGGGGGGCAGCTTTTTGGTGTGCTGGGGATGCTGGTGGCGGTCCCGTTGACCGCCATATTGCAGGTGTTTCTGCACTCCTTGATAGCCTATTATCGTGAGTCTGAATTTTATTCCGGAGGTGAATGGTGAATCAGGGATTGCTGGTGGCGCAGGTCCAGCCCGGTTCAATTGCCGAAGAGTGCGAGATTGAAGCAGGAGACCGTTTGTGTGCGGTGGATGGGCATCATCTGCGTGATCTAATCGATTACAGTTACTATACGGCCGCTGACCAGGAATTGCTGCTGGAGATCGAAAAGCCTGGTGGTGAGGTGTGGGAGTTGGAGATCGAACGGGAGCCGGGTGAATCGCTCGGTCTGATATTCGCTCCGCCAGCTCCGGCAAAATGCCGCAATAACTGTTTGTTCTGTTTTGTTCATCAACTACCCCGTGGTTTGCGAAAACCGCTCTATATCAAGGACGAGGATTACCGGCTCTCTTTTCTGAATGGTAATTATGTTACCCTGGCAAATCTGAAACCTGCCGAGCTCAAACGGATTATCAAGCAGCGTTTGTCGCCGCTCTATATTTCCGTTCATGCCACCAACCCGACCTTACGGGAACAATTGCTGGGAGTTACGGGGATACCACCGATTCTGGAACAGTTGCGGGCACTTGCCGAAGCTCGTATCATCATGCACACCCAGATTGTGCTCTGTCCCGGGTTGAATGACGGTGCCGAATTGGAACGGACAATAGCTGATCTGGCATCTCTCTACCCGCAGGTAGCTTCGGTGGCAATCGTGCCACTGGGACTCACTGCCCATCGACAGAAGCTTCCTGGGCTGACACCGGTTGATACTCGCTATGCGGCTGAATTTATATCCGTTTGGCAACCAATCGCCATCAGATTGCGTAAACAACTGGGTGAACCGTTTCTGTTTCTGGCGGATGAATTTTACCTCAAAGGGGAGATCGCATTTCCGTCTTTACGTGAGTATGGTGATTTCCCCCAGATTGAGAATGGGGTCGGCATGACCCCCTTGTTTAACCGTGATGCTGCCAGGGTGCTTAAACGTGCCCGTGCGCTCGGATCATTCCGGGTTACGGTGGTAACGGGACATTCTATCTACCCCCTGGTACAGGAGTTTGTGGCTGAACTTTCTTGTGCAACCGGTGTTGATATTATCCCGGTAGCGGTAGAAAACCGATTGTTCGGACCGTCGGTGACGGTGAGCGGCTTGATTGCCGGCAATGATATTGTGTCAGCACTGGAAGGACGGCAGCTGGGACTTGCACTGCTGGTGCCGGACGTCATGATCAAGGAAGGAGAGGGGATGTTCCTGGATGATGTTAGCGTTTCACAGCTGGAACAGCGCCTGGGTTGTTCCGTGCGGCTCTTCGAAGCAACTCCGGCAGGTTTTTATAAAACCGTGAAATCTCTTTCACCAAGCTGATTTAGCGTCTTTTTTTGTTGACAAGTCGGAACGATTGGGGGTAACGTTTCTCAACCTTCATAGTGAAATCCAGCGTAGGTACTCGAAACACAATCCTTCTCATACAGACAGAATCAATTACTCAAACCGGTAGCAGGATCCCTAAGTATATTTCCACTCTCTTAGTTCACTAACACACTTCTTTTCTACGTGCGCAGCACGTATTCACTTGACTTCAGACTACCAGTGTCGTGCTGATACGGGTAACATTTTATTACGAGCGCAGGAGTAACAATGAATTTACAGGAATTAAAAGGGAAGAAAATCAATGAGCTCAATACGATTGCCCGTGAGCTCAATATAGAAGGGGCGTCAAGCCTTCGCAAACAGGATCTTATTTTTGCGATTTTGAATGCCCAGACCGAACAAAACGGTATGATCTTTGGCGAAGGGGTTCTGGAAACCTTGCAGGATGGTTTTGGCTTTCTTCGTGCCACCGATTACAACTATCTTCCCGGTCCTGACGATATTTATGTTTCACCCAGCCAGATCAGACGATTCAATCTGCGTACCGGCGATACGGTTGCCGGTCAGATTCGCCCCCCCAAAGAAGGGGAACGTTATTTTGCGCTCTTAAAGGTTGAGACGGTTAACTTTGAACCACCGGAAGCAGCTCGTGATAAAATCCTCTTTGATAACCTGACTCCACTCTACCCTGACCAAAAATTAACACTGGAAACAGAACCTGATAACATGCCGATGCGGGTTATGGAACTGGTAGCGCCGATTGGCAAAGGGCAGCGCGGCCTGATAGTTGCGCCTCCACGCACCGGTAAGACCATGTTGATCCAGAACATTGCCAACTCGATCGCCGCGAATCATCCGGAAGTCTACCTGATTGTGCTTTTGATCGATGAACGGCCGGAAGAAGTCACCGACATGCAGCGTTCCGTCAATGGTGAGGTTGTGTCATCTACTTTTGATGAACCGGCAACACGGCACGTACAGGTTGCTGAGATGGTAATCGAAAAGGCAAAACGACTGGTGGAGCATAAACGGGATGTGGTGATCCTGCTCGACTCCATTACCCGTCTGGCTCGTGCCTACAATACGGTTATTCCTCCGTCAGGAAAAATCCTGTCCGGTGGTGTGGATTCCAACGCCCTGCACAAGCCGAAACGTTTTTTTGGCGCTGCCCGTAATATTGAAGAGGGGGGGTCGCTGACGATCATTGCCACTGCTCTGGTTGATACCGGAAGTAAGATGGATGATGTTATTTTTGAAGAGTTCAAGGGAACCGGTAACATGGAGCTGCACCTTGATCGCAAGCTGGTGGAAAAACGGACCTTCCCGGCCATTGATATTAATAAATCAGGTACTCGTAAAGAAGAGTTGCTGATTGAAAAAGTATCGCTTAACCGTATCTGGATTTTACGCAAAGTTATCCATCCCATGAACGTTGTCGATAGCATGGAATTCTTGTTGGACAAACTATCGGAAGCAAAAACAAATCAGATTTTTCTTGATTCCATGAGTAAATAACGAAAGTCTCAAAAAATAGGTTGCAAAAAAATGGCTAGATGGCTATTTTTATACTTTACGGCTTTTTGAACAATTATGTCGGACGAGGCTCAAACACGAAGGAGGAAACAATGAAAGAAGGAATTCACCCCATGTACAACGAAGTAACCGTCAAGTGTCTCTGTGGCAACATCTTTCAGACACGCTCGACTCTCAAGGAAATCAACACTGAAGTCTGCTCTGCCTGTCATCCGTTTTTTACCGGCAAACAGAAGTTGATGGATACTGCCGGACGTGTGGAACGTTTCAAAAAACGTTACGGCCAGCTGTAGTTTTTTTTTGTATTTTGTTGTAAAGGGGGGTTGTCGTGTAGACAAAACCCCTTTTTTTCATTCTGAATAACCTGCAAGGTAGCGAGACTATGAATGTAACTTTGTTACAGTACACACCCAATCCGGAGCAGACCGTCGCATTGGCTGCCCGTCTCTGTTATTCACCCATCTCGCTGGAAGCGTTACGGGAAAAACTGGCTGCCAGCGATATCGAATCATTTTTAAATAAAATCATGTCCCTGGGGCATCATTCGGTACTGGAGCATGCCTCTTTTACCTTCGGGATTGAAGGTGTCTCGCGAGTCACCACCCATCAGCTCGTCCGTCACCGGATTGCCTCGTTTTCCCAGCAATCCCAGCGCTATGTTTCCCATAAAGATCAATTTACCTCGATCATGCCCGATAGCATCGCTGAAAACGTTGAAGCGCGCCAAATTTTTGCCTTCATGTCTGAAACGGTGCATAAGGCCTATTCCCAGCTGATTGAACTGGGGATTCCGCCCGAGGATGCCCGTTATATTCTCCCCAATGCCACGGAAACCAAAATCATCATGACCATGAATGCCCGAGAATTGAGGCATTTCTTTGAACTGCGCTGTTGTCAGCGGGCGCAGTGGGAAATTCGTGAGATGGCGACTGAAATGTTGCAGCTGGTCATTGCCGTAGCCCCTGTTATTTTCAAGGATGCCGGTCCGGGGTGTGTTGCCGGAGCATGTCCGGAAGGTCAATTCTGTTGCGGCCAGACGGCTGAAGTGCGTGAGTTCTTTAAAAAACTGCAGGAACAGCAGTAAGGACAGTGATTATTATTTGAGGAGTGTGATTTAGATGGTGCAAAAAACGATACTTGCCTTGATGCTGATATTCCTGTGCGTAGGTAATCTCCTTGCAGCAACGGATTCTGACCCGGCATTACGTACTCTCCAGGGGATGGGAGCGGCTGGGGGGGCGAACCAGACATTTCAACCTGCAGCAGCAGGCAGTGATGAACTATTGCCATCAAGTGATGATATCAGGGATGATCTGGTTGAAGAAGGTGATTCTACGGCTCGATCGGCAGGCAAGTCGCTGGAGCGTTTGCGTGGTATGGGCAGCCAGGAAGTTCGTCGCAAGCCGGCGCTGGTTGTGCAGGCTGAACCTGGCGATGGGCTGGTCAAGTTGCGCTGGAAACTGATAAATTATCCTGCCAAGTGGAATCAAGGCAATGCCCGCTATACTGTTCGTTATGGGATTGAGTCTGAGAAGCTGGCAGGGAGTCAGCAGGTTGGAAAAAACCAGGAATACGTCTTACGCGAACTTAAAAATAATCAGCAATATTATATTCAAGTCGTCGTTACCGATAGGGAACAGCAGTTTGTGTATAAATCTGAAGAAATTACGGTGACACCACGTCCGGCAGACCTGTTGGGGTCACTGCTTGAAAATAATTTCTCAAGAAAAACAGTCACCATGATGGACAAAAACGAGCCAGAAAAGTTAGGGCGCGACCTTAAACAGTTTGGCTACGATTTCTTTCGTAACAGTTCCCAGTTGCTGCAGAGCGGAGAAAATCTTCCTGCTAGCGATGACTATCGCGTTGGCCCGGGAGATTCCCTGAAGTTATCAATCTGGGGGGCTTTCAATGCCCAGGCAGATCTGACTGTGGATCGGAGCGGTGAACTGTTAATACCGAAGGTTGGCGCTGTTAAAGTGTGGGGATTGACACTGGATCAGGCAAAAACTACGGTTCGTACGGCAATTAGCCGCTATTACCGCAATTTTGAGATGAACATCTCCATGGGGCGGTTGCGGACGATTCAGGTGTATGTGGTCGGTGAGGTGGAAGCACCTGGTAGCTATCCAATTAGTTCACTTTCAACAATTATTAATGCCCTGGCAGCAGCCGGTGGTCCTTCCCGAAACGGATCACTACGCCAAATCCGTGTTTCCCGTGGTGCCCAAACGTTGGATACGGTTGATCTCTACGATATGTTATTGACCGGTGATCGCAGTAAAGATCTGCGGCTGCAAAATGGTGACACTATTTTTGTACCGGTGATCGGTCAGGTGGTGGCCGTTGCCGGAGAAGTCCGTCGCCCGGCAATCTATGAACTGCGTGGAGACACGACACTCAAGAATATTCTCACCATGTCAGGTGGAGTTACTGCCAGTGGTGACACGGGGAGAATTCAGCTGGAACGCCTCTCGGCGAATGCAACCCGGATTGTGCAAGATGTGGTTGCATCGCTGGAAACCAAAGATCGTGTCTGGTCAGGTGTTTTGTTGCAGGATCGGGATATGGTCAAGGTCTATCCTGTCCCGGTGGCAACCCGGCAGGTTGTCAGTCTGAAGGGAAATGTACAACGTCCGGGAGAATACCAGTATAAAACGGGCATGCATCTTACCGATCTGATTCAATCGACCCGCGACCTGCTGCCGGAAACGTTTCTTGAATCGGTGGAAATTACCCGCATGCTACCCCCTGATTACCGTCGTGAACTGTTGACGGTAAATCTTCGTAGTGCTCTGGCAGGGAATCCGCAGGATAATATCGTGTTGCAGGAGCAGGATTCGGTCAAGGTGTTTTCCCGCTGGGAAATGACTGAAAAACCGCGGGTGGCAGTCAATGGTGCGGTGGTCAATCCGGGTGTGTATGACTATTATCCTGGTATGTCGGTACGTGACCTGGTGACTGCCAGTGGCAGTACCAGGCGCAATGCCTATCTCGATCAGGCGGAACTTTCGCGCATTGTGGTGTCAGGTGACAAGGCGGAATCAAGACGTATTACCCTTGACTTATCTAAAGCGCTGGCAGGAAATCCCGACCATAACCTACCCCTTCAGACCGATGATGTACTGATTGTCCGTTCCGTGGCTGACTGGATTGATGCCACTGATAAATTTGTAACTCTCAAGGGTGAAGTCCGTTTTCCTGGTGTCTATACGGTGGCACGTGGTGAAAAACTGAGTTCTGTTATTGCCCGGGCCGGTGGCTACACGGAAAAGGCGTATCTGTTTGGTGCGAAATTCACCCGCAAATCAGTTCGTGAACAACAACAGAAACGAATGGATGAGGTGCTGGCACGTACGGAAAAAGAGATCACGCAGAAACAGATTGCGCTTACCAGTACTGCTGCCAGTCGTGAAGAACTGGAAGCAACCAAGGTGACTCTGGAAGGTATGCTTCAGGGAATCGAAAAGATGCGTAAGCTGAAAGCTGAAGGGCGGGTTGTGTTGCGCCTGGCACAATTGGATGCGCTTAAAAAAAGCAGTTATGATCTTGAGATGGAGGGAGGGGATGTGGTTGATATTCCCCCTCGCCCCGGTGTGGTGCACGTGATGGGTCAGGTGTATAACCAGACGACCTTTGTCTATCTCTCCGATACTGCCGGTGTGGCCGAGTATCTGGCCAAAGCGGGCGGGGCAACCAAGGATGGTGAAGAAGATGATATGTACATTATCCGGGCCGATGGTTCGGTGTTGAGCAGACAACAGTCATCTTTTGGTATTTCATGGAGTGATGAAAGTAGAAACTGGAGCTTTGGCGGTTTTATGGCTAAGACGGTGCTGCCGGGCGACACGATTGTGGTGCCGCAAAAAATTGAGCGGATCGCCTGGATGAGAGATATCAAGGATATAACCCAGATTCTTGCCAATGTTGCTGTTACAGCCGGCAGTATGTTTCTGTGGTTTAAATAGGGGAGGGGGCATAGTGGCAGAAATGTCTGATACGAATAGAACTTCTCCCGTCGTTGAGGAAGAAGAGGAAGTCAACCTGCTGGAGGTTATGCTGGTTCTGACTCGCCGCAGCAAATTTATTCTCAAGATAACAGTTTGTGCGGCAGTCATCAGCGTGGTGGTATCGCTCTTCATGCGTAATGTGTACACTGCAACAGCACAATTGCTTCCGCCTCAGAAGGATGGTGGTGGCGGTGCGGCCGCATTACTGGGGCAGTTAGGTGGTTTGGGTGGTCTGGCAGGCGGGTTGGCCGGCATCGGAGGATCATCGGATCTCTACATCGGCATACTGAAAAGCCGTTCAGTGGCCGATGCCGTAATCGCCCGTCTGGATCTGAAAAAGGAACTTGAAACGAAAAACCCGGATATGCTGAGAAAAACCGTGGCAGCAATGGTGAAATTTAAAGCGGGTAAAGATCAGATTATCACCATAACCGCAGACCATAAAGATCCCCAGCGGGCAGCGCTGTTGGTAAATACGTTCATTGACGAGCTGCAGAAGAAAAGCCTGCAGTTGAACCTGACTAAAGCCGGTACGGAAAGGAGCTTTCTTGAAAAACGACTGACGCTGGTCAAGCAGGATCTGAAACGTGCCGAAGAAGATATGAAGGAGTTTCAGGAAAAAAACAAAACCATCAAAGCCGATACTCAAGCTGCAGCGGCAATTCAGGGGATCGCACGCCTGAAAGCCGAGATCATTACCAATGAGGTCAAGTTGGCGGCCTTGCGTAATTCCATGACTGATCAGGCACCGGAGGTACAGACCCTGCTGGCAGGACTTGCACGTCTAAAGGGGCAATTCGCGGCCATGAGCGGTAGCTCCGAGGGGGGGGTAATTCCTTCAGTCGGAAGTGCTCCGGGGCTGGGAGTTGAATACGTGCGCAAAATGCGTGAATTTAAAACCCAGGAAGCAATTTACGAACAGCTGACCAAACAGTATGAACTTGCAAAATTGAATGAGGCGCGTGATTCGTCTTCGATCCAGGTACTGGATGAAGCGGTGGCGCCAAGCAAGAAAAGTAAACCGAAACGTTCAATTATCGTTATTCTGGCAACGGCAATCGCGTTTATCGGCTCGGTTATCGTCGTCTTTATTCAGGAGTATCTGTCGAAACTTTCACCGCAAGATTCTGCCATGATCACTGAAATCAAGCAATCGTTACGTTTCAGGCGTAAATTCCAATCCCCATGAGTACCACCGCTTTTTGCCGTATCCTGCTGGTTAGTGTCACCGTTGCCATTCTGACTCTGGCGTTGATGCCTGCTCCGCCATCATCAGCGAATCTTGGGTGGGATAAGGCCAACCATGTTGTTGCCATGGCAGTGGTCATGATACTCGCCCTTCTCTCCCTACGCCCTGTTCCACGGCGCGTTCTGTTGGCCGGACTCTATACCTTGCTGCTCGGCGCGCTGATTGAAGTGCTGCAAGCGCTCCTGACAACGACTCGCTGTGCTGAATGGAGTGATCTGGCAGCTGATGGTGCCGGTATTCTGATGGTTGCAGGGACGTTACAGCTGTTGCACCACCGTCGGACTAGATTCGTGAATATGGGTTTGATGATGTCCGATGAACAAAACTAAACTATATCGTACCTTTTCCGATGAATTGAAGCGGATCTTTGGCTGCAAGGTTCAACGCATATCGATTGACGTGGGGGGGGATTGCCCCAACCGGGACGGCACAGTTGGCGAAGGTGGCTGCATCTTCTGCGGCGGGCATGGTTCCGGCTCGTTCGGTATTAAGCGTGGTTTGACAATTGTCGAGCAGCTGGAAGATGGCAAGGAAATCATGCGCCGCAAGTACAAAGCCGCCAAGTTCCTGGCCTATTTTCAAGCCTACACTACAACCCATACCTCGCTGCAACGTCTGCAAAGCATGTTGGAACAGGCTTGCCAGGTGGAGGATGTGGTGGGAATAATCGTGGCAACCCGTCCCGATTGTCTCTCCGATCAGGTACTCGATTGCCTGGCGGAATGTGCAGCCAGAACCTTTTTCTGGCTGGAAATCGGGATGCAGACGGCGCATGACCACTCGCTGCGTTTCCTTAACCGGTGCCATGATCACGCGGCAACCATCGATGCTGTCAAACGGGCGCATGAGCGGGGGCTCAAGGTCTGTTTGCATCTGATTGTGGGGATCCCGGGGGAAACCCGGGACGATGTAATGGCAACGGTACAAGAGGTAAATCGTTTGGGGGTGGCCGGGGTCAAGCTCCATCTGCTGCACGTTATGAAGGGAACGCAGTTGGAAGTATTGTATCAGCGAGGTGAACTGGCGATACTGGATCGTGACCAGTATGCCGGTTTGGTGTGTGACATGTTAGGCGCTCTTGATCCGTCAATTACCATTCATCGTTTGACCGGTGATGGTGGCCACGATAATCTGGTGGCCCCGCTCTGGTCATTGAAAAAATTCGAGGTGTTGAATCTGATTGATGCAGAAATGGCACGCCGATGCAGGACTACTTCCCCAGAGCTTCCTCAATTTTCTTCAGATCAAATCCCTCGATAATCCGGCCATTGATTATAAAGGTGGGGGTAGAACTCACCCTGGCTTTTTTGGCAATCTGAAACTGTTCTTCCTGTAATTTAACCCCTTGCGGATTGGTTGCAAATGTCGGCTGACCATCCATGCTGCCGCTCATGATCGCATGGTACGCTTCACCACGATTAAGCTGGGACAGTATATACTGTGCCTTTGCTTTTGCCTTGGGATGGCGTGGCAGCGGGTAAAAGAATATGTGCCGGGTAACGTCGTTCCTGGTTTCGAAATACGTGGATGCCTTGCGACAGAAGGGGCAGTCAGGGTCGGTAAACTCGATCACGACCTTGGAACCGTTGCCGATGGTGATTGATTTGCTGAAGTCGAAGTCGGCGGCAAATGACAGGGGGGCGCACAGGAAAATGCCTGTCAGCAGGGTGATGATAAGGTGCAGCAACTGCTTCATGTTGGTTCCTCCAAATGGTTTTGAAAAACAGGTGGTTGTGGCATTAAATAGATGCGCCAGTACGCGTGCGTTTAATCTTTCTTACCGCATTTCCAGTCCCCCGGATGACAGGGGAGCAGAATGATAAACTCGCTCCCCGTTTCGCCATCACTCTCTGCCCAGATACAACCGTGAAAATTTTCCACCGCTTTGCGACAGAATGCCAGTCCAAGTCCTGCACCACCACGCTTGCTGTAGCTGCTGTTTTTGGCTTGGGAGTATTGTTCGAAAATGAAGGCCAGCTCTTCCGGCGGAATGCCGATGCCGCTGTCCTTGATGGCAATGCGCACAAAACAGCGCAGGTTGGCAAATCCCTCCGGGAGCTGGGCGTATACCGGAATGCGGAGGCTGTGCAGTTCGCTGCATTCCACACAGTGACAGGCAAGGGTGATACGTCCCTCTTCATAGGTGTATTTAAGGGCGTTGCCGATCAAGTTTGACAATACCCGGTCCATGATCGTGCTATCAACGGCGATCTCTGGCAGACGGGTGGTTGGTGTGATGGTGAGCAGTACCCCGTCACGCTGCGCTGCCGGAGCAAAACGTTTGACCGCTTTTTCCAGCAGCTCGTAGGGATTGACCGGTTTGGTTCTGGTCTGCATTTTTCCGGTTTCAAAACGATGCATATCAAGCAGGTTGTCGATCATGGTAACAACCTCTTCGCAGCTTTCTATGGCGGATTGCAGATAATCGATCTGTTCGGCGTTGACCGGTCCCAGACGCCCCTCCCGCATGATGTCGATCGAACCGATGGCAGCGGTAATCGGGTTTTTCAGGTCGTGGGAAAGCATGTAGAAAAAATCGTCCTTTTCTTTTTCCAGCGCCCGATTAGCCAGTAACATGCGGTGATGTTCAAGAGCCCGTTCGATGCGGTTGAGCAGGTCGTCAATCTTGAACGGCTTGGCAACATAGTCGACAGCCCCTTCCTTCATGCACTCCACTGCCAGATCTTCCGTGCCATGGGCGGTCATCATGATCACCGAGGTGTCGTGATATTCGGTCTGTAGCTGTTTCAGTACCTCAAGTCCGCTGATGCCGGGCATGCGAATGTCGAGCAGTACCAGCGGGTAACTTCCCGAGTGAATCAGTTTCAGCGCAGCAGTGCCGTTCTCCGCCCAGACGGTTTGGTAGCCGATATCCTCCAGATGCAGCTTGAGAATCATGGCAATGTCCGGCTCGTCGTCAACGATCAGAATTTTGAACTGTTTTTTTACCATGACAAATTACTCCTTTAAAAATGCTTCGGCCAGAATCAGATCTTCGGGAGTGGTGATTTTGATGTTGCAATAATCCCCCGGCACGATGCGTACGGCGCCACCATTGTGCTCCACCAGTGATGCGTCATCGGTGCCGATAAAACCGCTCTGTTCAGCTGCCAGATGGGCGGCGTAAATGATGTTGAAGCGGAAAGCCTGCGGTGTCTGTGCCTGCCACAAAGTCTCTCGTTGTGGAGTGGCAACCACGATACCGTGTTGCACGGATTTAATCGTGTCCTTGACCGGAACAGCCACCAGTGCGCCATCATGGGTGAGGGCGATCTCGATCGATTGTTGCAGCAGTCTTTCGGTGACCAGGGGGCGTACGCCGTCATGAATCAGGATGACATCATTATCGCTGCAGCAAGAGCCGATGGCTCGCAAGCCATTCATGACAGAATTCTGGCGTTCTTTGCCGCCCGGGACGATTGCGGTAATCTTGCGAAAACCGTACGTCTCCACAATCTGTTGCTGACAATAGCTGATCTCGTCCTGGGGAATCACCAGGTAGATGCTGTCAATGAAGGGGGAGCGTTCAAACAATGAAATCGTGCGCGCAACGATTGGCATGCCATCCAGCTGCAGGTATTGCTTGTTGATCGAAGCGCCCATCCGTTTTCCCATCCCGGCAGCGGGGATCAGGGCGATATTTTTGTGAGTCATGGTATTCCTTATGTGAAAGAATGGCAATCTTTATGAGAACTGTCGATGCGATGGTTTGTTTACCAACTGGTGCAGTGAGTTTTTCAATTCCGGCAGGTCACCGTCACGGATGGTGCGTACATCCAGCAGATAACGCTCACGGTTGATCCGGCCGATTACCGGGATAGTTGCGCTGCGCAGAGCAGCATCCAGTTGGGTGGGGGAAAATGGAGCACAGCGTACTTCTATCAGGATGGTTGGAAGCTGCAGGAGCGGGAAGGCGCCGCCACCGGCGTTCGATTCACCGCTATGGGTAAATAGCTCAATTTCTGCCGGTAGTCCGGAGCGCAAACGCCGGATGATTGTCGTGGTCCGCTTGCGAATCTGCTTGATCGACATGGTCAGCATCTGCAGAGTTGGAATGGTCGTCAACGCCTGTTGTGGATCACGATACAGTCGCAGGGTCGCCTCCAGTCCTGCCAGGGTCAGTTTGTCAATCCGTAGTGCACGCAGCAGCGGGTGATGTTTCATCGCTTCAAGGTAGTGCCGTTTACCGGCGATAATTCCGGCTTGCGGTCCTCCCAGCAGTTTGTCGCCGCTGAAGGTCACCATGTCGATCCCCTCTGCCAGCTGCTGGCGTATGGTCGCTTCACCGCCAATACCGTAAGGGGCAAGGTCAATCAAACAGCCGCTCCCGGCATCCAGCATGGTGGCAAGCGCTTTTTCCCGTCCCAGTTGTGCCAACTCAGCCACGCTGGTTTCGCAGGTGAAACCGACAATGGAAAAATTGCTGGTGTGTACTTTGAGCAGTAATCCGGTCTCAGCTGTCACGGCCTGTTGATAATCGCGCAGATAGGTGCGGTTGGTGCTGCCGACTTCCACCAGCTGTGCCCCACTCTGGCGCATCACATCAGGGATGCGAAACGAACCGCCGATTTCCACCAGCTCACCGCGCGACACGATCACTTCGCGCCCGCAGGCCAGGGAGGAGAGGGCCAGGAGTACGGCCGCCGCATTGTTGTTAACGACTAAAGCCGCCTCTGCACCGGTCAGCTCGCAAATCAGTTGTTCAACGTGGGAGTAGCGTGTCCCCCGCACTCCTTGTTCACAAACGTATTCAAGATTAGAATAGCCGGCCGCTGCGTTCCGGATTGCGTCCAGCGCCGCATCTGCCAGGGGGGAACGCCCCAGGTTGGTGTGAACCACAATGCCGGTTCCGTTGATGACTTTTTTGAGGCTGGGGCGATTGTGTTGTGAAAGCTGGTGATGAAGCTGGTTGATGATGCTATCCAGTGGTGGGATGGTGAGAACGCCGCCTTGTCTGATCTGTTGCCGTAGGGCATCAAGTGTCATCTGCACGGCGGCAAGAACCTCGGGGCGACCGTAGGCTGCGATCAATTCCATGACGGCCGGTTGTTCCAGCAGACGATCAACCTTGGGAATTGTTGCTGCTATGTTGTTGAGCAATCTGGTCATTTCTGCTGCACAACTTTCTCCCTGGCCGCTCCCCTGGCATGGTGAATCAGCTGCCGGTTAAATATCAATCTGCAGTTCTGCCTTCTGGGAGTCGGTCATGGCGCCATCAATCAACACTCTGCCGCCGTATTCGGCATTTTTCCGTACCAACATTTCCGCGGTATCAGGTTCTTTACGACGAAAGGCCTCGATGATTTTTTCATGCTCCTGTACCGCCACCTGCATTCTGCCGGGGAGACTGAGCGACATGAAGCGGAGCCGTTGAAAACGTGTGACAACGCTGCTGATCAGTTCACGCAGTTTTTCATTATCGGCGGCCTTGATGAACATCTCATGAAAATCGTTATGAACTTTGAAAAAGGTCTTGAAATCATTCTGTTCTGCCAGTTCGGACAGACGCCGGTTGTTCTGCTGCAGCTTGTCGATCTCTTTTTCGCTCAGTTTCAGGCAAGCCTGGCGTGCTGCGTACCCTTCCAGGATGCTCTTGATGGCGTAGAACTCTTCCACATCCTTCTGGGTGAACTCGCTGACGACAGCCCCGCGACGGGGGATAACCCGCAGATACCCTTCCGATTCCAACTGCCGGAATGCTTCCCGGATCGGTGTCCGGCTGATCCCGTAGCGTTCTGCCAGTTCCGGTTCTGATACCTTGCTCCCTGCTTTCAGTGCCCCTGAGATGATTGCATCGCGGATATGTTCCAGGATTTTTTCGCGCAGCGT
>Ga0209798_10001250_pt1 | contig 15456 bp, 14 predicted proteins | sample DOMMetBare3Fresh_FD_187475 | JGI IMG/M metagenome (GOLD analysis project Ga0209798, IMG submission 187475) | Wetland sediment microbial communities from St. Louis River estuary, USA, under dissolved organic matter induced mercury methylation -... | ecosystem: Environmental > Aquatic >...
TGGAGGGCTCGAAGCCGTCGGGCAGGTTGTGGCCCTGGAATGCCGCAAACGCCGTCTCGCCCAGCGCCATCCCCTTGTCGGTGCCCTTGACGGTGAACCGGCCGCCGGCGAACTCGAGGTCGTCAGCGCTGGCCTCGAGCAGGTGGGCCGCGATGATGCGCGCCTTCTCGATCACCTTGTCGGCAGCCTTGACGACTGCCATGCCACCGACGACCAGCGACCGGGAGCCGTACGTATCAAGGCCTCTGGGCGAGATGGCCGTGTCCCCGTGCAGGACCTCGACGTCCTCGAAGGGAACACCCAGCCGGTCGGCGACGATCTGGCTCCACGCCGTCTCGTGGCCCTGACCGTGCGGGCTGGTACCCGTGACCACCTCGACCTTGCCCGTCGGCAGCACCCGGATGGAGGCGTGCTCCCAGCCGCCGCCGACATAGTTCAGGGCACCCAGCACCCGCGAGGGCGCCAGTCCGCACATCTCGGTGAAGGTCGAGACGCCGATGCCGAGCTGGACGGGGTCGCCGGACTCACGGCGCTGCTTCTGCTCGGCGCGCAGCTCGTCGTAGCCGAACAGCTCCTTGGCCCTGGCAGTGGCCGCCTCGTAGTTGCCCGAGTCGTAGGTCATGCCCGAGACCGTCGAGAAGGGGAACTCCTCGTGCTTGATCCAGTTCTGCTCACGCAGCTCGATCGGGTCCCGCCCCAGCTCGGCAGCCAGCTCGTCCATCAGGCGCTCGATCGCGAAGGTCGCCTCGGGACGGCCAGCGCCACGGTAGGCATCGGTCCACGTCTTGTTGGTGAAGACGTTGGTGTCGGTGAAGCGGTAGCCGGCGAACTTGTAGATCGAGTTGAACATGAAGGCGCCCAGGATCGGGACGCCCGGCGTCACCAGACCCAGGTAGGCCCCCATGTTGACGAGCAGGTCGACCTTGAGTCCGGTGACCGTGCCGTCCTTGGTCGCGGCCAGGGTCAGTCGCTGCAGCTGGTCGCGGCCGTGGTGTCCGGAGACCAGGGACTCGGACCGCGTCTCGGTGTACTTGCACGGCTTGCCCGTGTGCTGCGCCGCGAGCACGGTCAGGACCTCCTCCGGGGTGAACTGCAGCTTGCCGCCGAACCCACCACCGACATCCGGGGCGATCACCCGGATCTTGCTCTCCGGGATGCCGAGAACCAGCGCCAGAAAGATGCGGACGAAATGCGGCACCTGGGTGGCGCTCCAGACCGTGAGCTGCTCGCCGGTCGGGTCGACCAGGATCGAGCGAGGCTCCATGAATGCGGGAATCAGCCGCTGCTGACGGAAGGTCCGTTCGATGACGACTCCGTCCACTCGAGCCCTGGCGATCTCATCGTCGACGTCGGTGCCGGTGCCCGCCTGGGCCGAGTCATAGACCCAGGTTGCCGAGACGTTGGTGCCCAGCTCTGGATGCGCGTATGGCGCACCGGCCACTGCCGTCTCCAGGTCAAGGACCACGGGGAGGCCTTCGTAGTCGACGTCGACCAGCTCCATCGCGTCCCTCGCCTCGCGGGCCGTGCGAGCCACGACAACGGCGACGATCTCGCCGGCAAAGTTGACGTGATCCACAGCAACCGCAGGGTGATTCGGGGCCTTCTGGTCCGCAGTGATCGGCCAGGCGCAGGGCAGGCTGCCTTGCTTGTCGGCCAGATCGGCGCCGGTCAGCACGGCGACCACGCCCGGAGCTGCCTTGGCTGCGCCGGTGTCGACCGCGGTGATCCGGGCGTGCGCCACGGGGCTGCGGACCATGCCGAGGTGGAGCATGCCGGCCACGGACAGGTTGTCGGTGAACCTGGTCCGACCGGTGATGAGGCGCTGGTCCTCCTTGCGCCGCCGCGCCTTGCCGATCTCTGGGCCCGCAGCCTCGGCCGCGCGCTCGTCGACCGCGGTCATGACGAGGCTCCGGTGGAAACCGAGGCGCCTGCCGAAGGCACCCCGTCGGCCACCTGTCTCACGGCCTTGACGATGTTCTGGTATCCGGTGCACCGACAGAGGTTGCCCTCGAGTCCCTGGCGGATCTCGGTCTCGGTGGGGTTGGCGTTGTCGTTGAGCAGGTCGATCGAGGACATGATCATGCCCGGTGTACAGAAGCCGCACTGGAGGGCGTGGCTGTCGTGGAAGGCCGCTTGCATCGGGTGCAGGACACCATCCTGGGCCAGTCCCTCGATGGTGGTGACCTCATGGCCGTCGGCCTGAACCGCCAGCATCGTGCAGGACTTGACGCTGCGTCCGTCGAGGTGAACGGTGCACGCGCCACAGTTCGTCGTGTCGCAGCCGATCACAGTGCCGGTCTTGCCGACCTGTTCCCGGAGGTACTGCACGAGCAGGGTGCGATTCTCGACCTCGTCGGAATACTCAACACCGTCCACAGTGACGCTGATACGGGTCATCCCTGGCCTACCCCTCCACAGCCGCCGGCGGATCGGGCACCCCACCGAACGCGGCGACCTCGTGCAGCGTGGAGCGTTGGCCCAAGACAACCGCGATGTGACCCACGACACAACCCCTGTCAGGTCTTGACTTCATGGTGGATGCGGCCGTCGAGCCGGGCCAGTCGTCCACCACCCCCGCCCCACCGCACCGCGATGATCTCGGCGGCGATAGAGACCGCAGTCTCCTCGGGAGTCCGCGCGCCGAGGTCGAGCCCGATCGGGCTGGACAGCCGGGCCAGCTCTTCGTCGCTTAGCCCTGCCGCGCGCAGTCGCTTCATCAGGTCGGCATGGGTGCGCCGCGACCCCATCGCTCCGATGTAGGCAACGTCGGGCAGCCGCAGCGCGACCTCGAGCAGTGGCACATCAAACTTGGGGTCGTGGGTCAACACGCACATCACGGTGCGGGAGTCGATGGCTCCAGCCGCCACCTGGTTGTTCAGGTAGCGATGCGGCCAGTCCACGACCACGTCGTCGGCGAACGGGAACCGCGAGACCGTTGCGAACACAGGTCGGGCGTCGCACACGGTCACGTGGTACCCGAGAAACGACCCGAGCCGTGCCACGGCTGCGGCGAAGTCGATCGCACCGAAGACGAGCATCCGCGGCTTGGGTGCATAGGCAGCGCAGAAGACGCGCATCCCTTCGCCCCTTCGCTGACCATCGGGACCATAGGTGAGCAGCTCGATGCGCCCCTTGGCCAGCAGCCCCCGCACATCGTCGACAATCGCATCCTGCGCCCTCTCGGAATCCAGATTGCCCTCAACAGGCATGCCGTCCCCGTCCGGACGCACGATCAGTCGCCGGCCGAGCCAGGCAGGATCCGGGTGCTCGACCACCGTGGCCACGGCGACCGGGCGCCCGGCTTCGATGTCGTCGGCCACCGCGCCGAGCTGGGGGAACGTCTCCTTCGAAACCCTCTCCACGAACACGTCCAGGACGCCGCCACATGTCAGCCCGACGGCGAACGCGTCGTCGTCGCTGACGCCATAGCGCTGCAGGACCGGCTGCCCGTCCGTCATGACCTGCTGGGCCAGCTCGTAGACGGCGCCCTCGACGCAACCGCCAGAGACTGAGCCGACGACGCTGTGGTCCGGGCCGACCAGCATGGAGGCACCAGCTGGTCGTGGCGCCGACCGCCACGTCCCCACGACGGTCCCGACGCCGATCGTCTTGCCGTCGCGCCACCAGGTCATCAGCTCAGGCAGAACCTCACGCATGCGCCACCACCTTCAACAGCTCCGCGAACGACGCGAGCGAGTGCCCGGCCACAAACTGGTCAACGTACGGCAGCACCGCGGCGATACCGCCCTGGACGGGCTCGTATCCGGCCTTTCCGCGGTGCGGGTTCATCCACACGACGGCATGGGCGAGGCGCTGCAGCCGGGCGACCTGCTCACCGAGCAGCCGCGGGTCGCCGCGCTCCCACCCGTCAGAGGCGATGACGACGACCGAGCCACGAGCCACCCCCCGTTGTCCCCATCGAGCGGTGAACGCCCGGATCGACTCTCCCAGCCGGGTGCCGCCAGACCAGTCCGGGACGCTCTGACCCGCGCACTTGAGGGCCTCGTCGGGATCGCGAAGCCGTAGTGCCGTCGTCACCCGGGTGAGGCGGGTCCCGATCGTGAAGACCTCGACCCGACCCGGAATCGCGTGGGAGATGCGGTGGCCCAACCGAAGCAGCGAGTCGGCATACGGCTCCATGGACCCGGACACGTCCACCAGCATGACGATCCGCCGGGCCTTGGTCCGCGGACGGCGATAACGCAGCGGTCCGGGCTCCCCCGCTCGCTGCAGCTGTTCGCGCAGCGTGCGCCGAGGGTCGATCTCACCTCTGTTGGACGGACCCCGCCTCGAGCTGCGGCGACGCGGAGGGTCGACCTGGAGCCCGGCGAACAACGTTGCCAGCGAACGGCGCTCGGCTTCGGAGAGCTCTGCGATATCGCGATGACGCAGTACCTCGTTCGAGCTCGCGAGGGCGCGCACTGCCTGCTCCTCACCCTCATCGCTGCCTGTGGTCTCCGGCACCAACGACGCCCGTTGGACTGTCCTCGTCGCGGGCTCACCGAGCCAGCGCGGTGCGCCCTCAGCAGAGAACCAGGCGCGGAACGCCGCGTCATAGCGTTCCAGGTCTTCTGACGACGAGCAGAGGGTTGCGCGGCCGGCCCAGAAGACACCCTGACGGTCGCCCGCATCCGCTAACGAGGCCGCCCGAAGGAACGACTGGGTCCGGTCAGCTGTGACGGCCACGCCGGCATGACGCACCGTGCGGGTGAATGCCACCAGCATCTCGTCAGGCGCCAGGCCGGCAGGGCTCAAGCCGGCGCCGCCCGAGCCGTCGCTCACCGGGCGTTCACTGGGCCTTCGCCATGGTTCTCATCCGGCCAGGATCAGATCCAGCGTCTTTCGCACCCGGTCGGAGTCCTCGCGGTACTTCAGCACAGCGCCCAAGGTGGCGCTCGCGGTCTCGAGGTCGAGGTCGTCCCGCCCGAGCTGGTGCAGCGCCCGAGCCCAGTCCAGCGTCTCGGACACGCCCGGAGGCTTGAGCAGGTCACCTGATGCACGCATGCGCTGCACGGCGCGGGCCACCTGTTCGGCCAGCTTCGCGGACACCTCAGGCAGCCGGCTGCGCACGATCTCGACCTCGCGTGCCAGACCCGGGTGATCGATCCAGTGATACAGGCAGCGCCGTTTGAGCGCGTCGTGCAGCTCACGAGTGCGGTTCGACGTCAGGACGACCACAGGTGGCTTGTCCGCGCGAACCACGCCGTACTCCGGGATGGTCACCTGGTTGGTCGACAGCACCTCGAGCAGGAACGCCTCGAACTCGTCGTCCGCACGGTCGATCTCGTCGATGAGCAGCACGGCGTTCTGCTCTCGAAGCGCCCTCAGGATGGGACGGTCGAGCAGGAACCGGTCGGCGAACAGTGAGGCTTCCAGCGCCTCCGTGTCCACGCCGTCGCTGGTCGCCTCGACCGTCCGCAGATGCAGGATCTGGCGCGGGAAGTCCCAGTCATAGAGGGCCTGGCTGGCGTCGATCCCCTCGTAGCACTGGAGCCGGATCAGGGGGACGTCCAGCAGCAGGGCGAGGGCCTCGGCGAGGGCGGTCTTGCCCGTGCCCGGCTCTCCCTCGAGCAACAGCGGTCGTTGCATGGCCAGGGCAAGGTAGGTGATCGTGGACAGGCCCTCGTCAGGCAGATAGCCGGTCGCCCGCAGCCTTGTCGAGACTTCCTGTGCAGACTCGGGTGGTTGCGCCATGAGCCCACATTAGGCGACCGACGTCTCAGTCCGGAGGTTCTTGTCCGGCCCGTCTTTCTGGCTCCGGCTGATGCTCGGGACCGGGCCGGGGAGACAGCGTCGGAGCGAAGTCCCCGCCGAGCTGTTCGAGCGCCTGACGGGCAAAGATCTGTTGCTCGGTGACCGTCCTCTCAGAACGGCCGCGGCCGACGAAGCTCACCGCCCAGTGCAACAGCGTCGTCAACCGATTCTTGAACCCGACCATGTAGACGAGGTGGAGGCCCAGCCACATCAGCCAGGCTGGGAACCCGGTGAAGCGGACCCGCCCGATGCTGGCGACCGCACTGAACCGCGAGATCGTCGCCATACTGCCCTTGTCCTTGTACCGGAAGGGCTGACCATCAGGCCTTCCGGCCAGTCGGGCCTGGATCTGACCAGCCGCATAACGGCCCCCCTGAATGGCGACCTGAGCCACCCCGGGCAGCCCGCCGAGCGCGATCATGTCGCCGACCACGAAGACCTCGGGATGTCCTGGCAGGGTGAGGTCCGGCCGAACCTCGATGCGCCCCGCATGATCCAGGCCGGCGCCCGACTGCTCTGCGAGAAGCGCCCCGAGCGGACTCGCCGAGACGCCGGCAGCCCACACCTTGCAGACGGACTCGATCCGACGCCGTTGTCCTTGGGCATCTTCGACCTCGATGCCGGTGCCGTCGACGCCCACGACCTTGGCGCCGAGCTGCACCTCGACCCCGATCTCACCGAGCCTGGTCTTCGCCTTGGCGCCGAGGCGGTCGCCGAACGAGCCCAGCACTGACGGCGCCGCGTCGAGCAGGATGACGCGTGCCTGACGAGGGTCGATGCGCCGGAACTCGTGGCGGAGCGTGCGATGCGCGAGCTCGGCAATCTGGCCGGCCATCTCGACCCCCGTCGCGCCAGCGCCCACGACCACGAAGGTCATCAGCCGGGCACGCTGTTCCTCGTCCTCGACCAGCTCTGCCATCTCGAAGCTGCCGAAGATGCGCCCCCGCAGCTCGAGTGCGTCGTCGATGCTCTTCATCCCCGGCGCGAACGTCGCGAAGTGGTCGTTGCCGAAGTACGACTGGCCAGCACCCGCGGCGACGATGAGCGAGTCGTATGACGTGACGCGAACCTGGTCCAGGACCATCGACGTCACGGTGCGCTTGGTCAGGTCGATGGCGTTGACCTCGCCGAGCAGCACGCGCGCATTACGTTGGCGTCCAAGGATCTCGCGGGTCGATGGTGCGATCTCACCCTCGGAGAGGATGCCAGTCGCGACCTGATAGAGCAGAGGCTGGAACAGATGGTGGGTGGTCTTGGCGATCAGCGTGATGTCAACGTCGACGCGTTTGAGAGACTGCGTGGCGAACAACCCACCGAACCCGGAGCCGATCACCACCACCTGGTGTCGGCCAGAGATGGTGCCTTGCGCTGCGCTCTGACTCACGGATCGAGCGTACTCATCGACGTCCTCACAGACGTGCCCGGAGACGCGCCAGAACCCATGCCAGGACGGCCATGGCAGCAGCGTTGACACCCAGGATCAGCCAGACCGCGGCGGTGATGCTCTGGTCGTACGCGAACCCGAGCGAGGCACCCGCCGCCAGCAGCCCGAAGCCACGAACCAAGGCCAACCAACCGAACGCGATGGAGCGTGCAGCAGGGACGACCAGCTCGGTCACCACGGCTTTGACGGTTGAGTCCATCACGCCGTGGACAAGCCCCCAGACCGCGACGCCCACCCAGATCAGCGTTGCGTTCTGGGTGAAGGCGATGGCTGCCACTCCGGCAGCAACCGGCACGACGAGCAGGACCTGGGGGCCAAGCCGGTCATAGAACCGGCCCATCAGCAACCCACTCAGGCCGTCGACCAGCATCGCCAGGGCGAACAACAACGGCACCTGCGCGGACGTGAGCAGGTGCTGCGTCTGGGCATGGAAGGCCAACAGTGGGAACGAGGCAATCCCCAATGACAACAAGCCAATCGTGCCGATGTACTGCCAGAGCAGTGGTGGCAGGCCGACCCGAGCGTTCCTGTCAACGTGCCCCTCTGAGCTCTCCCCAGAACCGTGCGTGGCCGGAGCGTGCGGGGCCGGAGCGTGCGGCACCACGGCCTCAACCTCGTATGCCAGTGGGTCCGGGACACGATGGCGTAGCCAGAACAACAGTCCAAGGACCACGACCCCTGGCACGATGAGGACACCGAAGGCCAGGCGGTAGTTGCCCTCGTGCTGCGACAGGACTGCCGCCAGAAGTAGCGGCCCGGCCATGGCGCCGGCCTGATCCATCGCCTGGTGGACCCCGAACGCGGTTCCCCGGCCGGTCTGCGTGGACGCGTAGGACAACAGCGTGTCCTTGGCCGGTGAACGCACCGCCTTGCCCAGCCGCTCGGTGCCGTACAGAACCAATGCCGGGGCGATCACGTTGGTCGAGCCGATCAAGGGAACACTGAGCACCGTCAGCGCGTAACCCGTGATCGTCCATGCCCAGTAGTGGCCACGGCGCTGGACCAGGTATCCGGAGACCACTCGCAGGCCGTAGCCGATGAACTCCCCTGCGCCGGCAACGGCCCCGACGATTGTCGCCGATGCCCCCAGCGTCGCGAGGTAGGGCCCGATGATGCTGCGCGCGCCCTCGTAGACCATGTCTGCGAACAGGCTGACCAGCCCGAAGAGGAGGACGAAATGCCACGGCCGAAGCTGCGGCCGACTGATCGCTAGCCGCCCCGACCCGTCCTGTGCCTGCACCATGCACCCCATCGAACCAGCATCAGCGCGCGAGTGGTGACCGGTCAGGCGCGAGTGGTGACAGATCAGCGGGCGGTTGTCCGCGGCGCCTCGGGTTCGGCGGCCAGTTCGGCGTCCGGTTCGGCGGGGAACCGCAGCGCGAGCGCCGCCTTGATCTCGAAGTGGCGCAACAGGAAGGCACGCTCGTCGAGTCGCTTACGTCGCAGCCAGCCGGTGACTTCGTCGTTGCACTTGCTGGCGTTGCACGAACCGCAGGCCGGCGCGATGTTGTCGAGCGTGTAGCGCCCGCCGCGGGAGAGCGCCAGCACGCAGTCGCGCTGCAGTGGCTTGTGGGTCGCGCCGCAGTACGCGCATCCACCCCACATCGCCTTGAGCGCGGTCCACTGCTCATCGCTGAGGTCGTGCTGGACGCGATCCATCCGGCGCTTGCGTCTGCGGGCCCCCCGGGCCTTGCGACTTCGGTTGACCGCCATCGCCCCAGCGTATGAGGTGGTTCGCCAGGTCCGCGGGAAGAGCTGGCCCAACCGTGAGTCAGCTGGAGGAGCCGGAGAACTTGCCAAGGGTTCGGCGCTGGATCCTGAGGTCGTCGCGGATGCCATAGGGGACCGGCAGATTGCGAGCGTCCAGCTCGGCGGTGTAGGCCTCAAGTGCTTCGAGCAGTCGTTTTCGTGCCACGTCGACCACGCTCGACGTGCCGAGCGGCGCCCGACGGGCGACCGTCATCGCCGCTCGCGCGCTGGCGACCTCGTGAAAGAGGGCCGACAAGGGATCGCAGCCGAACGATGGGTCCGCCGCGGTGTTGGCATGCATGAGGCGACTCGGTCTCTGTCGGTCGCGGACCGACGTCGGCCGACGAATATGCCGGCAATGCCGACTTTACGCGGTGGCTTGGCGCGCGGTGCCCGACTTGCAGAATCTGAGCCCGCCCGAGCTGAAGCAGGCCATCAGGTCGGCAACGTCCCCTCGTCCCGCTCGTCTCGCGCTGCCCAATCCAGCAAGGTGTCCAGGGCAAACACGGCGTCATCAATCCCCTCGTGCAGATCACCAAGCGCTGCGAATCGGGCAGGGACCGTGGCGATGGTGCAGTCCTGCGGCAGGACGTTCTTGACTTCATCCCAGGTGATCGGGGTGGACACAGTGGCCTCGGGCACTCCGCGCACCGAGTACGCACTGGCGATGGTGTGGTCTCGGGCGTTTTGGTTGTAGTCGACGAAGACCGCCTTGTGGTCGCGATCCTTCCTCCACCACGTGGTGGTCACGTCCTGCGGCGCTCTGCGCTCCACCTCTCGCGCGAAGGCGAGCGCGGCGCGGCGTACATCTGCGAAGCCCCACCGTGGTTCGATCCGCACGTAGATGTGCAGGCCAGAACCGCCTGAGGTCTTCGGCCATCCCACGGCACCCAGCTCGTCGAGCACCTCATGGGCAACGTTGGCAACCCGGCGGACCGTGTCAAAGCCGCACTCCGGCATGGGATCCAGATCGATGCGCCACTCATCGGGGTGCTCGGTGTCGGAGCGCCGGGAGTTCCAGGGGTGGAACTCGACGGTGGACATCTGGACCGCCCAGATGACGCTGGCCAGCTCGGTGACACACAGCTCGTCGGCGTGCCGGTTGTATCGCGGAAAGCTCACCCGTACTGTCTCGAGCCACGGCGGCGCGCCGTGCGGCAACCGCTTCTGGTGGACCTTCTCGCCGCTGACCCCTTCGGGAAAGCGGTGCATCATGCACGGTCGCTCACGAAGTGCGCGAACGATGCCCTCTCCCACGCTCAGGTAGTAGTTGGCCAGGTCGAGCTTGGTCTCCCCGCGGGCCGGGAAGTAGACCCGGTCAGGATTGGAGATCCGCACCAGGCGGTCACCAACCTCCAGCTCAACTGCTGGGGACGTGCTGCCCTTGGCCGCCATCACCACAAACTAGCCAGTCGCGGGCGGGCGCTCCAGTCACCTGAGAGATCTGCCCGGCAATCTATATGATAACTTTGTCAAGTGTTGGTTTCGATGATCCATGAAGTGATGTTGTGCCGATCAGGCCCGTGTTCGTGACCGGCACCAGTACACGTTCTAAGCGCAACGCCATGAGAACGCCATCAACAGCTCAAGGGAGGGCAGCACACAATGTCAGAGCCGATCTACACGCTGAAGGCTGAGTTCTTCAAGGCCCTCGGGCACCCTGCACGGATCCGCATTCTGGAGCTGTTGGCCGAGGGTGAGCGATCGGTGACCGAGCTGATGCCCGAGCTCGGCCTGGAGCCCTCAAACCTTTCTCAGCAGCTCGCGGTGCTGCGCAGGGCCGGCATGGTCGTGGCCCGGAAGCAGGGCAACAATGTGATCTACTCCATAGCCTCCGACGACATGGCCGAACTGCTCCTGCTCGCCCGCAAAGTGCTGACGGGATTGCTGAAGGACCAGATGGGCCTGCTGAAGGACCTACAAGCCAGCGCTCGCGCCGCGGCTCGAGCGGGCCACTGAAGAATGCCGCCAACCCGATGAATTCGACCAACCCGACTTGCCAGGAGAGGGACCAATGAGCTGGATCGGCAAGATCGGTCGAGTCGGTCGCATGGTCGAGCCCGCACCGGACGCCCCCGAGTCGGCCATTGCCCCTCCCACCGGAGTGACGGGCTCGCTTCAGCTGCGGCACGTGGACTGCGGTTCCTGCAATGGCTGCGAGCTCGAGATCACCAGCGCCTTCTCTCCGGTCTATGACGCGGAGCGTTTCGGTGCGCGATTGGTCGCCTCACCCCGCCACGCCGATGCATTGCTCGCGACCGGTGTCGTGACCCACAACATGCGCCAGCCGTTGCTCAACACCCTCCATGCTGTTCCGGAGCCCCGTGTCGTCATCGCGGTTGGCGACTGCGCGGTCAACGGCGGCGTGTTCACCAAGGGCTACGGCGTCGTGGGTACGGTCGGCGACGTGGTGCCGGTGGATGTCGAGGTCCCTGGCTGTCCGCCCACCCCCCAGCAGATCATCACCGCGCTGCGCAGCGTGACCGGCCGGTGACCACCACCATTGACGCCTCCCCCGCCGTTCCGGCGCTGGGTGACGTCCCACGTGCCGGGCGTCCGTCGGTTGATGGGCCCGTGCTGTCCGGCGGCCTCACCGCGGTCCTCGGAGCGATCGGCCTGGCACTTGGGCTGAGCGTGATCTTCGGCGAACCACGGTATCTGCGGGTCGGCTGGCTGCTGCCCCTGGTCGGTGTTCGTCTCGATCTCGATCCTCTCGGGGGGGTCTTCATCGCGGCAACGGGGGCGGTCGCGATAGCGGTCGGCATCTACGCTGTCGGCTACGCGAGACGTGAGCACTGGGCCCGTTTCCCCTTGGTCACACTTCCGCTGTTTGTGGCGGGCATGCTCCTGGTGCCGGCAGCCGGATCGGTGACGACGTTCCTGTTGGCGTGGGAGCTGATGGCGGCGACCTCGTTGGTCCTGGTGCTTTCCGAACACCGTCGCGAGGAAGTCCGGTGTGCAGGGGTCTTCTACGCGATCATGACCCAGCTGGGCTTCGTGGCCATCCTGGTCGCTCTGGTGGTCTTGTCCGCTGGCGGCGGCGGCGACGCGTTCACCACCATCGCGGCGAACGTAGACAGGCTGACGCCCGGCACTCGCAACGCGGTGTTCCTGCTCACGGTCCTCGGGTTCGGGTCGAAGGCCGGTCTGCTTCCGCTGCACGCATGGTTGCCCAAGGCGCATCCCGAGGCACCAAGCCCGGTCTCGGCGTTGATGAGCGCGGCGATGGTCAACATGGGCATCTACGGCATCATCCGGATCGACCTACAGCTGCTCGGCCCCGGCCCGCACTGGTGGGGCCTGACGCTCATGATCTTTGGCGCCGTGTCAGCAGTTTTCGGGGTGCTACAGGCCTCCGTGGCGACCGATCTGAAGCAGTTGTTGGCCTACTCGACCACCGAGAACATGGGACTGATCACGCTTGCTCTGGGTGCTGCCACGCTCCTCACGTCTTCCGGTGCGCCGGCGGTTGCCGCGATCGCGCTGACGGCCGCGCTCCTGCACCTGCTCAGTCACGCTGCCTTCAAGACGCTCGGCTTCCTGGCAGCTGGATCGGTGCTGGCCGCGACCGGGCTGCGTGACCTGGACAAGCTCGGCGGCCTGGCCCGCCGGATGCCGGTCACCACCGTGATGTTCGGCATCGCCGCGCTCGGCGCTTCCGGTTTGCCGCTGGGCGCCGGCTTCGTGAGCGAGTGGCTCCTGCTGCAAAGCCTCATCCACGCCCCTCATGACAGCATCACGCTCGTGGCGCTGGCGATGCCGTTGTCGGTGGGCGCGGTCGCACTCACCACCGGGCTCGGGATCGCAGCCATGGTCAAGGCGTTCGGGGTCGGGTTCCTGGCCCGACCGCGTTCTGCGGCGGCCGAGGCCGCCCGGGAAGCACCGAAGAGCATGCTCGCCGGCATGACGCTGGCCGCGGCTGCCTGCGTGGTATTCGCGGTCGCCCCAGTCCTGCTCAGCCCCGCCCTGCAGCGGGTCCTGGCCGTGCTGCCCAGAGTCGGTGGCGACTCCGCAGGTCCACAGATCGACACGATCCTGCGACTGCCCGGTGTCGCCGGATCGATCTCGCCAGCCCTGCTCGCGGCCGCACTGGTCATCGCGGTTCTGCTCGCGCTTGTTCTGGCCCGCTGGGGCGGGCGGCATCGTCCCCCCGTGGCGGTCACCTCGCTGTGGGCCTGCGGCGCAGATTCGCTCAGCCCGCGGATGCAATACACGGCAACGTCGTTCGCCGAACCCTTGCAGCGCGTCTTCGATGACATCCTGCGACCCGACACCAACGTGGAGGTCACCCACTTCGCCGAGTCGCAGTACTTGGTCGAGAAGGTCAGCTACCGGACTCTGATGGCCGACCCGGTGGAACAACGCTTCTACACCCCGGTGGTCCGCGCCGTGACGATCTGGGCCCAGCTGGTGCGCCGCGCTCATACCGGCAGCGTGCACCTCTATCTCGCCTACGGCGCCGCGGGTCTTCTCATCGTTCTGCTGGTCGCTCGATGAGCGCCTTGGCAGTCGCGGCCGCGGCCCTGCAGGTTGTGGGCGTCCTGGCCGGAGCACCGTTGGTCGTTGGCGGGATGCGGCAGGTCCGCGCACGTCTTGAGGGCAGGGCCGGAGGCGGTATCGGTCAGCCGTGGCGAGACCTGCGAAAGCAGTTGCGCAAGCAGCAGATCACGCCGCGTGGAACCACTGTGGTGTTCGCTCTGGCACCGGCGGTCGTCGCCGGCAGCACGCTGTTGATCGCTGCGATCGTGCCGCTCATTGCCCTCGGTTCACCGCTGGACTCGGTTGCGGATCTCTTCGGGGTCGTCGGCCTGCTGTTCCTGGGAACGGTCGCCCTGACCCTGGCCGGCATCGACACCGGCACGGCGTTCGGTGGCATGGGGTCCAGCCGCGAGATCACCATCGCGGCCCTCGTCGAGCCCACCATCCTGCTCGCGATCTTCGCCCTCTCCGTACCTGGACGGTCGGCCAACCTGGCTGCCATCGTGTCGGCAACCGCGAACCATCCGGAACAGCTGGTGTCGCCGGGGAGCCTGCTGGCCTTTGTTGCCCTGGCCATCGTGATCATCGCCGAGACCGGGCGGCTGCCGGTGGACAATCCCTCGACCCACCTCGAGCTGACCATGATTCATGAAGCGATGGTTCTGGAGTACGCCGGTCCCAAGCTGGCACTTGTCGAGTGGGCCAGCGGCATGCGCCTCACGGTCCTGCTGGGGCTGGTGGCGAACCTGTTCATGCCCTGGGGCATTGCCGGGGCTGACCCGTCCTTGCTCGCCGTACTGATAGGTCTCGCGGCGATCACCGTCAAGGTCGTTGTTCTGGCCGGTCTGCTCGCCGCCGGTGAGGTGTTCATCGCCAAGCTTCGGCTGTTCCGGGTGCCCGAGCTGCTGGCCGGCTCGTTCCTGCTGGCGCTGCTCGCGGTGACCGCGTCCTACTTCCTCGGCACCCCCACGAGCTGATCGCCATGACACCAACGCCCCGACATGCACAGATAGAGCGCCGATGACCCAAGCCACCTACACCGGCGTGCTCGATCTTGCCGCGGGAGCGTTCTTGCTGGCCGCCGTCCTCGTCGTGTGGCGCCGCGAGCTGCGCGCCCTGGTCCGGATGCTGGCCTGGCAAGGCGCAGCCCTGGCCACCATTCCCCTCACTGTGGGCATCTACCAGGCGGACGCGGCTCTCATCATTGTCGGAGTCATCGTCCTGCTCCTTCGGGCAGTCGTCCTGCCGCTCCTGCTCGCGCGGGCCGTTGGCACCGAGGACCACGAGCGCCGCGAAAGCACGCCCCTGGTCAACACCACGACGTCGCTGCTGATCACTGCCGGCCTGACCGTCCTCGCCTACGCGGTGACCCGACCGATCATCGACCTCGACCCCTCTCCTGCCACCCGAGCCGTGCCGGCCGCGTTCGCCGTGATCCTGATTGCCGTCTTCGTCATGGTCAGCAGGCGCCGTGCACTGTCCCAGGCCGTGGGTTTCATGATGCTGGACAACGGAATCGCGGCCACCGCGTTCCTCATCACCTCTGGCGTCCCCCTCATCGTCGAGCTCGGCGCGTCGCTCGACGTCCTGTTCGCCGTGCTGGTGCTTGGCCTGCTCACCGGGCACATGCGCCGCACCTTCGGCGGCACCGACCTCGATCAGCTACGGGAGCTTCGCGACTGATGAACACCTTGCTCCTGCTGCCGATCCTCGCTCCGCTCGCCGCGGCGGCGTTCGCTGCCACCGTCGGCTGGCGGCGGCTGAGCGCCTTCGTCACCGTCCTCGCAGCGCTGTCGGTCTTGATGACCGCGGTCGCTCTCGGCGCAAACATCGGGTCCGGGACGCGATTCGGGGTCGGGCATCTGCTGCGCGCCGACGCGCTGACCGTCACCATGCTCATCGTCATCGGCACGGTGGGCACCCTGGCAACGTGGGCCAGCGTCGGCTACATCAACGCTGAGCTCACCCACGAACACACCGACCAAAGAGGCGCGAACCTCTACGGCGTCCTGGTGCCCATCTTCCTGGCC